>Ga0118677_10000684_pt1 | contig 73834 bp, 76 predicted proteins | sample AliMusrvi5mmetaG_FD_86154 | JGI IMG/M metagenome (GOLD analysis project Ga0118677, IMG submission 86154) | reverse complement strand
ATACTGGCGGGGACGACGGGGCTCGAACCCGCGACCTCTGCCGTGACAGGGCAGCGCTCTAACCAATTGAGCTACATCCCCCCCTTGAAAACAGGTGCGCATAGTGTCCGAACTTTTCACTGATTTCAACATAAAAAGGAAAAAAGTTTTTGCGACTTAAAGAGGAAGAGAGGAATTTGAATAGAAGCGTGCTAAGCGCACGAAGAGAATGTTGCTAAAATTATTGTCGAATCACTTCCAGATCAGGAACCCGGCCACGACCAGGGCAAGGGCGATTCGGTAATATCCGAAGATTGACAAAGGATGCTTTTGAAGATAACTGACCAGCCATTTCACTGCCAGCGCGGCCGACGCGAAGGCTGTGAAGAGGCCCAGGAGTGGTGCCTGCCAGCCATAGGTGGTGAGAATGTCACCGCCATATTTCAAGGTGTCCAATGCCGTGGCGGCGCTTAAAGTGAGCAGGCCCAGAAGAAAGCTGAACTCGACTGCTGCCATCAGGGAAAGGCCTGCCCAGAGTCCCCCCAGAATGGTGGCCAGACTACGGCTGACGCCGGGCCACATGGCGAGGATCTGAACGGTTCCGATCATTAATGCCATCTTCCAAGTGAGCTCTGCGAGAGACTTTGTTGACAGGTTTGAACCTTTTGATCGGCGACGTTTCCATTCAATGAAGAGAATGACAATTCCTCCGACCAGCCAGGCTGCCACCACCGGCCATAAGCCCATTTCCCCACCGCCAAAAAGATGTTTTTTGATCCATTTTTCAAGAGTAAGTCCCGCCACCACCGCGGGTAAGAATGCGGTGAGCACATTGATCCCCAACCGCAACCCTTCGGGATTCCGCCCGATCAATCCTTCGGCGATGCCCCGGAGTCGGCGGAAATAAAGTCCTGCGACAGCCAGAATGGCGCCTGCCTGAATGCAAATGGCATAAGCGTCGGAGGCATCCTTGGTGGAGGCAGTCTGTCCAATGTGCATGAAGTTCATGGTGAGGAGCAGATGCCCGGTTGAACTGACCGGAAGGTATTCCGTGACGCCTTCCACCACGCCGAGAATTGCCGCTTGAAGCAGATCCATAAAAACGACCCCTTTAAAATTACATGATTTTGAGTTTGGGCAGATCTTGAATATCTACCGCACCGACCAGTTTGTTCTGGTCATCGACCACCAGCAGATCATCAATGCTGTGTTTTTCGAAGAGATGCAGTACATCCGCGGCCAACCCATCGGCCTTCACCATAATGGGATTGCGGGTCATGAGTGATGAAACCGGCATATTGACGATGTCCGGATAGTGGGGCAGATGCCGGCGGAGATCTCCGTCGGTAAAAATGCCGAGTACATGGCCGGCTTTGTCCAGCACGCCTGCCGAACCGCTGCGTCCCTTGGTCATGGCCAGAATGACATCCTTGATCTTGGCATTGGAGGGCACTGACGCCACGCGGTTGCCTTTGCGCATAATGTCCGATACGCGGAGCAGCAGGGTCCGTCCAATGGCTCCGGCTGGGTGGCGTTTGGCGTAGTCTTCAATCTTGAACCCGCGTGCATCCAGTAACACCATGGCCAACGCATCGCCCACCGCCAAGGTGGCGGTGGTACTGGTGGTGGGGGCCATGTTAAAGGGGCAGGCTTCGCGATCGACCGCCACTGAGATGACTTCATCGCTTAATTTGGCCATTGCACTCGTTGCCTTGCCGGTCAAGGAGATGACCTTGATGCCGAAGCGGCGGACTAACGGGAGCAGGTTCAAGATCTCCTCTGATTCCCCACTGTAACTGAGCGCCAGGAGAATGTCGGCTGGTGCCAGAATACCCAAATCCCCATGCATGGCCTGAATGGGGTTCAGGAAGACGCTGGTGGTGCCTGTGCTGGCCAGCGTGGCGGAAATCTTTTCACCAATAGGGAGGTTTTTGCCCACCCCGGTGACCACCACTTTTCCGCCCGCCTGAGTTGCCTTAATAATCATTTCGACCGCTTTGGTAAAGCCGGCATCCAAGTTGCGGTGAACTTTTTGCAGTCCTTCAATTTCCATTTGAATGACATCCCGTCCGCGCCGGATGGATTCTGTCACTTTCGGTGTTGCGGGCTTAGGTGCTTTTAGGGGGGCGGAGGAATGGGTTTTCATGGGCATCAATCCAGACGTCATAAAGGGTGATTGTTCGATCAGTTTTCGAGAATGGCATCGGTGATCGCCGTCCCCATTTCCGCCGTTCCCGCTACGGTTTGGGATGGATTCGTCACAATATCCCGGGTGCGGATACTCTGAGCCAGAACGTCTTCGACGCCTTGTTCAATGGCCTTGGCGGCGTCTTCGCGATGAAGTGAATGGCGGAGCATCAGGGCCGCGGAGAGGATTTGCGCGATGGGGTTGGCAATGCCTTTTCCCGCAATATCCGGTGCGGAGCCGCCCGCGGGTTCATACAGACCGAATCCGGTTTCGTTCAGGCTGGCCGAAGGGAGCATGCCCAGCGATCCGGACAGCATGGCGCATTCATCGCTCAGGATGTCGCCGAACATGTTGGGGCAAAGCATGACATCGAACTGTTGCGGGGTACGCACCAATTGCATGGCGGCATTGTCAACATACATGTGCTGCAGGGTGACATCGGGATATGAAAGGCCGATCCCGGTGACGACCTCGCGCCAGAGGACCATGGAAGTCAGTACGTTGGCCTTATCGATGGAGGTGACTTTTTTCTTACGTTGGCGTGCCATGTCAAAGGCCATACGGGTCACGCGTTCGATTTCAAGGCGGGTATAGGACATGGTATCAAAAGCCCGCTCGCTGGGGCCTGAACCTTCCCGTCCTTTGGGTTGACCAAAATAGACGTCACCGGTCAATTCCCGCACGCACAGGATATCAAATCCGGCGGGGCACAAGTCTGGGCGGATAGGTGAGCAGGGTAACATTGAGACGGGAAGTTTAGCCGGGCGCAGATTACAGAACAGTCCGAAATATTTTCGCAGGGGCAGGAGTGCGCCCCGCTCGGGTTGTTGGGCGGGCGGCAGTTTTTCCCACTTCGGGCCCCCCACGGATCCAAAGAGAATGGCCTTGCTGGCTTCGCAGGTTTTGAGTGTGCTTTCAGGGAGGGCGTTGCCGTGGCGGTCAATGGCGGCACCGCCGACATCGGCCTGAACGAATTTCAGGTTGAAGTCAAACCGTTTTTGGACAGCACCAAGAACTTTAAGTCCCTGCGCCATGACTTCCGGACCAATTCCATCACCGCTTAATACTGCAATTTGGGTTGTGTTACTCATAAGTTGACAATGATGCCGGGAGCGGGGGAGGGTGTCAAGTCAGAGGTCGTCAAATATTAGGACAGGAATTTTTGGATGACCGGGCCCATGTCGTTTTCTAAATAGTGATTCCAGGCGGCCTGAACGGGTGGCCAGGGGGCCAGAAGTTCGGACGAGCTTTTATAAAGGCTCTGAATGTACTGACGTGTCCGCTGATTTTGAGCGTCGGTGGCGGAGACCGAGGTGAGCTTGCTGCGGGAGGCGTCCTGCCCCAAATTCTTGCCGTCCTGTTCGGACTTCCCGGAAGCATCCATCAGGTCATCTGCCATCTGGAAAGCGGTACCCACTTGGTAGCCGGCTTCCATTAAGGCCTCCGCCCGTGGGTTGTGGGTGCCATCGGCGGCGGCCGCCGCAAAGGCAAATAGGGATCCGGTTTTCCGCCGGATCATGGAGACGCTTTTTTCCCAGTCCCCCGGAACCCCGCGCGTGACAAGTTCCTGTTCGACTTCAGCATCGCACATTTCCGCCGCCAGGCGAACCAGCATTCCCCCTAAATGTTTGTTCTCGATTTCTTCCAGCATCTGGACGGACTTGCAAACCATCAGGTCGCCGAGCAGGATGGCGCCGGAGGTGCTTTTCTCCTGCCAGAAAGTCGGGGCCCCGCGGCGTAGCAACCCGCCGTCAATCACGTCGTCATGCAGAAGGCTGGCGGCATGGACCATTTCCACGGCAGCGGCGGCCCGGATCAGATCGTCGCGTTTGGCGCCGCTGTTGGCTCCGATGGTCAGCGTCAGTTTCGCCCGTAGCATTTTGCCGCCCACAATGGCCCGTGAAATTTCATTGATCATGGGTGCTACCGAAGTGGTGCGGAGACTATCAAACATCCGATCCTGCACGTCCCTTAAGCTGGCGGGTTGCGGTGTGTGATTTTTTTTTGGTGAGACATCTACATTCATGTGCGCGATTTATACAGAGGACCCCCACGGATGGTCAACGGAATTGATCAGAATGGTATTGTGCTTGTGTATCGAGGGGGCCGAATGTCATATTTAGCGGCTATGTCAGTGCCTAGTGGAAGGAAGAACTTTGAATAAGATATTGGTGAAAAAACAATTGTCAGAGGATGTGTACATGATGCGGCTTGCTACTCCGCACATTGCGCGGGAACGTCTGCCCGGGCAGTTTGTCATCCTTCAGTTGGACAATGAGTATGGCGAGCGGATTCCCCTGACGATTGCGGATGCCGATCCTGTGGAAGGCTCGATTACCATCATTTTTCAAGCGGTGGGAAAGACCACCCATAACCTGGCGGATAAACAGGTGGGGGATCGTGTTCAGAGCGTTTTGGGACCGTTGGGACAGCCCACTCACATTGAGAAATTCGGAACGGTGGTGTGTGTGGGGGGCGGCATTGGCGTCGCGCCTCTGCATCCTATCGTCAAGGGAATGAAGGCGGCGGGCAATAAGATGATCATTATCGTTGGGGCGCGATCCCGCAACCTCATTATCCTGGAAGACGAGATGCGGGCTTTAGCTGATGAGTTTATTGTGTGTACGGACGATGGCTCGTATGGACGTAAAAGCTTGGTGACCGAACCGTTAAAGGAAGTTTGTTTACGTGTCCCTAAACCGGACTTGGTCGTGGCGATTGGGCCGCCTATCATGATGAAGTTCTGTGCCGAAACTACCCGTCCGTTCAGTGTTCCCACGGTGGTCTCCCTCAATACGATCATGATTGATGGTACGGGGATGTGCGGAGGGTGCCGTGTGTCGGTTGGCGGACAAATGAAATTTGGTTGTGTGGATGGCCCCGAGTTTGACGGCCACAAGGTGGATTTCAATAATCTCATGCAGCGCCTGAAGGCGTATCGGAAGATGGAAGAGCACGCCCACCATCAATGTCACCTGGAAGTTGAGTTGCGCCAGAAGGAGCAGAGCCCGTCATGAATCATGTTTCTCCAGAAGCGTTGGCCGAAGCGGCCTCCCGAGAATTAAAGGCTATTAAGGCACGTACGGTGCCATTGACACCGCGTGACCGGCTGGGCATCCCCATGCAGGAAATGCCCACTCAGGAACCCGCTGTGCGTAGGCGGAATGTTCAGGAAGTGGCGAAGGGCTATACGCCCGATCAGGCTCAATTGGAATCCCTGCGCTGTCTCCAGTGCAAAAATGCGCCCTGCGTTCAGGGGTGCCCGGTTCGGATTGATATTCCCGGGTTTCTCAAAGCGGCGGCGAATGGCGATTTTGAGAGCGCCTGCAAGATTATCAAAAAGAGTAGTCTGTTGCCATCGGTCTGCGGACGGGTCTGTCCCCAGGAAGTCCAATGCCAGGAAAATTGCACGGTGGGCAAGTCGCTGAAAAGTGTGGATAAGGCGGTTTCGATTGGACGCGTGGAACGGTTTGTGGCCGATCTTGAGCGTGATACCGGACGTACAAAGCCTCCAGTTATTAAGCCGGAAACAGGTAAAAAAGTGGCAGTGATCGGAACGGGCCCCGCCAGTATTACCGTGGCCGCCGATGTCCGCCGTGAAGGGCACAAGGTGGTGATGTTTGAGGCATTCCACAAGCCCGGCGGTGTTCTGGTGTACGGGATTCCTGAATTCCGGCTGCCCAAACGGATAGTTCAAGCCGAGTTTAATGCCTTGACCGGCATGGGCGTGGAGTTGCAGACCAACTTTGTCATCGGGCGCACTCGGAAACTGAAGGCATTGTTGGATGAGGATGGGTTTGATGCGGTTTTCATCGGGACGGGCGCAGGCCTGCCCAAATTTATGAATATTGAAGGGGAAAATCTGGTGGGTGTGTTTTCCGCCAATGAGTATCTCACGCGGGCGAATCTGATGAAAGCCTATGACTTTGAACGGGCGGATACTCCCATTTACCGGACTGGCAAAGTGGCCGTTCTGGGGGGCGGGAACGTGGCCATGGATGCGGCGCGTACGGCCGTGCGCCTGGGGGCCGATGAAGTGCATGTGATCTATCGCCGTACCGAAGTTGAAATGCCGGCGCGTATGGAGGAAATTGCTCACGCTAAGGAGGAGGGGGTTATCTTCCATCTTCTTGAGAATGCCATCCGTCTGATGGGTGATGAGAACGGGTGTTTGACCGCGATGGAATGCTTGCGCTATGAATTGGGCGAACCGGATGCTTCCGGGCGTCGTCGTCCAGTGGAAATCAAGGGGAGTGAGTTTGTCCGTGAAATCGGTACCGTGATTGTGGCCATTGGCAACGACTCCAACCCCTTGATTCCGCGCACAACGGAGGGGCTGCAAACCACCAGGCGGGGCAATATTATTGTCGATGACAATGGGAAGACTTCGCTGGATCGTGTTTTTGCGGGGGGCGATATTGTGCTGGGTGCTGCCACCGTGATTTTGGCGATGGGTGAAGGACGTCGTGCGGCTGCCTCCATCAACCAATTATTGAGAAAGTGATTCGTAATGTTTCCTGAAAAACAAAGCATTCAGCGCTATCTCCGGAATCAACTGATTTCCGGCTTGTTTGTATTGGTGCCGTTATGGGTGACTTATCTGGTGGTAGTGGCGGTTTTCAATGCCATGGCCTCGGTTCTTCAGCCAATTGTGAGCCGGCTTCCCATGGAGGTGCCCCATTGGGTTGAGCTAGTGATATCCATTCTCGCCTTCGTTCTATTGGTGTTGTTGGTTGGCATCGTTGCCGGGCGTGTGGTGGGCCAGCGATTTTTAAACTGGGGTGAATCCTTTATTCTCAGAATTCCTATTATTAAGATCATTTATTCTGCGGCTAAGCAGGTGGTGGATGCCATTTCTGTTCCCAATCGGAAAACTTTCAAATCGGTCGTGGTCATTGAATATCCACGGCCCGGCATCAAGGTGATCGGGTTCCTGTCGGGCGTGACCAAGGATGAAACGGGTGCATCGTGGTGTCGCATTTTTATCCCCATGTCGCCACTGCCGACTTCAGGGTTTCTGCACCTGGTTCAGGCGGTTGAGGTTCGGATAACCGATCTTTCGGTGGAGGAGGCTTTCAAGATGCTGATCTCCGGCGGGGTTATTGCCCCCGATAAACTGGAGACCCGGCCTTTTGATGTGCCACTTTAAGGGGGCCTCTATGACGGTGACGCCATTCCAACAGCGGGTGTATGAGGCAGTTAGTCGCATTCCTGCAGGCAAAGTGGCCACCTACCGTGAGGTGGCGGATTTTATCGGTTGTGGTTCTCCCCGTGCCGTGGGGCAGGCTTTGAAAATAAATCCCTTTGCTCCACAGGTACCTTGTCATCGGGTGATCGCTGCGGATCTGACTTTGGGCGGCTTCCAGGGGGAACGGGAAGGGGCGGCAGTTGAGCGTAAGCGCCAGATGTTGGACCGCGAGGGCGTTCAGTTTAAATCCGGCCGACTTGCCGATCCCAAACAAATATTTTTTTTCAAAAGGAGCCGTTATGCAAAATAATCAGAAGGAGTTGCGTTATCAGACCTTGGATCGGCAAAGTATCTGGCATCCTTATACCCGTTTCTCCGCATTGAAAGCAGGCCCGCTTCCGATCATTACCCGTGGTGAGGGCGTTTACCTTTATGATGCGGAAGGCCGGAAATATCTGGATGCGATCTCCTCGTGGTGGGCCTGCAATTTGGGGCATGGACATCCCGCGATCATCGACGCTATCATCACCCAGACCCGCACGCTACAGCACAGCATCCTGGGTAATCTTTCGCATCCCCGCGCCATTGAGCTGGCTTCAATGATGGTGGAATTGTTTCCGGACGATCGACGCGTGATGTTTGCCAGTGATGGTTCCTGTGCGGTGGAGGCGGCGCTCAAGATTGCCTTGCAGTATTGGTACAACATGGGGCAGTTCCATAAGACGAAATTTATTTCGCTGGATTTTGCTTATCATGGCGATACGTTGGGGGCGGTGTCTGTTGGTTATCTGGAATCTTTTCATCAACCGTTCAAGAGTGCTTTGTTTCCCGTATTTCAAGCCCCATCGCCTTGTTGTGGCACATGTGCTTTTCACGCGCCCGAGCAGTCCTGTGTTCGCGAGTGTATTGATACCATGCGGACGATTGTCAGGGAACGTGCCCACGAAGTGGCGGCGGTGATCATTGAGCCGATGTGCCAGGGGTCGGGAGGTATGAGGATTCACTCTGCTGAGTACTTGAGGGCGTTGGCCGAAATTTGCAAGAGCCAGGGTGTGTTGTTGATCGTCGATGAAATTGCGGTGGGAATGGGACGCACAGGCAAGATGTTTGCGTTTGAACATGCCGGGATTGTGCCTGACATTGTCTGCATGGGGAAAAGTCTGTCGGCCGGCTATCTTCCCATCAGTGCGGCCGTGGTACGCGATTCGATTTACGAAACCTTCCGTGATCAGCCGGAAGACCACACCTTTTATCATGGGCACACCTTTGCCGGGAATCCGATCGCCGCGGCCGCCGCGATTGCGACATTGCGGGTTTACGAAACCGAGGGGATTGTTGAGCAATCGGCGGTGATGGCCAAGATATTGGCGGAAGAACTGGCTACTCTTGCTGATATCCCTGGTGTACGCAATATCCGATCCCTCGGCATGATTGGCGTTGTGGAACTCGAGGACGATCAGGAGGGGATAGGAACCCGGCGTGCCATTCAGGTCAGGGAACGTTTGCGTGCCAATGGAATTCTACTGCGCCCGCTGGGCCCCGTCATCTACGTCATGCCCCCGCTTGTTATTCCCGAACCGGCCTTGCGGTATCTGGTTCAGGCCATCGGGAAGGTCATCAGGGAAAACTGAGGCCATTCAGATGACTTACTCCAGTCTTGGGTTGAGAAAACCGGTGTTGGGGGCGGTGATTTTCTGCAGATAAGTCAGAATTTCGCGATCATATTCGGCATCCGCTGCCTGGCCCATATCGCGATAGATTCCACGCAGGCGGTAGTAACTTTCTTCAGCCTCCCGGGCACTGCTGTAGCGTTGCTCCGGATTGGGATCAAGAAAACGTTTGAGCAGCCATACGATGCTCTGGCTTTTTTGGATGTGGGGTGGGAGCATGGATTCCACTTTGTCAAACAGGGACAGCTTGAAATTTAGGAGGGTAGCGTCATCCATGTCATTACAGGCCTGAAGTGATTCCCCGCATAACATTTCCAGAGCTACCAGGCCGGCGCTAAAGAGGTCAGTCTGGGCGCGGCCGGGTTCGAGGCGGTGGGTCTCAGGCGCCATATAAACGGGACTCCCCAGCAGAATACTGATTTTTTCGCCGATCTCAACGGCGCGGCCGAAATCGACCAGTTTCACGGAGCCCATGCGGTCAATCATGATGTTGGAAGGCTTGATGTCGGCATGGAGATAATTGGCCTCATGCAGAACAATGAGCCCCATGAGAATTTTACGCAGAATATAAAGTGCCACCCCGGGCTGCAGCATGAAGCGGGCTTCCTTCATCAGGAACAGGGTGTTCATGAAATGTTCCCATTCCTCATCGGTGGATTGACTGCGCGCAATGGCGAGATGTGATCCACTCAGCAGGTATTGCAGGTCAATGCCGTCAATCACAGACATCTGAAGATAGCCGACTCCGTTGGTTTCGTCATAGGTATCGCGTGTGACGAGATTATCACTCTGGACTGGCTGAAGTTTGGAGACCTGGATGGCCAGGCGCCCCATATCGGCCCAGTATTTCTCGGCGGAGGAATAGATGCCCGGATCATGGATTTTGATGGCGTGACGCGTGAGGCATCCCCGGCCTCCTTGTCGGGTGGCCAGGAAGACGACTCCCTGCCGGCCTTTGCCGAGTTCTCTTGAAAACTTATAGGGAATAGGCTGGCTGATGCAGCGGCTTTTTAAAATGGAATGGTAATCGGCGATGAGCCGGCGGATGTTCGGATCAACCGGAGGGGAGGGCGGTTGGCTCTCCAGTACCGTCTCATCATCATAGAGTCGAGTCTCTTGCGTGGTCATTTGATCCGAAACCTTATCATAGCGCATTCTGACTGGCAATCATGGCTATAATGACCTACAGTGCACCCGTTTTGACTGTTTTACGGGATCGGCTAGTTAGTGAGGAATCATCTATGCAGTGGTTGTTGAAAAAAATTGTCGGGACGAAAAATCAGCGTGACGTGAAGAAAATGCAGCCGCTGGTGGTTCGAATCAATGAACTGGAGCAGCAGTACCAGGTGCTGACAGAGGAGCAACTGAAGGCCAAGACCCTTGAGTTCAAAGAGCGGTTGGCAAAGGGGCAGACGCTGGATGATATTCTCTGCGAGGCTTTTGCGGTGGTCAAAAATGCCTGTCGTCGGTTGTGTGGCAGGCGTTTCGATGTTTGCGGCCACGAACTGATCTGGGAAATGGTCCCCTTTGATACCCAGTTGATGGGGGGGATGGCTCTGCATCATGGTAAAATTGCCGAAATGGCGACGGGTGAAGGCAAGACTCTGGTGGCGACCCTGCCGTTGTATTTGAACGCCTTGAGCGGGGCCAATGTGCATCTGGTGACGGTCAACGATTACCTGGCCCGGCGTGATTCGCAGTGGATGGGACTGCTTTTAGGCTATTTGGGGCTTTCGGTGGGCTGTATCCAAAATCAGATGAATCCCGAGGAGCGTCGTGCGGAGTATGCCAAGGACATCACCTATGGTACCAATAGTGAATTCGGTTTTGATTATCTCCGCGACAATGGCATGGCCTGGCGGGCGGAAGATCAGGTTCAGCGCGGGTATAACTACGCCATCGTGGATGAAATTGACAGCATCCTGATTGACGAAGCCCGAACCCCGCTGATCATTTCCGGGCCCGCCCCGGTTTCTTCGCATCAGTATCAGGAGGTGAAGCCGCGTGTGGAACGGTTGGTACGGCGTCAGTCTGAATTGTGCAACCAGTTGATGGTTGAGGCGCGTACGGCCATTGAGCAGAAAGATGATGATCTGGCCATGCAGAAGCTTTATAAAGTTCGTCGGGGCATGCCCAAGCACAAACAGTTGACGCATCTTCTGGAGGAGCCTTCCGTACGGCGGCTGGTAGAGAAGGTGGAGGGTATGATGCTGACCGATATGTACAAGGAGCAGGCCCGTGCGTTACGTGAAGAACTGTTCTTTGTGATTGATGAGAAGGGGCATGATGCCACCCTGACCGAGAAGGGATGCGAGGAAATGAGCCCCTCCGATCCGGATGCCTATGTGCTTCCAGATTTGGTGTCGGTCATGTCGGATATTGACGGGGATGCCAGTCTGAGTGAACCGGAACGGGCTAAAAAAAAGCTGGAATTCCAGGAGCGGGTTGCCCAGCGCAGTGAGCGTATTCATAATGTGGATCAACTGATCCGGGCCTACTGTCTGTACGAAAAAGATGTGCAGTATGTGGTGCAGGATGATCAGGTGTTGATTGTGGATGAGTATACCGGACGTATTCTGCCAGGACGGCGTTGGAGTGATGGATTGCACCAGGCGGTGGAAGCCAAAGAAGGGGTCAAAATCGAACGCGAAACCCAGACGCTTGCCACGATTACCATTCAGAACTACTTCCGTATGTATAAGAAGCTGGCCGGTATGACGGGTACGGCGGAGACGGAAGCGGATGAGTTTCATCAGATTTATAAACTGGATGTGGTGGTCATTCCTACCAATCGCCCGGTACGCCGGGTTGACAAGAACGACGTGGTGTATAAAACCCATCGGGAAAAGTTCAAGGCGATTGTCGATGAAATTACCGAGTGTCACACCCGCGGCCAGCCGGTGCTGGTGGGCACCATCTCGGTGGAGACGTCGGAACTTGTGAGCCGGATGTTGAATCGGGCCAAGATCCCGCATAGCGTCTTGAATGCCAAGAACCATGAACGTGAGGCGGACATTGTGACGCGGGCGGGTCAGAAGGGGGCGGTGACCATCGCCACCAACATGGCTGGTCGTGGTACGGATATCAAGTTGGGGGAGGGTGTTATCTGGGTGCCCCGCGAGGTGATCCTTTCCCAGCATGGACTTAATGATAAACTGAATAGCAAGACGATGAAGGATCAGTTGATGGAAAATCCCTGCGGACTTTACGTGATCGGGTCCGAGCGGCATGAGTCGCGGCGTATTGACCGCCAGTTGCGTGGTCGCTGTGCCCGTCAGGGGGATCCCGGAATGTCCCGCTTTTATGTGTCGTTGGAAGACGATCTGATGCGGTTGTTCGGCTCCGACCGGATTGCCAGCTTTATGGAGAAATTCGGCATGGAAGAGGGCGAAATGCTCGAACATTCCATGCTGAACCGCTCCATTGAAACCGCCCAGCGCCGGGTGGAACAGCAGAACTTTTCCATCCGCAAGCGTACGTTGGAATATGACGATGTGATGAACAAACAGCGCTCCATCATCTATGCGTTCCGCGGGGATGTCGTCCGGGGACATGAGATTCGCGAGCAGCTGTATGATGTCATTTATGATGTGATCTCCACCCATGTGGAGTCCATGCTGGAGGGGGCGAAAGAGGATGCCATCGAGGCTTTCCTGATCTGGGTGCACAGCACGTTCCCGATTACCGTGAAACGTCAGGAGTTAAGTTTTGCCAAGGAAGAACTTGAAAAGACGGTGCGGTTTATTTTCGAGAGGGTCAAGGACGCCTATGAACTCAAGGTCGCCTCCCAGGGTGGTGACTTGATGCAGAATGTGGAACGGCAGGTTATGCTACAGGCCATTGATCTGCATTGGCAGGATTATCTGAGAGGGATTGACGGGCTGCGGCAAGGCATTGGAATGCGGGCGTATGGTCAACGGGATCCGCTGATTGAATACAAGCGTGAAGCGTATGACATGTTTGCCACCCTGATGGATGATATCCGTGAAGACATTTGCGAAAAGATCTTCCGGGCCTCGACCCAGATGCTGGCCTTCGAGCGGTTTATGCGCGAGATGCCCACCCAGACCATCCATGACGGTGTTACGGCACTGGGACAGCCGGTGGAGGCGTCTGCTCCTTCGTCCAAATCTGCCGTACGCGGCGGGGACGCTGCCATGCAGGCGGCCATGAAAGCGGCTTCCATGCCGGTTCAGCGGACGACCGCAAAAGTTGGGCGCAATGATGCCTGCCCCTGCGGAAGTGGCAAGAAATACAAGAAATGTTGTGGGGAAAATACTTGAACCGGGTGGCGGGGTGGATGCGCGCGTCGTGGCGATGGATCGCGGCCGTTGTCTCGGGTTTGTTGCTGGCGTTTGCGTTTCCTCCTTTTGAGTCGGGTTCAATTGCCTGGGTGGCACTGATTCCTCTGTTATTGGCGGTTTTAATGCCAATGCAGAAACAAGGTCTTTCGCTCCCTCTGGCGTTCAAGCTGGGGTTGACCACGGGCTTGGTATTCTGGCTGGTCACTATGAGTTGGATGTTCCGGTTGCTGGAGACCTCCCCAGCCCCCGCTGTGTTGATTGTGCTTGGTTGGCTTTTGCTCTGCGGGTATTGTGCGCTGTATTTGGGCGTGTTCACCTTCTCGGCAGCCTGGTTGGTTCATAAAATTGGTACGGAAAAAATCTGGCAGACACTTCTGCTGACCTTCTTGCTCCCCGTGTTGTGGGTGGGTGGCGAGGTTATCCGTTCGTTTTTGTTCTCCGGATTTCCTTGGAACTTGCTGGCCATTTCCCAATTTCGCAATGTGGTCTTGATTCAGACAGCGCAATGGGTGGGGGCGCCGGGAGTATCGGGGGTGCTGATGCTGGCGAATACGGGACTGGCTTTCACTATTTTGCGCTATCTGCCGCCACGACAACAGACGCATTACCGGCCGCATTTGGAATTGTTTGTCGCCTTGTTGAGCATGGCACTGTGTTTCCGGTCGGGCGTCCTGCTTGTTCGGGAGTATACCCCGTCGGCTGGTTCTGTCACGATTAGTGCGATTCAACCGGCGATCCCGCAGGTGACCAAATGGACGGAGGAGCATGTGGATCGCATTCACTCCACCTTCCGCGCATTGATGGTGCAGGCGGTGAAGGATCCGGAAGGAACCCCTGACTTGATTATCTGGCCTGAAACGGCCACGCCGTATTGTGTGACGGATGAAAGGGGGACATCGAAAGATTTTGTCGAGGAACTCAGCCGGTGGGGAAGCCCTTTGCTGGTGGGCTCCATGGATGAGGTCAGTGTTGGCTGGCGCGTGTTTGATTATAATGCCAGTTTTTTGTTCAACACCAACGGTGCCATAGCCCAACACTATTACAAACAGCACCTGGTCCCGTTCGGCGAGTATGTTCCCCTGAGCGGCCTAATTCCCTGGCTGGCGACCTTGGCTCCCATGGGGTGGAATTGTTCGCCCGGGTGGGAGGCGACTGTGTTTAAGATGGGTTCTTTTCCGCAATGGGCCTTTTCCTGCCTGATCTGTTTTGAGGATATCATGGCGGATTTGTCCCGGGCCGCGGTCAAGAACGGAGCTCGGCTATTGGTCAATCAGACGAATGATGCCTGGTTTGACCGTTCGGCGGGGCCGGAACAACATTTGGCACATTGTGTTTTCCGGTGCGTGGAAAACAGGGTGGCAGCGGTACGGGCGGCGAATTCCGGGGTATCTTGTTTGATCGAACCGACTGGAATAATTGTGGAGGCCACGGAGAACGGGATTGGGAAACCACCAGAAGCTGCTGCACTGCGGTGGCATGTACCGATTCCCGGGCCGGATTTCGAACTGACCCCCTATACCCGATACGGGGACTGGCTATTGGGTATTCCCTGTGCGGTTATTGCCGTAATCTGTTTTGTGTTATCGTGTTTGTCAGTTCGGCGAAAAACGTTTCCTGCCTGAGCTCTTTATGTTCCTGTTGGTGATGACAATTTATCGTATGCAGATGTTAAAATGAAAATTCCATAAATATATTGACGGGATTCTCTTTATCACGCGCTCTTAAAAAGTTTTTAAATAGTTTGATTGGGCGGGAAAACAAACGGAAGTCCGTGAGAATCGGACGCGGTCGCGCACAGCTATAATGCCAACGGCGTGGGCTCCCGGTTCTTCACTGTGGGGTACAATGCACAGGGTGCGGCAGAAGGAATGCCCGATGTCAGTGATCCTGCCGGAACCGTCATGTTTTGTGATACCGCTTTTCCCCAACCATACGGTAGTCCGACATTTATTATTGAGTATTCATTTGCTGAATCTCCGCAGTTTCCGGGTGGGAGCCAGGCTCAACCCTCCATTCATTTCCGTCATACTGGCCTCGCCAATGTTGTGTGGTGTGATGGCCATGTCTCATCGGAAAAGATGACTCTGAGCTATAATCAGCAGTTCGATAAATTCAAGGTTGGCTGGTTGGGGGCTGCCAATAACGATTTATTTGATCCGAATTAAAAGAGAGTGAAGCCGATAAGAGTTCGGCCGAGTGAGTAATGTGAAGGGAAAAGATGGAAGTCTGTGAGCATGATGGGCCTGCTGAATTCATGGCAGGCATTTTCCCTGCTCGGTACGGGAGCCATTATGCCTCACCCTTCCATTTCGAAACAGGGTGGCCCAATATTTCTAGAATATCCGCTTTGCCCATCCTAAGGCGCCTTGACTCCAGGGGACGCGATGCGTTACTCCAATCGTCCTGCTGAACCGATCCTTGTTTGTGAGATACCATTGATAATTTCTGATCAATGCATCACGATTTGAAAACTGAGGCGAAAACCCCAGCACTTTCTCAGCTTTTTCGATGGATACGAATGATTCCTTGCCGACCGTTTCGTATATCCACTTATACAGGGGCGACAAATGTAGCAACTCTAACAGACGTAGTGCCAGGATCACCGGACGTTCCGGGAGGGATCTGATGTGCTTGCCGTAGCCTGCTTCATCCAAGACCGCCTGAAAGTCTGTTCGGGGCGTGCCAAACTCCTTGGCTCCGACATTGAATGTGTTGTTGACCGCCTCATTGGGTAAGGTGGCACACAGCCAGATTGCTTGGCAAAGATCCTCGACGTCAAGATACTGGTAACGGTTGTCACCGCGGCCGAGGATGGGGAAGTTGTGGCCTTCACTGGCCCACTCGTAAAGCATGGAAAACACGCCCAGCCGTTCCGGTCCGATGAACGATTTCGGCCGCAGAATGGGAATACAAGTGCTGCCGCCCCGGCATTTTTCACAGAGTACTTCTGCCTTGACCTTGGCTTCCCCGTAGGGACCGACCCCGATTAGCGCGTCATTTTCGTTCAAGGGGTGATGAACAGGGATTCCATAAACTGCTGTCGAAGAAATATGGATGATACGTGGAATTCGCGCCCGTATTGCCTCGGCCAGGATAATGCGGGTACCCTCCACATCGGTCGAATAGATATCGGCAGGTGTGTAGAGCGGCAAGGCCGCCGCCGCATGCACCACAATATCTACACCCTGACAGGCTGTGCGCACATCTGTCGGCCTGCGAATGTCACCTTGGTAGACTTTAACCTGTTCACGTTCGGGATAGTCAAAGGGCGTTAGGTCCAGCGAAACCACACGCTGGTCTCGGGCCAGAAAATAGCGGATCAGGTTGATGCCAAGAAATCCGGCGCCGCCGGTAATCAGAAATGTGCGTGTCATATATGTTTCCTTCGCGCCAATTTGGCCAGACATTCAGCCTCTTTTGTAAACCAAGGCGTGTTATTCACGTCCCTTCCAATTTTGTGGTGATTTCATTAAATATTCGCGCACATAACGTTGCACGCCTTCTTCAATGTCCCGAAAGTGGGTGGGGCAACCCGCCCGGCGTATTTTGGCCATTTCGGCTTGGGTGTGGTACTGGTACTTGTCGCGGATTTCACTGGGCATGTCGATGAAGGTAATTTGGGGCGTCCGATCCATGGCGGCGAAGAGTGCTTGGGCTAAGTCGAGCCATGTCCGCGCCACGCCTGTTCCGCAGTTAAAGAGCCCCGATGTGGCCGGGTGGTCGTAAAGGAACAGAGTCATGGCCACGGCATCGTCAACGTAGACAAAATCGCGCCCCTGTTCGCCGTTGCGATACTCTGGTCGATGTGACTTGAAAAGTTGGATCTCTCCCTTCCGTTGGATTTGAGTATAGGCTTTGTTGACAAGCGATCGCATCTCGCCTTTGTGGTTTTCACCGGGGCCATATACGTTGAAATATTTTAGGCCTGCGATTCTTTGGAGTGCGCAGGTTTCCAGAGCCCAAAGATCGAACATGTGTTTGGAGTGGCCATACATATTGAGTGGCGACAGGAGTGGTGTCAATGCGTCTTCGTCAGAATATCCTTTAGTGCCGTCGCCATATGTTGCTGCACTGGAGGCATAGACGAACCGAACCCCGGAGCGTAGCGACCATTCGCATAAGTCGCGAGAATACTGATAATTGTTGTCCTGCAGATAGGGTGCGTTCGTTTCCATCGTTGAACTGCACGCGCCAAGGTGGAACACGCCGCTGACCTTCGGTACTCTCTGTTCGTGTAACAGGGTGCGAAAATCCGCCTTGTCGATATATTCTGCAAAACGCAGCTTATCCAGATTGTCTCGTTTGGTGGGTTCGCTGAAATGATCAACTACGATAATATTTTCGCAACCACGGTCGTTGATGGCTTTCACAAGATTACTGCCGATAAAACCGGCGCCCCCGGTGACAATAAACCGTTCCTTCATATCTCCTCCTGTTTTTTCGTCGCCAGGGTGTGTGATCATATGGGGTGTGGATTTGCCAGGTACAATAGGGGCTAGAACCATACGTCTGCCATGGGCGAATGCTTTCTAATGGATTTTATCAACTTTTTGTTGCGCATGTAGTATTACTATTCTTTCAAAACGTAACACCAATTATTAGGCGCTGTCAAGTTACATGATTGACAATTGCGTCACTGATGGTGCGGCAGGAAAGTGGATTGGACGGACAGAAGTTCCGTTCTTGTAAAACGGCCTGATTTTCTTTACAAAGTCCGCTTTCCTTACAGGGAAATTATACAATCATTAAGGAGACGTAATGAGCAAGCAAGTGAAGAAGGTCGGTATTTTGACGGCAGGTGGTCTGGCACCCTGTCTGAGTTCTGCAATCGGCTATTTGATCGATGAGTACAGCCGTGTGGCGCCCCAGATTGAAATTATCGGTTATGTCAACGGCTATATGGGCCTGTTGAAAGGGCAGAGCATCCCGGTCACTCCGGCTGTCCGCAAAAATGCCCTGTTCCTGACGGAACACGGTGGCAGCCCGATTGGCAACAGCCGTGTGAAACTGACCAACGTAAAGGACTGCATCAAGCGCGGTCTGGTCAAAGAGGGTCAGGATCCGCAACAGGTCGCGGCGGATCAGCTCGTTAAGGACGGTGTAGACGTTCTGCATACTATTGGTGGTGACGATACCAACACGGCAGCCGCAGATTTAGCGGCGTTCCTCGCGAAGAATAACTACGGCCTGACTGTGGTGGGACTGCCCAAGACGATTGACAACGACGTCTATCCTATCCAGCAGAGTCTGGGCGCTTGGACGGCTGCTGATGAAGGTGCGCGATTTTTCGCCAATGTCGTCAAAGAAAACACGGCCAATCCGCGTATGCTGATTGTCCATGAGGTCATGGGGCGTAACTGTGGCTGGCTCACCGCGGCCACCGCGGCGGCCTATCGTAAGCACCTGGATGGCAACCATTATCTTCCTGAGTTTGGTTTGACGCGCGAGCGTGAAGAAGTGCATGCCGTGTATGTGCCTGAGATGGCTTTCGATGCCAAAGCAGAAGCAGCCCGTTTGCGTTTGGTGATGGATAAAAACGATTGCGTCAATATTTTCGTATCCGAAGGCGCCTGCGTTGAGACGATCATTGCCGAGTTACAGGCCAAGGGCGAGGAAGTTCCGCGTGACGCGTTCGGGCATGCGCGCCTGGACAAGGTCAACGTGGGTAACTGGTTTGCCAAACAGTTTGGCGAGATGCTTGGTGCCGAGAAGACCATGGTCCAAAAGAGCGGCTATTACAGCCGTGCGGCAGCCCCCAATGCTAAAGATAAGGCGTTGATTCAATCCTGTGCCAAGAAAGCGGTTGCCTGCGCGCTGGCCGGTATGGGCGGCGTGATCGGTGAAGACGAGGATAAGAACGGAGAGCTGCGCGCTATCGAGTTCCCGCGTATCAAGGGCGGAAAACCGTTCTGCCTCGACACCCCGTGGTTCAAAGACCTGCTGGCGTCCATTGGCCAGCCCAAGGGCGTCAAGGTTGCCGTGAAGCACTGATGCTGTGCTATCATGGAAGCCATTTCGCGGCATAATACATTGCCCGTGTGAAGAGGATGGGAAAACAATATGAACGAAGATATTCAGGGCCGCATTTTGAAAATGCGGGAGAAAACCGATGAGATGAGAGGTTATCTTTGACGTTGCCAAACGCAAGGCCACGTTGAATGAACTCGAAGCCCAAACCGCTATGCCGGGGTTTTGGGATGATCCGAACAAGGCCAAGACCCATCTTGGGCGTGTGAATGAGATGAAGGCGGTTTTGGAGCCTTTTTCCCGGATTGATAAACTGGTTGAAGAAGCCGGGCTCATGGTTGAGCTATCCGGAGAGGAAGAGCCCGGGCCGCTGCGGGATCATGCCCTGAGTGATGCCGCCAAGGATCTTGATCGCGCGGAAGTTCTTTTTGCTGAACTGGAAACGCGGTCGCTGTTGAATGGTCCTTTGGATCGCAGCAATGCTTTCGTAACCGTTCATGCGGGTGCTGGTGGTACGGAATCCTGCGACTGGGCCAACATGCTCTTTCGGATGTTCCAGCGCTTTGCTTCGAAAAAAGGCTTCGAGGTCGAAGTACTCGACATCCAGGCGGGTGATGAAGCGGGGATTAAATACGCTACCTTTGCTGTCCGTGGCCTCTTTGCCTATGGGTTTATGAAGTGTGAGCGAGGGATTCACCGTTTGGTCCGAATCAGTCCCTTTGACTCTAATAAACGACGGCATACCTCCTTTGCCTCCTTGGATGTCATAGCCGAATTGGACGATGATATTGAGGTGGAAATTGATGAAAAAGATTTGCGAATTGACACCTTTCGTTCCAGTGGTTCGGGTGGACAGCACGTCAACAAGACGGATTCAGCTATCCGGCTTACCCACATACCGACCGGCTTGGTTGTGTCCTGTCAGGCCGAACGTTCCCAGCACATGAACAAGGCCAAATCGATGCAGATGCTGAAGGCCAAGATTTATGAGCTGGAGATGGATAAGAAGCGTAAGGAGATGGAACGGTTCTATGGTCAGAAAGGTGAAATCGCTTGGGGCAGCCAAATTCGCTCTTATGTTTTTCAACCCTATACCATGGTAAAAGATCATCGTACGGAAGCCGAAACCAGTAATGTCGAAGCCGTCATGGACGGGGATTTGGATCGTTTCATTGAGGCTTACCTGAAGAAGGAAAAAGCGGCCGAGAGAAAGGGATAAGGCGATGTCACTACGCAGCATGACGGGCTATGGGCGGGGGGCGGCAACGGCCAAAGGCCTTCGTGTCGAAGTGGAATTGAATTCCGTCAATCGCAAGCAATTGGAAGTCCGGATTTCTTTGCCCCGTGCCTGGCAGTCTCTGGAATCACGGGTGGTGGAGTTGGTGCAGGAATCCATTTCAAGGGGACAGGTATCCGGTTCGATTATGTTGCATGTTTCCGAGGCCTTGCGCGCGAAGAGTTTGAAAATCAACCGGACGCTGGCTGCGGTTTATGCGACTGAGCTCCGCAAGACCGCCAAGGCGTTAAAACTGAAGGACGATCTTTCCGCAAGTTTACTGTTAAGCCTGCCGGAGGTCGTGAGCTATACCGGGGTTGATCAGGATGTCGATTTCGTCTGGCCGGTGATGGAAAAGGGGCTTAAAGCCGCGATTGTCCAGCTTTTGGCCATGCGACTTAAGGAAGGGGGGGAACTGGTTCATGATCTGGAGTCCCGCCTCAAAAAAATGGAGGGCTACCTCGATAGTGTCCGGCAGGAAGCGCCGCAAGTCACGGAACGTTACCGTGATGCGATTCGTAAGCGTCTGGCTCAAGCGGGGGTGACCTTGGATGCCGCTGATCCGGTGGTGATGAAGGATCTGGCTTTGTTTGCCGATCGGTCGGATATTACCGAGGAGATCACGCGGTTGGAGAGCCACCTCAAGCAGGCTTACGCCTTATTCAAATCCCGCGAGCCGGTGGGACGGACCTTGGATTTTCTGGCGCAGGAGATGTTCCGGGAAATCAATACCATTGGGTCGAAGGCCAATGAAGTCCGGATTACGCGTCAGGTGATTGAATTCAAAACCGAATTGGAACGGATCCGGGAACAGGTTCAGAACATTGAATAGTTTCAGAACCCCTCCGGTTTTAAGTATTCTGGATAAACGGTTATTAGGGGTAAGGGATGAATGGAGAGAAAAAGAAGAGGGCGTTATTGATTGTGGTGTCGGCACCGTCTGGCGCTGGGAAGACGACGCTGTGTAACCGGTTGCTTGCCGAACATGCCTGCATGACGCGATCTGTTTCCTGTACGACTCGTGCACCACGCGGGACGGAGATGAATGGCAAGGATTATCACTTTTTGACATCGTCTGAATTCAACCGCCGGGTTTCAGAAGGTCTCTTTCTAGAGCATGCTGTGGTGCATGGCAACCAGTACGGAACGTTGCGCAGCAACGTGGAGTCGGTCCTTGAGGCGGGGAAGGATGTCCTTTTGATCATTGATGTCCAGGGGGCTTCGTCGGTGCGTCGGGCGGCCCAATCCCTGGGCGGTATTTTGGGCCGATCTTATGTTGATATTTTTGTTGCGCCCCCTTCGATGGAGGTCCTCCGTGAACGGCTCCAAAAGCGCGGTGAAGATGCCCTTGATGTGATTGAGCGCCGTCTGGTTAATGCCCAGGGGGAAATGGACCGGGGGTGTGAATATCAACATGTGGTGGTGAATGATAACTTGGAACAAGCCTATGCTGAACTGAAAGCCATCATCCATGTGGAACATGGCCGGACATCTCCTTCATGTTGATTGACACCCACGCACATTTCCGGGCAGCCATGACCCCTGACGATATTGCCGGGATCATGGAGCGGGCACGCTTGGTCGGGGTGGAGCGGATCATGGCGGTGGGTTGTGATCCGGACACCAATGCGTCCGCCCTGCGTCTGGCGGCGGCATATCCGGACCGCGTCAAGGCCGCAGTGGCTTATGATCGGAGTCTGGTCGGGGCGGATGCCAAGGCCGACGACATCCGGCTTCTGATTCAGTCGGCTCCCGTGGGGCAGGTCACGGCCATCGGGGAGATCGGGCTGGATTTTTATTATGAGCCGGAAACGGTCGAGTCCCAACAGGAATTGATGGAGTCACAACTGGCTCTGGCCCGGGAACTCCGCCTGCCGGTGATTGTGCATAGTCGTCAGGCGGAGGCCGAAACCCTGGCCTTGCTGGCGGCCCATGCCAAAGGCTGGTCGGGGGAACCGGGTTGTATTGGGGTTTTGCATTGTTTCACCGGGGAGGAAGCCTTTGCCTGGCAGTTGATGGAGTTGGGTTTCATGATTAGTTTCAGCGGAATTATCACCTTCCGGAATGCCGATCCCCTTCGTGAGGTGGCCAAAGTTATTCCTGCTGATCGTTTATTGATCGAGACCGACTCACCTTATCTCACGCCGGTTCCTCATCGTGGTAAGCCCAACGAGTCCTGTTACCTGCCTGCGGTGGCGGAACTTCTGGCCAAAGAGCGGGGGGTATTGGTGGCAGAGATTGCAAACGTGACATCGGCCAATGCCACGCGATTGTTCAAGATGAAAGAGGTGCTTTGAAGGTCGATGGGAGAATTGAATTATCCTGTAAATCGTGTTTACTCATGTTAAAATTTTCGACCGATAATCAGGAATGGAGTGAGATGCTGTGAATATTATTTGTGCGACGAATATGCCTTTTGCGATGGAAGCCTTTAGTACCCTGGGGGAAACCCGTATCCTGGAAGGTCGTAATATCAAGGCGGCGGATGTGCGGGAAACGCAAATTCTGGCGTTGCGATCCACCACCAAGGTGAATCGTGAATTGCTGGAAGGAAGCCAGGTCCGGTTTGTTGGCACCGCGACGATTGGGACGGATCATCTGGATATTCCCTATTTTGACAAGGCGGGCATTAAGTGGTGTTTTGCGCCCGGTTGTAATGCCAATAGCGTTTCTGAATATATTGCGGCTGCGCTGCTCTATCTGGCCTGTAAACACGGGATCACGTTGGAAGGGAAAGCCATTGGCGTGATCGGGGTCGGTAATGTGGGGCGCCGTGTGGTGCAGAAGGCACGGGCGTTGGGCATGCGGGTTTTGATGAATGATCCGCCGAGGGAGCGGGCGGAGAAAAGTGGGCAGTGGGGCGTGGGCAGTGGACAGAAAGAGGATGATGGGAATGCGTTTGTCAGTCTGGAAAAGGTATTGGCGGAGGCGGATATTATTACGATGCATGTACCACTGACAAAGGACGGGCCCGATAAGACCTTTCATTTGGCCGATGCGACGTTTTTTGCGCGGGCGAAAAAGGGACTCATTCTCCTGAATGCCGCACGGGGGCCCGTGGTCGATTCCCCGGCTTTGATCAGTGCCCTGGATACGGGGTGGGTCAGCCATGTGGTTCTGGATACCTGGGAAGAGGAGCCCCATTACCGGATGGATCTTGTTCCCAGAGTGGATATCGCGACCCCCCATATTGCCGGACATTCCTTTGAAGGTAAAATGATGGGAACCGTTATGGTGTATCGCGAAGTCTGTAAGTTTCTGGGGGTGCCAGCGGTTTGGTCGCATGAGCCCCTGATGCCTCCCCCTTTGGTCCCTGAAGTCAGAGTGGACGCTACTGGACGGGACGATCAGGCGATTTTATGGGAAGTGGTGAGGCAGGTCTATGATCTGGAAGGGGATGACCACCGGTTCCGTGCCTCTGCGGTTGCCGACGAAAAGGAGCGCATGAAGAATTTTGACCGTCTTCGCAGTGATTACCCGGAACGTCGTGAGTTCCAGTATACTAAAGTAACGCTGAATGGTGGGGGCAGCCCATTGCGTTGTGCCTTGGTTGAGCTTGGCTTCAAAGTGGAGTAAATGGATAATGAATGCGATTATATTATCAATCGGTGATGAACTTATTCTGGGCCAAACCATTGATTCCAATTCTGCCTGGCTCAGCGCCCGTCTGGCGGATCGCGGCATTATTCCCTTGTATCATAAAACGATTGCAGATGATCTGGAGGCCACGGTGGCGGCTTTGCGGCTCGCCATCGACGAGACGGACTTGGTTATTGTAACGGGGGGGTTGGGGCCGACGCAGGATGATCTGACCCGACAGGCGTTGGCCGCGCTGATCCAAAAACCGTTGGATCTGCATCCTCCTTCCCTGGAACGGGTGAAGGCTTTTTTTCAGAAGCTCGGGCGTGAGATGTCTGTATCCAACCGGATCCAAGCCTATGTGCCGCGTGGCGCAGAAGTACTTGATAATGATTGGGGAACGGCTCCGGGCATTAAGCTTAAGGTTGGGGAAGTTTTGATTTTTGCGTTTCCCGGCGTTCCCCATGAGATGGAAAAGATGGCTGAATGTTATCTTTTCCCTCTATTTGATCGTGGTTCCGGTAAGGCTGTGGCGGTCGAGTCCCTTGCTACCTTTGGAGCGGGTGAATCCACGGTGGCGGAGAAATTGGGGGCACTGATGCGGCGTGATCGTAATCCGATGATAGGGACCACCGTTTCCGGTGGCGTGGTGACGGTCCGGCTGCGTAGCGAGGCCCCTACGGCTTCATTAGCCCAGAAACAACTTTCCCGTGCGGTGGCGTTGGTGAAGGAGCGTTTAGGGGTGCTCGTGTTTGCGGAAGGCAAGCAGACATTGGCAGGAGCCGTGGGACAATTGGCGAAAGCCAATTCCAAGCGCTTGGTTACCGCGGAAAGTTGTACCGGAGGGCTTGTCTCTGAGATGCTGACGAATATTCCCGGTGCCAGTGCCTGGTTTGTCGGGGGATGGGTGACCTATGCGAATGATTTGAAAATCAAAGAATTGTCGGTGCCTGCCACTTTGATTGAACGGGAAGGGGCCGTGAGTGAGGCGGTTGTTTGTGCGATGGCGGAGGGGGCTTTGAAACATTCTATGGCTGATTTTTCTGTCGCTTTGACCGGGGTGGCGGGGCCGGAGGGCGGGACCGAGGCCAAGCCTGTGGGAATGGTATGGATTGCGGTCGGTTGCAAGGAGGGGGATCGGATGGTGGTCAAGGCGGAATGTTTCCGCTTTCCCGGGGGCCGTGATGTAATACGGGATCGGGCCGCTAAGACGGCACTCAATCTCCTCCGCCTTGAACTAATGAAGGTGGTGGGAAGCCCATTGTAATCATGAGTAGCGAAGTCATAAAAGCTATCAGTGAGAATGAGCGCATCTTACGTCATGTGCAGCAGATCGCCGGGTTGGGCATTTATGTGATGGATATTGTGACGGGACGTTATACAGCGTCCGATATCCTCGATGATATTTTGGGCATTTCTACGGATTATCCCCATACCTATCAAGGGTGGTTGTCAATCCTTCACCCGGATGACCAGCAGATGATGGTGGATTACTTTAATCAGGAAGTTCTGGGGCTGCGGCGACGATTTAATAAAGAGTACAGGATTATCCGGCGCGTGGATGGTGCGGAACGCTGGGTTCATGGATCCGGGGATCTTCAATTCGACCAAAACCAGTATCCGGTGATCATGACTGGCACCATTCAAGATGTTACCGAACGCAAACGCTCGGAGAAAGCCCTGCAACAGAGTGAGACCCGGTACCGGGAACTCATTGATCTGGCGGTCGATGGAATTCTGGTCGGGTCCCATGAGGGTATCATTATTGATGCGAACCGGTATATGTGCGAACTGGTTGGCCTGCGACGTGATGAACTGGTGGGAAAATTCATTGGTGATGTGCTTTTTACGCCGGAGAGTCTTACGGGCAAGCCTTTGCGTTTTGACCTTTTAAACAAGGGTGAAACCGTAATCCGCGAGCGGCAGATCAAGCATACAGACGGGTCGTGCGTCGTCATTGAAATGCGAACCAAGATGATGCCCGATGGTCATTATCAGTCGATCTATCGGGACATCACGGAGCGGAAGACGACGGAGGCCTCTCTTCTTAATTTTACGAAGACGCTGGCGCAACGTGTGGAGGAGCGTACGCGGGAACTGCAAGCGGCCAATGCCGCCCTGAAACAGAGTGTGCATCAGCTTCGGGCCAGTCAGACGTTGCTCAGTGAAATGGGCAGGATGGCTAAAGTGGGCGGTTGGGAAATGGATATTCACAGCGGAAAACAGGTGTGGACTGAGGAGGTTTATCACATTCACGAATTGGATGTGAATTATAAGCCGATGGGAGAAAATGGCATCGCATTCTATGACCCCTCCGCCAGACCGGTGATTACCGAGGCCATACGGCGTTGTATGGAGCAGGGTGAACCCTTTGATGTTGAACTTCCCTTCACTTCTGCCAAAGGCAAGTCTCTATGGGTTCACGCAAGTGGTAAGGCGGATCGTGAGCATGGAAGAATCCATGGTGCTTTTCAGGACGTGACCCTCCGCAGGCTGACGGAAGACGACCTTCGGGCAAAGAACCTGGCTTTGGATCATAGTGTGGCTCAACTTCGGAAACTTTCCATGGAATTGACACAGGCCGAGGAACTTGAACGTAAACGGTTGGCGGGAATATTACACGATCATGTTCAACAATATATTGCGGCGGCGATGATGAAAATCAGTTTACTCGACATTCAGATGCCTGCGGCGGATCACACCCGGGGCGTGAAGGAGACGCTTAGACTTTTGGGCGAGGCTATTGACGCTTCCCGGTCCTTGTCGGTGAGCTTGTGCCCACCGGTTCTCCTGGAGGCAGGTTTGCTGCCAGGCTTACGCTGGCTTGCGGATTGGATGCAAAACAATCACGGTTTGGAGGTTAACGTGTCTGGAGTGGATGAGCAGTCCATACCGAGCTCTCTCAGTATCGTGTTATTTCAAGGTGTGCGGGAGTTGCTATTCAATGTCGTCAAGCATGCCGGCGTCAAGTCTGCGAAGGTGTTTCTGGAGAAGCCGGATAGGGTTTCGCTTCGGCTGATCGTTGTTGATCAGGGTAAGGGGTTCTCTTTTAAAGAAACCCAAAATCGTTTTCCGTCCGGGGGTTTTGGCTTATTTCACCTGCGAGAACGTCTGGCCTATATTGGTGGTGCGCTGGATGTGATCAGCGAAATGGGCCAAGGCACAAAGGTTTTGCTTACGGTTCCATTGTAAGTCGGGGTATTTATTTCATCTGATTTCGGCCCCAGCGATGGGCGAACGCGATGAGAGAACTGCGTTGCCCTATCGGAATAAACGTGCTGGAGGGGTTTGTGAGAATCGCTCTGAGGCTGGTGGCTGGTTTAAGCGCATTAAAGTTCCCTGTAATTTCGAAACCTGTACGGCCAATCCAGCACTCTTCACCAGGGAAGGGAAGCGAGTCGGAGCCGCAAATTGTCTTGAAGCCCCGCTGGCCAGCCATTTTCATTAAACGGGGAAGCGGCCATAGGGTAGGACGAAGGCCAATATCTCCCAGTAGGAAACTTCCAGGTGTATGGGTGTTAATCAGGGATTGCACCAACTTTCCCCGGCCAAAAAACCACTTGCCTGGCGACCAACTCAATACAGGGACTGCGCCCTGCGCGGTAATGGCCTGCAGGGTATCCGTGAGAGGGAGCCCATTGAAAATGGAAAGATCTTTGCCAAGGGCCAGTACCTCCAGTTTTTCCAAGGTAACGATCTGTCGCCCGGCAATTAGGTAACCCTTGACGGTGCCATCCTCACGAATGATCAAACTGTCGGTATCTGGCCCGGCCTCTACTTGGAGTGAGCCTTCGGTTAAGGGTATTCCGGTCTCCATCATGTTCTGGTAGAATCGGGTAGCTTTGCTCTCTGTCAGGAGTCCCAGGGGAATGACATGGGGCGGTGATTCCGTGGTTCGAATGGCAGCGGTCAAATTCCGGATCAAGGCTTTGACGGCATCAGCCCACGGGTATTGCGGATAGATGTGGACATGCCCATCGACCACAAGTGTTGACTGTGTAAGAGCGTTTTCCATGGGTGTTAAGCGCGCCAATGGGATAATGGTATCCTGGTTGGGACCCGTTGTTTAAATTGTAGTGATTCCTTGCAACCTGTTTCGCGAGCCAACGCCAGGGCTTTGGCAAAGTGGTGGCCAATCTCATGGGGGGCATGGGCATCCGACCCGAAGGTGATGGGGATTTCACGCTCTGCGGCGAGACTGAGGATCAGGGGCGAGGGATAGGCCTCGGCTGCTGCGCGGCGCCATCCGGAGGTGTTGATCTCAAAAGCCATGCCCTCTTTGGCGATATGATCCAGTACCGGTTGCACCAGTTCTTTCATATCCCGATCATGGAGACGATGGCCGAATTTCTTGGGAAGATCAAAGTGGCTGATGACATCAAACAGGTGGGTGTCGATTAGTTGTTGGATCAGTCGGAAATATTCGCGCCAAACCCCCTTGAGATCCACTGACTTCCAGGTGTCGATGGAGTCGGGATTGTCAAATCCCCAGTCTTTGATGTAATGCACCGAGCCCATCACGAGATCCAGTGGTTGGTTGGGAAGAAAACTCATCAGAAAAGATTCACAGCCAGGGAAGAAGTCAGCTTCTAAGCCCAGCAGTACAGGTGGGGAATCGTCATCTTGAAGTGGTTGGACAAGGTCGTAATAGTGGGGAAGTTCCTGAAGTGTCATGCGGCTTTGGGAATCATAGCCGGACGGTTCTGGACAGTGGTCGGTAAAACATAATCCCGCGAGGCCCAGTTCTTTTGCCTTCTGCCGGAACTCCCGGGTTGTGCCCTCGGCGTGCTTACAAAGGATTGTATGCGTATGATAATCCGGAGGCAGTAGGACGAGGGGCAAGGATGTTGTCGTGTTATTCATAAAATCGGTGAAATAATCTAACCATGGATTACTATGATGTCACGGATAAAGAGGGGGCTGACTTGATTTTGAATGACAACCATTTCGCTGTGTCTAAGGTTGATCCAGAATTAGGGTCCGACTAATATACCGTCTCAATTGAAGCGAGGTTAATCATGATGATTTGGCTAATGTATTGTATTTTGGGTGCCGGGGTTGGTGTTCTGGCGGGTTTATTGGGCATCGGAGGTGGTGTAATTGTTGTACCGGCGCTGGTGGTTATGTTCGCGAAACAGCAGTTTTTGGCCGGTCATATCCAACATATGGCAGTGGGTACTTCCTTGGCCATCATTGTGTTTACCGCTTTTTCCAGCATGAAGGCGCACCATGAGCGGGAGAGTGTGGATTGGTCGATCGTGAGGAGAATGGCACCTGCCATTGTTGTGGGAACCCTCGTAGGCTCCTGGTTGGCCAGCCAGGTGTCCACACGATTCCTGCAATGGCTTTTTGTGGTGTTTTTGTATTTTGTGGCTGTGCAGATGCTCATGAATGCGGCAGTCCGGCCTACGATTACCCACGCGAAACACACTGTGGCCATGACGTTGGCGGGAGGCCTGATCGGCGGATTGTCAAGTATGGTGGGGATTGGGGGCGGGAGTATGATTGTGCCCTTTTTGTCCTGGTGCAATGTGGCCATGCGGACGGCTATTGGCACTTCGTCTGCCATCGGCCTTTTCATTGCCTTGGCGGGGACTACAGGAAGCATTATTTTTGGTCGAGGTGCGGTCGATTTGCCCCGATACTCTATTGGCTATGTCTATCTGCCGGCGCTGTTGGGGATTGCGGCTTTCAGCATGCTAACGGCTCCGATAGGGGCAAGGTTGGCCCACCGGTTTCCGACCCCCATGCTGAAAAGGGGATTTGCGTTGTTGCTGTTGGGTATCGGCACCAAACTGCTTTCCAATCTCTTGAGTTAGAAAAAAGCTGCCGCCAGAATGGTCTCCGCTTCATCAGCCCAGGCCTTTGATATGGCCCGGCCTTTTGGTAGCAAGATCATCAGCCGCCGGGAGGCAATTTTGTTTTTCAGGGCAACGGAGGCGTACCGGTCAATGAAGTGGGAGGGGACGTTACGAATGGCGGCAATCAGTTCATCCAGCAAATCCAAGGGTTCTTCGGCTTGGGGTACTAACACAAATTGGAAAAGATTGTCCGGTAGCGTTTGGATGGCCGTTTGGATGAAGTTGTCCAGTTTCTCCCGTTGCGCAAAAAGGTTTGTTCCTTCGAAAAGAAAAGCCCGGCGGTTTTGTGACCCTGAAAGCCGGTATTGTTGCCGTTCTGTCACGTGGATTTGTTCAGGGAAGAGATTGAGTTTCCGTCCCATAAATCGAGGGGTGGGAACATCTGAGCGTAGTTTGAAGTGCTGCGCAATCATGCTTTCAATGGCTTGAAAAGCATGGTGATCCATGGTGGATGTTTTGGTTACGGCATAGGGGGGCAGGTCTTGTGCCTGAATGCCCCATTCCTGTTTTCGATCCCGCAACTCGGTGCCGGGTAGTAACAGGGTTTGCAGGCATTGGATGTTGGCACTGCGGAGCTTCAGAGCCCAGTTCACCGATTTTTTAACCTCCGTGACTTGTTGAAGCGGGAGCCCATACATGATGTCCACGGTAACCCTGATGCGCCGCCGGGTCAGCAGGTTGATGCCAGCATCCAGGCGTGCCAATGAGGTGGGGCGGCGGATGGCCTTGAGGACGGCGGCATCCCGGCTTTGTACCCCGACTTCGATTTCCACAAAATGGGCGTCCGTCATCAGGTTGGCCTCGTCTGCCGTCAATCGCCCGGCATTCAGTTCGGCAAAGAAAGAAAGAGTTCCCTTGCCATTGAAGGCGGCGAGTTGGGTCAGGATCTCCCGGAAACGGGGATGGGCATTGAAGGTGGGATCCACAAAGCGGATTTCACGGGCCCCCATTTTCTGCAAGGCATCAATGCGTGCCATGATGTCGGTTGGACTGAGAAACGACATGGAGTGACGCAGATGCGGATAACGGCAGTAGGTACAGCGCATAGGGCAACCGCGTGAGGTTTCCAGGTAAGCCATGCCTTTAGGGTCAGGATGGTAGGCGGCATAGCCGGGAGGAGGGATCTGATGCGTCAATTCCACGGGAGGGGTAGGGTCTTTTCCCCAGCGATAGCCTTGGGGTGAGCGGAGGGCGATCGATGAAAAATTGACGGGTTGACGGGTTCGGAAAGATCGGAGCAAGGCCGGGAATACCACCTCGCCTTCGCCCACGGCGATGGCATCGGCGATTGGCTGCTCAAACAGAAAAGGATGTGAATAGGCCGCTTCCGGTCCACCGAAGAGGATGCGGGTATGGGGATGTTGATTTCGCACCTCTTTCATTATGCGCAAGGTCCGTTCGATATTCCAGAGATAGAGGGTGCAGGCGATGACATCAGGAGCCAAGTGAAGAATCTCATCCAGTAAGGCCGGATTATCTTTAGTGCTGGCTGATTCCGGGAGCTGGTGAAATTCATAATACGCCTGTTCCCCTTTCAGTTCCGCCGCATACTGAAGATAGGCGGCAGCTAGAGGGATATTTTCAGTTTCCCCATGAATGTCATTGTCCAGTTGGGGGAGTTGGAGAAATAAGATCTTCTTGCGTAAGGCCATATGTGTGCTGGAGAACTATCAGTCTAGTGTGATTGAGATAAACGTAAGATCGAGGTGTGGGCCACTGGTTGACGTGTGGCAAAAAGCTTGTTTTCCAGATCAATTATTTTTGTGACATACAAGCCGCGTTCCGGCCAAGTTTTCAAATAGTACAAAACCATATCTTCAAAGTACCCGGTTTTGTTCATTTTCGTCTCTGTAAAAACTCCCACGGCGGCAAGATCATCGGGATTCACCTGGGATTGCCGAAGGAACCAGCGGGCCGCCGCGTAGTTACGTAATGCCACCTCGTTTGAATGCCGGACTCCGTTCAGTTGCGCCACAGTCTGAGCCTGTTGATATTGTGGTGTGGCTGTATTGAACGCGAGGTTAATGCCTTTTGACAAATCATCTGCCGAATATCGTCCCACCAGGGTCCCATCGATCAGGAGTTCATACTTGCCAGCAGCAAGTCCCTTGAATGACACGATTTCCTGATTCAGTTCCTGTTCGATTGGTAACTGCGTCAGCATTTCCGTAGCGTCGTTATTTACCGGGAACGGCAAGGCTTTTTCCAACACGGTGAATTCCCAAGTGCCATTATTTATCATCAGACGGCTGACTGTTGCGTTGGCGCTCTCTGTGACTTGTCCTGATGCCGCCTCAAAAACGACTTTGGAGACCAAGGCGGGTGCGCCTTGTGTGCGAAGGAATAGCCAGGCCATCATCAAGTGTCCCGCCGCGCCGGGATGCACACGATCCGGCCCGGTGATCGTGTAGGTCGGATCGGCCTTTTGCCGTTCCTGATTGAAGGCGGTCATGGGCCCATGAAAATCCACTACTGTCCCGTTATTTTTTGTGGCAAGATCCCTTACAATCTTGGTGCACCGCTCCAAGCCGTCATTGCAGCCCGGCTGGTTATTGTTATCGTTGTTAACCACCGTCTGATCGAACGGGGAGGGGGACATGAAGAACAGGCGTGGTTCATTCACTTCGTTGCGGAGGCGGTTTACCAGTGTCTCCATGTTTTTCCGGTATCCATCAAGTGCGTCCTGTTGTGCCGCCTTTTGCTGTGCGTCTGGTCCGGATACATAGCTGCCGCGATTCACGTCGTTCATGCCGAACATGATTGCTACCGACGTTGGTTTTTTATCGGTCACATCCTCGGTCAGCCGCTCCCGAGTGCCCCCGGCCCAATCACCTGCGATCCCCGCATTGACAAACCGGATGGTGCGCTCAGGAAAGCGGGTCAGATAGTAGTCATAAGCGAAACGATGATAGTGACCTGTGTGGGTGATACTGTCGCCCAGAAAACAGACGGTTTCGCCGTCTTGGAAAACTGGGCAGTTGTCAACCGGGGTTGTGTGCATCAATAATGATCCTTTCATGGCCGTAATAAAATGGTATGGGGGGCGGTTTGTTGTATGTCCGGGTTCGTTTACCATTTTGGGGTGGGGGGATTCAAGAATCAACTTGGTTCGTTCGTGGTGGGTGCAACTTGAAGTTGTGTAAACGAGGACGATTGTGATAAATAATGAGTTTCATAATGTGCAGTTGTGGAAGGGTTTATCAAACAGCCGAAGGGATAATGCGAGCATGAAGAACATTGCAGTGAGCGACGTTCGGAATTTTGTCTTGATGGGGCATACGGCGAGCGGAAAAACCACCTTGGCGGATGCGTTATTATTCAAGATGGGTGCCAATGACCGGCTGGGTTCTGTGGATCAGGGTTCCAGTTTGGGGGACTACACGGATGAGGAGAAAGCGCGTAAAACCACCATTTATGCGAAATCTTTTTGTGGCTTTTATAAAAGTTCCGATGGCCACGATATGGATATCGTTTTCTGCGACACCCCCGGCTATGCCGATTACTTTGGGCAGGTCATACAGGCGAGCCGTATTGCCGGTGCCGCTTTAATCACCGTGGATGCGCATGCCGGCATCCAGATTGGCACTCTGAAAGCTTGGAAGCAGGCCTCTGTGCTCGATATTCCCCGCGCGATTGTGGTCACGGGACTGGATCGTGAGAATTCTCCTTTTGATAAAGTCATGGCGGAGATCAAGGCAACCTGGGGAGACCGTTGTATTCCCGTTCTTCTCCCGTTGCCTGATAACAGCGGGGTGGTGGATGTGTTGGCGGCGACCAATGTCCCCGACGTTGTCAGTGAGGATTTGAAAAAGGCCAAGGGTGCCTTGGTGGAAATGGCTGCCGAGACGGATGATACCCTGATCGAAAAATATCTTGCCGGCCAGCCGTTGTCTGCTCGTGAAATTGCGGATGGCCTCCGTCATGCAGTGTTCGATCGCAAATTGGTTCCTGTGTTTGCTTGTATGGCACTTAAAAATATCGGGGTGGGTGAACTGCTGGATGGCATTGCCCGCTTTTTCCCATCTCCTACCGATCGTCCTATGAAGGATGCGGACGGCAAGCCCATTGATACGGCGTCCACCGCGCCGTTTGTCGGCTATGTCTGGCGCACGGTCAATGATCCCTTTATTGGGCATATGAGCTTTGTCTATGTTTGTGGCGGCACGTTGAAGGCCGACATGGAAGTGATCAATGTCAACAAGGATCAAAAAGAACGCATTGTCCAGTTTGTATCGCTCAATGGTAAAAAGCAGACTCCGATGATTGAGGCGGAGGCCGGTGATATTGTGGCGATTTCGAAACTGAAAGTCACCACCTTGGGGGATGCACTTTGCCAAGCTCCGGTGAAAGCCGCCTTCACCCCGTTCGTTTTCCCGAATCCCGTGATGTGGTATGCCGTTTCGGCCAAAACGCAAGGGGATGAAGACAAGATCGGCACCGCTCTGCATAAGTTGGCGGAAGATGACCCCACGATTCATGTGGAGCGCCATCCGGAAACCCATGAGACCATTCTGGCCGGGATGGGGGACACCCATCTGGCGGTTGCGGTGGAACGCATGAAGAAGCGGAACAATGTGGATGTGATCCTGAGCACGCCGAAGGTGGCGTATAAAGAAACGGTGACTGGACGCGGCGAAGGCCATTACAAGCACAAGAAACAGTCCGGTGGGCGCGGGCAGTATGGTGAGGTCTACCTGAAGGTGGAGCCGCTCCCTGATGGGGATGAGGAGTTCTTTGTGGATGCGCTGGTGGGAGGGGCCATTCCCCATAATTTTGTGCCCGCTGTGCATAAGGGGGTGGTGGATGGAATGGGCAAAGGATCGCTTGCGGGGTGTCCTGTTGTACGGATCAAATCCATTGTCTATGACGGGTCTTATCATGATGTGGATTCCTCCGAAGTGGCCTTTAAAATTGCCGCTGGCCGCGCGTTCCGTGAAGCGATGAGCAAAGCAAAACCCGTGTTATTGGAACCGATCATGTCCGTCAAGATTACGATTCCCGAACACTTTATGGGGGACATCAACGGGGACATGAGTCATCGGCGCGGCCGGATTGTCGGGATGGAGGCAACGGATGGCATGCAGATGATCATCGCCGATATTCCGCAGGCGGAATTGTTTAATTATTGTGCGGAACTTCGCAGTATGACAGGGGGACGGGGTTCATTCGAAATGGAATTTGCACGTTACGATGTGGTCCCTGCTTCAGTAGCCCAGAAGATTATTGCCGCAGCGGTCAAAAATAAAGAAGAGGAGCAGGAGTAATTCCGCCCGGTGAATCCGTTTCATGCATCCATGACGCGCTGTGAATTGTGTCCCCGGCGATGCGGGGTCAACCGTTCGGAGGGCCAGCGAGGGTATTGTCAGGCCGGGGGGGCGGTGGAGGTCTATCGTTATGGGTTGCATCATGGTGAGGAGCCGCCGGTATCGGGGATAAGGGGCTCTGGGACGGTGTTTTTCAGCCGGTGTACATTGAGTTGTTTGTATTGCCAGAATTATCCCTGGAGCCAGGAGGGGCAGGGACGGGTGGTATCGGTGGATGAACTGGCGGAAATGTTGAGGTCGTTGTACCGGGATGGATGTCATAATTGGAACTTGGTGAGCCCGACACCCTGGTTGCCTTGGATTCATGCGGCATGGAGCCGAGTGGTTGCGGATGGACTCTCACGGCCAATCGTGTATAACACGAGCGGATTTGAGAGGGTTGATCAGTTGCGTGCGATGGATGGTTGGGCAAATGTCTATCTAACGGATTTGAGGTATGCGCATGAGGCGTCCGCGAAAGCCGGTTCAAATGGAGCCGGTTATGTCGAGACGTCACGTGCGTCGTTGTTGGAGATGTGGCGTCAGACAGGGCCGCTGAAAACGGATGAGGAGGGCGTTGCAGAAAAGGGAACGATTTGCCGTTTGCTGGTGTTGCCGGGACGTGCCGATGAGGCTGTGGCCAATTTGGAATGGCTGGCCGCTGCGGTAGGGACAGAGATCCCCGTGAGTGTGATGGCGCAGTATACGCCAGCTTACAAGGCTCTGAATGAGGCGCCTTGGAATCGACGCCCGACAGAGGAGGAATACGGTTTGGTGGTGGAGGCAATGGAGCGGTTGGGGTTTTCTGAAGGATGGATTCAGGAGTACGAAACTCCGGCGCAGGACAATTTGGTTGGATTCAAGATGAGCCCCGGTTAATCGGGGTCAAATAAGTATCAGGAAAGAGAGGAATGAGATGAGCGGTCATAGTAAATGGAAGACAATTCAGCACAAGAAGGGCGCGGCGGATGCCAAGCGTGGTAAGATTTTCAGCAAGATGGCAAAGGAATTGATGGTTGTAGCCAAAGCGGGTGGCGGGAGTCCCGACACCAATACCGCCCTGCGCAATCTGATCATCCGGTGCAAGGCGTCCAGTATGCCCAATGAAAACATTGACCGTGCCATCAAAAAAGGTACCGGCGAATTGGCGTCCGAAATTATGGAAGATATCACCTACGAAGGGTTTGCCGCTGGTGGCGTCGGGGTGGTGGTCAAGGTTCTGACCGATAACAAAAATCGTGCGGCGGCTGAAATTCGCCACATTTTCTCCAAAAACGGCTCGAGCCTTGCGGCTCCGGGATCGGTGTCCCGCGGTTTCAAGCGACGGGGTCAGATTTTTGTGGATGCGAAATCCATTGAAGAAGACAAATTGATGGATTTAGTTCTCAACGCGGGCGCGGACGATATGAGCCTTGATGGCGAACAGTATGAGGTGCTTACCGACCCCAATGCGTTCCAAGGAGTTTTGGATGCCTTGGAAAAAGCGGGTGTTAAGACTGAGGATTCGGCCATACGATTGGTGCCAGAAACCTATGTTTCCGTCACCGACAAAACCGTCGCCAAGGCGGTTATGAAATTTGTGGAAACACTGGAAGATAATGATGATGTTCAGGACGTATATACCAGCATGGATCTGGATGATAGCGTTCTGTCGTTGATTTCAGAGGAATAATGCGTGTTCTCGGGATAGATACCTCGTTACGCTCAACAGGCGTGGGTGTGGTGGAGTCCCTTGCCGGCAGAATGATTGCCGTTGAGTACGGTCGGATTCACAATTCCGACCGTCTTTCTTTATCGGAATGCCTTCGGCGGATTGATGGCGGGATCCGGGAGATTATTGAACGGACGAAGCCGGAGTTGGCGGCAATCGAGGATATTTTCTTTGCAAAAAACGCCAGGACGGCGATGGTGCTGGGGGAAGCACGGGGAGTGGTGATTGCGGTGTGCGCCACTTCCGGGCTTCCGGTATATGAATATGCGCCACGCCGGGTGAAGCAGTCCATTACCGGCATCGGATCCGCCGACAAGATGCAGGTTCGTAAAATGGCCATGGTGGTTCTGGGTTTGAAGGAAGAGCCGCAAGAGGATGCTGGTGATGCGTTGGCGATCGCCCTGTGCCATCTCAACAGCCGCAACCCGATCGCTGAATTGGCCCCGAAACCTATCTGAAGCCTGTGGATAAACGCGAGGGACTCATGATTACATTTCTTGAAGGGATCATGGAAGAAAAAGAACCGACCCACGTGGTCTTGAATGTCGGCGGGGTGGGGTATGAAGTGATTATTTCTTTAAGTACTTATGACCGTCTGCCTCCGCCGGGTGAAACGGTGAGGTTATTGACCTATGACCACGTCCGGGAAGATGATCATCGCCTGTTCGGGTTCATGACGGCGGATGAACGGCGGGTGTTCATGCTGTTGTTGGGGGTGTCTGGTATTGGTCCCAAAATTGCACTCTCCGCGCTCAGTGGGATGACTGTTCGTGAAATCAAAGTCGCCATCAAGGATGGCGATATAAAACGCCTTAGTTCCATTTCAGGAATTGGCAAAAAGACCGCCGAACGCATGGTGATTGAGTTGCGTGATAAATTTGGGGCTGGAGAGATTATGGCGGCCTCGACCACAGGTGTTCCTGAATCAGATGTCAAGTTGCGTGATGCCATTCTGGCATTGATTTCTCTTGGCTACAAACGCGCCGAAGCCCAGGAACTGGTATTACGCGTCATCAATCAGCCCAACATGACGGGGGCGACGATTGAAGATATTGTACGCAAATCTCTCGCGGGTTAGTTGGATAGATCACAGCATCATAAATAGGAGGAATAGTATGGCGGAACTCAAAGGATCAAAGACGGAAAAGAATTTGCAGGATGCTTTTTCCGGTGAATCTCAAGCGCGCAATAAATATACCTATTTTGCCTCGGCGGCGAAGAAGGAAGGCTACGAACAGATTGCGGCTTTTTTTCTGGAGACCGCCGAACAGGAAAAGACTCATGCCAAGCTGCACTTTAAGACATTGAGCGGTATTGGAGATACGCTTGCGAATTTGAAGGCCGCGGCAGGTGGGGAACATGAGGAGTGGACGGAAATGTATCCCCGTATGGCCAAGGAAGCCCGTGCGGAGGGGTTTGATGAAATCGCCCGGCTCTTTGAGGGGATTGCCAAGATTGAGAAAGAGCATGAAGAGCGGTATAAGGCCCTGCTGAAGAATCTGGAGGAGGGCAAGGTTTTCAAAAAGGATGCCAAGGTCAAGTGGCGTTGTCGGGAATGCGGCTTTGTCTACGAGGGAACCAACGCCTTGGCAAAGTGTCCGGTTTGTGGTCATCCGCAAGCCTTTTTTGAAATCACGTCGACGAATTATTGAGGGATCTGAATAAATCTGGCGTCTTATCCGTCTAAATCCATGGAGGCCATTGTATCAGCCGAACTGCTTGAACGTGCCAGGAAGGGCGATGTGGATGCGTTTCTGGCATTGTTTGAGGAGTCGCGCCCAACCATTCATGCGGTGGCATGGCGGCTGGTGGGGCAGGATGAGGCTGAAGATGTAGTGATGGAGACCTATTTACGGGCATGGAAATCGATGCCTAGTTTCACGGGACGGTCTTCAGTGAGAACATGGTTTTGCAGGATTGCGCATAACTGCTCGGTGGATTGGCTAAGGAAACGTCGCCATGTGGTTCAGCCTCTGGCGGTGGAAGAGGATGATGCGGGGGGAGAGGATAGAACCCAATTTGTGGATTTCAGCCAGCGGAAACCCTCCGAGGTCATGGCGGGAGCTGAGTTGCAGGTTGTGATTGATGCGGCGTTGGAGACCGTTTCCCATGAACATCGGGAGGTGTTGTTATTGCGATTCGCGGATGGCTTGAGTTACGCCGAGATTGCGGCGGCCACCGGGGTTTCGATTGGGACGGTAATGTCGCGTCTGTTTAATGGGCGGCGTAAACTGATCAAGGCGCTGGCGGTTCTCGGGGTTAAGACGGCAGGAGGGTGGTTATGAACAAAAGCTCATGGAGGCAGGTCGAGCAAGGCTTGAGGAGCCTGAAAACACCGCCTCCGCTGAACGATCTCAAATCCTTCACGCAGGATTTCAAGGCGCGCACCACCTTGATGCGACAGGATCCCCCTCCTGAGGAGCGACGGGCCATTTCGTTTTCCCTCCTGAACCGGCGTTATGTGGGCGCAGTTGTGGCGATCCTTCTGATGATCGGCTTGTTTATTCTACCCTCTTCGTCCTCTCGGGTTACTCAGGTCAAATCATTACAAGTATATGCACCCCATAGTGGTGTGATTATTATGACGGATGAAGATAATCCTGGAACAGTCGTTTGGGTGACGGACATGGAGTCTAACGACGAGAATAAAGGATAAGGCATGAAAATAAACCTGAAAACGATCCTGATTCTTGGGTTTATGCTGACCGCAGGGGGCTCGTTTGCTGGCTCAATCTTGAGTGTAAGATTGGTCGAAGCCAGTCATGCTGGTCAGGGGATGGGTACTGGATTAGGGGATGTGGCGAACCTGCTTCAGAATAATCTGCCGTATACAACTTTTCAATTGTTGTCGAGTCGGTCCATGTCGTTGCCGGCCAGCAGTATGGCTTCATTGAGTTTAGGAATTGTTGCGCGTTGTTCCGGTGGGCAGGAAAATATGAATGTGATTCTTGAGCGGGGGGGTAAAAAAATCATGCAGACCACGGTTGAACTTCGTGATGGGATCCCTCTGATCATTGGTGGGATTTCGACCGGCCAGGGAAAAATGATCGTGGTGTTGCTCGCTAAATAGAACCAATTAAGAAAACAGAAATCAGGATCCAGTATGCTTCGCATTCTGAATCCTGACTTCTAAGTAGTTTCGGAACGTGACTATTTAGAACCCGTAAGCAATTTTCAACTGGTCTTCAGTTGGTAACGTCGGGTAATACTCACCCCGTGGGCCGACATATTGATTGCCCACCCGATGTAGTGTTACTGGGGTATAGGATCCATTCGAATTCTTCACATTGATGATGGTGGTGTTGGCGGCTTCATTGGCGGCACCAATTTGAGCGTTCATGTTGTTCATCTGAACATTTGATTTATCTGTTTGGTGGCCCATCACACCACCCAGAAGACCGCCTATGGCGGCTCCAGCGACCATGCCTTCACGATTACCAAAGGCACCGTGACTATTATTTCCAATTACTCCGCCAGCAATAGCACCCAAAGCGGCACCAATTGCTGCTTGATTGAAGGTTGATTGGTTTTCCTGATATTGCGGCGTGGAGCAACCGACCATTACCAATCCAGCCATTGCGATTCCTGCCGTCTTGAGAATTATTGTGTTTTTCATTTCAACCTCCTGTCGTACACCGGATCATCATTAAGTACTTCTGTTTTTATACCATGGTTCCTTATACCCGTATAGACGGAAATGAGGGGTTATTTATTCATTTTGGAGCACGACGGTTTTCTGGAGGCATTACCCCGGCAGAGAACCAGGGTGCGATCAGCATGCCGGGAAGATGTCCGTGGCCATCTGGTGGTCCGTGAAGCATTGGAATGTGACCGGATTAATATGGCATGGAAGCTTCCGGGAATGATTAGTGACGGAGGAATCAGTTTTCTCCGGCTGCAGGATGGGCGTCTGGCCTTGCTTATCTGTCTGCCCTGCGGGTGGCGGGCGGGCGATTTGATGTGCTTTGGGGGCGTGACGAAATGTTGCTGGGTGCGCTGGCGGTGGGAGCGTTGGTCTTATCCGGCAGGCAAGATGGGAATTAGGGGCGTTCTTTTTTGACGGAGCCACAACAAGGCGGGTAGGGCAATGAGACATAAGCTCACACAAAAGATAAAAAACAAACGATATGCTTCGAGGGGGTAAATCCAGGCGCTGGGTGTATGTACGGCCTCTTTTTGGTAAAAATCCAAAATCAGGCCGGCGCCATTTGTCAGAAGTGAGATGACCACATACAGCGTTCCATTCAGTAAACCAATAGCCGTTCCCAAGGCTTCTGTTGTGCATGTCAGCGATACAGCGGTGGTGTATATGGGGCCGGAAAAACTGGAGATAGCCAAGCCTAAATAGCAAATTTTGACCAGTTTAAGAGAATGAATACCGGGGCTTAATGCCAAGATCAAACCCAAGCAAGAAAAAGTGAGTATGGACCAACCTATCATAAGCAGGGGCCGATAATGTTGTCTGAAAAGTCTTAAAAGGAAGCCGGAAAGCAAAGTCACGATGATGGAAGTCGACAGCATAATAGACATAAACCCGGCGGATTCTCCGGTTTGAAGGCCGAAACAGTCGGAGACTAATTTTTTACCTATCGTAGCCTGAGCAACAAAATATATGGCAAAAGAAACAGAGCCGACAACCGTTAGTTTCCATAATTCCGGCAGGCGGATGACTTGTTTGATCAGATGTTTTACTACCGGAGGTGCAGGGTGGGGCTTCAGCAATTGGCGTTTCTGCAGAATCCACCCGAGTAGGAATGTCAATGCGACGGTAAGGCCCCCTGCCAGAAGCAGGGATTTTCGCCAGCCAATGGCATGGGATAATGAGGCCAGCGGATAAGTGGCGGCAAGACCGCCAAAGAAGCCCAGGAATTGAGATATGCTTAAGATGATGGCGAAATGGCGGGGGGCGAAGAAGTGATCAATGGCTTTAGCCATGCAGATAAACATCAGACTGCCCCCTAAGCCAATCAGTGCGCGGGAGGCATACAGAAGCGGGATAGCGTGACAGAGAGGGAAAATAACCGATCCTAGCGCCATGGCCACGCTACCGGTCAGAAAAACACGTGCGAATCCGTAGCGATCCGAAATAATTCCGACAAAAAACTGCATTCCACCATAGATATACAAATATACCGCTCCTAATAAAGCGACGCCGCTGGCGGTCAAGCCCAGATCAATTTGCAGTTCGTCAAAAATCATTCCGGGAACGCCGATGCGCTGGAAATAAGCGAAAAAGTATAGCGAGACAATGCTGAGAATGACGGGAATGGCGTTGTGGTGGTGAGCCCAGAAATCGTGTAGGCGCTGACGAGTATTCATTTGTTGATTATCCTGAAAATGGTCGGGGCGGCGGGATTTGAACCCACGACTTTCAGCGCCCAAGGCTGACGCGCTACCAGGCTGCGCTACACCCCGAAAACAAGACAGGGGCGGAAGTTATCATGATGTCCGCCTTCAATACAAGAACTGTTGCGTCAGTTCGTGATTTCCACCAGTTGTAGGTCAAAGGTTAAATCCTTGCCTGCCAGTGGATGATTTCCATCAAGGGTGATGGTGGTTTCTGTCTCCGCTACCACATTGACGGTGATCATTCCTTGTGGCGTTTTGAGCTGAACACGTTGGCCGGGTTTTAGCGTTAGATGAGCGGGAATTTCGGTTTTGGGAAGTTCAATCACCATGCCCGCTTGGTATGGACCATAGGCGTCGACGGCGGGAATTTTGATTGTGCGGGATTCATGGACAGCCATTCCCGTGACGCCTTTGTCGAAGCCGGCAATGACATGACCGCTACCGAGTGTGAAGGTGAGGGGTTCCCCGTTCAGGGAAGAATCAAAAATGGTACCATCATCCAGTTTACCCGTGTAATGAACCTTTACCTGTTGTCCCGATATAGCCTGCGTCATGGTTTCTCCCTCGTTTTTTGCGGTATAAATCGGAAATTATAGTGTTAATGGTAGAAAAATTAAATCATAGATTTCACTGATGCGCGGATTGAGGGCTTCTGATAAATTATTTATTTGCGAACGGAGTCAGTAACTGGGTAATCAACAGAAATGGGACGATTTATGAATCTGATGGGAATTGATATTGGCGGCACAAAGACGGCGGTATGTATTGGGACTGAAACGGGTGTGATTCTGGCCTCCAGGCGAATCTCGTCAGTATCAGAATCGGTTGAGTCTTACCGGAAGGCTCTGATCACTCTTTGCAATGTCGTGCTGGATGAGGCTGGGTTGAAGGCCGATCAACTTCGCGCGATTGGGGTCTCGGCGCCCGGTCCGCTGGATTGCAAGAAGGGGATCATGATTGCGCCACCGAATAACCCCGGATGGCATAATGTCCCGATTGTGGCGATGGTTCAGGAAGCCTTCAAGGCTCCCGTCTATTGTAACAATGATGCCAATGCCTGTGCTCTGGCGGAAATGTTGTTTGGTGAGCATAAAGGGGCTCAGAATTTGTTGTATCTCACCTTCAGCACGGGCATGGGTGGGGGCATCATTGCCAATGGGGAATTGATTCAAGGTGCCGCGGATGCAGGCGGTGAGGTAGGCCATTTGGTGTTGGATCCCAATGGGCCAGTTTGTGGTTGTGGACAAAAAGGGTGTTGGGAGGCATATGTTGGTGGTCGGGCGGTGGCTAAGATGTTGAAAGAGAAGATCCAGGCGGGCCACATTAAGACTTCCATTGTGGATAAGGCCGGTGGTCTTGATAGCATCAATATTCAGGCGTTTCAGGCGGCCGCCCGTGAAGGGGATCCTTTTGCGGTGGCGGAGTGGGATCAGTTTGCGGAACGTATGGCGCAGGGATTGGGTGGATTGATCATGGTTTTGAATCCGGATGTCGTGATTTTGGGAACCATCGCCATCCACTGCGGGGACTTTATCATGAAACCGATTTTTGAGAAATTGCCGAAATATGCTTGGCAATGGCCGCGGAAAGTTTGTGCCATTGCGCCCAGCTCGCTGGGCGGTAAAATTGGCGATTTAGCCGCATTGGGGGTCGCCTTGATAGGGGCGAGAAAAGAAAAATCATAAATCATGTGTTTACATGCAATAAACGACAGCTTATTCTCGTTGTAGGTATATATAGTCATGAGCCACCATACCAAGTCATTGAAGGTGATGCGTGCTCGCAGTGCCCGGTCTGGTCAGGCGATGGTGGAGTATGTTGTGATTGCGGGGATTTTGTTGGCCACTTTTGCCATTTTCTATCTTTTTCAAGGGACCTTTAAGGAGTTTGGGGCGAGGGTGTTAAGTTTGATTGGATCTGAATATCCGTAGGAGAGTACTATGAAAAAAAATCGTAAGAGTGGGCAGGGCATGGTTGAGTATATTATCATTGTAGCCGTCGTTGCTTTGGCGGCCATCGCCATCTTTGGCCTGTTTGGCGATACTATTCGTGCCAAAATGAGTGGGGCGGTGACGGAATTGGGCGGTGATGCGTCCTCCGTACCTACAACTTCTTCTCAACAGTACCTCAAAGATTTGAAATAGGCCTTTCCTTTGTTGGAGGTCTAATGTGATCGCACTCCCCAGGAGGCGGGCAGGCTGGCACCATAAGTGTGGGCAGGCTCTGATTGAGTCTTGTCTGGTTATTGCTTTTGTTTGTCTTATTTTCTTCGGCATTTTCCAGATTTCCCAACTTTTCGCCGCGCAGGAGGTGTTGGACTATGCCGCTGGGCGAGGGGCACGTGCCCTTACGGTGGGGTTTAACAGGTTCATGGTGGAAAAGACTGTCCGGGTGGGGGCCATAGCGAATGCCGGACGCATGACCTATCCTGCTTATCAAGGCGGTCCTGCTGCAGAGCATGCGATAGAGTCGGCTCGGATCCCGCTTTATCTTGGGGCAGAAAATCAAGGGCAGTTAGGGGCCATTTTGGATTATAGGCACTGGAATACGATCTCTTTCGGATTGCCTTCAACCATGGGGGATGGCACCTTCCGATTCAGTGTGGATCAAGAGATATCTCTTACCAATAATCCCTTCGCCGGAGCCTTTAGCACGGCTGACTCCATTCAGTTGAATGGAGAAAACTATCTGGATGAACATTTCACCCTTTATATGGATGATTCTGGATGGTGAAACTTCCTTATTTTCTTATTGAACTCCGCCGCAGTAAGCGAGCGTCACGCTCGGGGCAGGCCATGATTTTCATTGTCATGCTTGTTATCATCCTGATCTCTTTTGCCTTGTGGAATTTTGATCTGCATAAAGTTGTCTATATTAAGAATGTCGCTCAGAATGCCGGGGATTCGTCTGCTCTGGCCGGGGCGCGCTGGCAGGCGATTACGTTGAATCTGATTGGCGACCTCAATGTCATGCAGGCGGTGGCCTTGACCCAGGGGGATACGAACGAGGTGGCGGCAATTAATGGTTTGCAGGCCCGTTTATGTTATGTCGGGCCGATGATTGGGCTCGTTGCTGCGCAGCAGGCGGCGAAAAATAACGGGATCTTCAACAATGAACGGTTTGCTGACCGGCTTCGACAACATGCCGAAGAGGTTCTTGCTTACAGTGATTTGGGTGGGGATGGCCAAATGGTATTCACGGAACCTTACTCGAATGCCTGGGTGGAATATTCAGCCATGATTCAATCGGTGGCGGACGGTGGAGTGGCTGTCGGCCCGGAAAATGCACGTCTGTATTCGGATTATAGTGGTGGACATATGTTGCTCTTGCCTGAGTTTTATAATGCCGTGGCCGGGACTGATTGGTGTTGGTTTTTTCATAATGCCCCAGGCCTGTTGAATAGCTATACGGATTTCCATTTCTGGCCCCCATTGCCGGAAATCATTGCCAATTCGAGTCCGATTAATTCTGAATATTTCGGACTTGGATTAACGTTGCGTGCCCTGATTAGTGATGATCGCGCGGGCACCATGATGAATCAGGTGCTTGGGGAGCGAAACTTGTCTGCTGGGAATATTAATTCGAACATTACCCAAATGATTGCGAAATGGTATTGTTATGACTCCAGTGTGTGGGGAACTTGGGATGCCATTTCCCCAATGGGTGAAAACCATTTCCCTGCGGCGGGCCTTGTAAAGCCTCAGTATGATTATGCGGGGGCTAATTCCGCGACAAGAGTGCTTGCAGAGTCACCTCGATTGACGCCCAACGCAGGGACCAATAAGATTAATTGGACGGCGGCCGCGAAACCCTTTGGGTATTTAATGGCGGATGGAGTGGCGATTCGCCCCAATCAGTATGGACTTGTGCTTCCAGCTTTTCGTGATGTGAGATTAATCCCCATGGATGCTTCATCGGCGCCTGCGGGTGGTTCTTTCAATCTTGACTGGCGTGATCATATCGAACTGCATTTGCCGGCGTATGTGGCAGATGGTGCGACTGTTGCCGGGTGCTGGTATTGTCAGCAGTTGGTGGTATGGGAAAATCCAATTTTCCGGCAAACGGGCATTGATTGGTTAAACGACAATAGCAGTTCCTGTCAGACTTATAGTGGTGGGTCTGGTGGGTCCGGTGGTGGAAGTCATGTGGGGCATTAATGCATAATGTATCGGGAGTTACGCGCATTCAGGGGCAAGGTTAACTTATGATTCAAATGCGATCAGGACAGGCCATAGTGGAATTGGTGGTGGCACTGGTTGTCATTCTGGTGCTGGTGGCTGGGACGATCCAGATCTGTTCCATGGGGGTTAGTCACTCCCGATTAATGATGGCAGCTCGCCGGGAAGCCGGACAGAAAGCCATGATGGAGGTCTCTTCTTTTTCCGGACCGCAGTTCATTGCCGCTTGTACGCCTGGGAATGATGGGATTACTTTTTCTCGTGATGATGGCACGATGTTGGGCGATGCAACTTTATTGCAGGTGGGCATTGTGGACTACGCTCATCCTGTGGAGCTTAATCAGCGCCGTTTGGATAATCCGATATCCGCCATCGCGAATAGTACGTTTCCGCAAGAATTATTTGGTTTGGTGGACGGGGAAACTACGACGAATGTGATGCTCCTGCCTATTGTTCGGGAACTGATTTATAACAGTGATTCCGTTAATTTGCAGGGCAAGGCCTGGATGACATGGACCAAAGGGATCTATTGAGTATGAGGCGCAAATATTTATGGCTGATGGTCTTGTTAGAAGTGTGTCTTGCGGCTTCACTCCTTCAAGCACGCGTATTTTTATCCCGTAACATTGATCTGTCTAATCCCGCTACATTTGGACGATTGGTTTATAAAACCCTGATGGAAATCAATGGGGGAAATGCGGATGTGAGTGTGGTGGCTTGTGATGATGGAGTGGCGCCGGTGCAAGCCGCCTTGACCCAGCACCCCGATCCAACACTTCGGGTGGTTGCATTGAGCACAGGTTCAGAAAAGGAGGCCTTGCTGGTTACCGTGGTTCAGTCTCAGGAGGAAAAAGCGGCCTCACAGGTGCAGCGGGTACGCCATCGTTTGGCGGATGTGCCCGTTCCGGCGGATGGGATCGTTCTGGGAACTATGAAGAATATGGACACGCGCACTACACTCGAACGTTTTTCTTCCCGTTTAGGAAAGGACGAAGTGGTTCGATTTTTTGAACAGACGATGACTCGGATGGGATGGGCGAAGATGATGGGTGCGGCAGCGGGAGGCGGAGTATTATTTTATGTTAAAGGGGCCGATATATGTATGGTTATGGTGACCCCGCAAGAATCCAATGGCGAAACGGGCATAACCCTGTTACATAAGCAGGGTGCCGTCAATTGAGCGTTAGGAGAGGAAACATATGAAGCAACGCATGGTATTGATAATATCGGTTCTGGTAGGCTTGCTGGCTTTTGGTATGACCCAAAGTTACTTCCATGCAAGGATGGCAGACTTGGAAAAAGAACGGACCGATTTGATTTCCAGTGAAAAGCAGGTGGAAGTCATTGCTGCAGGGCGTGATCTACCCGCGGGTACGGTTCTCATTAAGAATGATTTGAAATCCAAAAAAATACCCTGGCATGATGTAACCAAGGATACCATTTTGGTGGCGGATCTGAATCGATTTCTTGGTAAAAAACTTAAACAAAGCATGGATAAGGCGGATACGCTGATGTGGTCCTATGTTGATGTTCCATTCCGTCCGGGATCCGGGTTGGCTCCCGTGATTACGTCGGGACGGCGGGCTGTTTCCATTTCGATCAGTGGTGCGGCAGGAGTAAGTGGATTGGTGCAACCCAACGATCGTGTGGATGTGCTGGGATCTTTTACATTCCCCTCCAGGAAAGATCCGGAAAAAACCGAATGGGTGACCTTGACGGTTCTACAAGATGTTTCCATTCTTGCGACAGGGCAAACCCTCGGAAAATCTGAATTTGGGGATCGGAGTCGATCGAGTTCCGGATACAGTACTGTTACGGTGGAGGTAACGCCTCGCGAGGCTGAATTGCTTGTTTTTGTTGAGAATATGCGGGGGCATCTGACGTTGTCCCTTCGTAATCCTGAGGATGTCAGCTATGAAAAAAATCTTCCCGAAATTAATTTCAACATGTTGGAAGAAGAATTGCCTGTTTTGAATGCCTATCGACAGCAGTTCATCCGGTATAAAAGTGGACAGTAAACGATGGCTGATTATTGGCGGGAACTCTCCTGATGTATCTTGAAATACAAAAACCTGATGGAACAAAAAAGCTCATGGAGCTTTCGCAGGGATTCTATTCGATTGGTACCGATGAGGAAAACAAGATCGTGTTGGCGGGGGCAGGGGTATCGGGGCGGCATGTGATTGTAAGTCTCCGGGAAGGATCCTGTTGGGTTGAAGATCTGACCTTTGGGGAAACACAGATTGATGGGACCGTTGTTCATGGTCGTGCGGAGGTCATTGAAGGGCAGGTTTTGCAGCTAGGTGGTTATGGATTGAAATTTTTTTCAAAGCGACCGGTGCCGGTGCGGGTGGAACTTCCTGTTGCTGCCGTGCCGCCGATAGCACCTCCCCCAGCGCCGCCTGTCCGGTCGATGCCCGAGCCTGTCATTCTTTCTGCCGTAGTGCTTGGTGGAGAACGCGACGAACGTTTAATGGCACGACGTCAGGCGGTGAAGCAACAAATTCACAAAGAGCTTTTGGAACGGATGGATATTAAACGTCTTTCCGCCACCCACATTGATGAGACGGAGCTTCATCGGCGTGTTTTGGAGACGGTTGAAGGGATTGTCAAGGAAGTAGCACCGCGCTTACCTCCCGACATTTCTGCGCCGTCATTGACCAAGGAAGTTTACGATGAGGCGGTCGGATTGGGAGCGATTGAGGATCTCCTCGCGGATTCTGACATCACGGAAATCATGGTCAATGGGCCCCATCATATTTACGTGGAACGCCGTGGGCGTATTGAACTTACGGAGCGCACGTTTCTGGATGAAAAATCGGTATTGGCGGTGATTGAGCGGATTGTGGCTCCCCTGGGGCGGCGAATCGATGAGAGCCAGCCTTATGTGGATGCCCGACTACGCGATGGATCCCGTGTAAATGCCATCATTCATCCCCTTTCGCTGATTGGCCCCTGTCTCACTATCCGGAAGTTTTCCAAGGTCCCGATGACGTCTGATGATCTTGTCCGGCATGGAACCTGGACGCCCGAAGTACGAGATTTTTTAAAGGCCTGCATTGAAGCCCGTAAGAACATCATTGTCTCTGGAGGTACGGGATCCGGCAAGACAACTTTGCTGAATGTTTTGAGTAGTTTCCTGCCGTCGAATGAGCGGATTCTTACGATTGAGGATGCGGCGGAACTTCAACTGAAGCAGGCGCATGTGGTATCGTTGGAATCACGGCCTCCCAATATTGAGGGGAAAGGGGCTGTAACGATCCGGGATCTTGTGAGAAATGCATTGCGGATGCGGCCGGATCGAATTGTGGTAGGAGAATGCCGTGGCGGTGAAGCGTTGGATATGTTGCAAGCGATGAATACGGGGCATGATGGGTCGTTGACGACAATTCATGCCAATGCTCCCCGGGACGTGATTTCGCGCATGGAGACCTTGGTATTGATGTCCGGTATGGATCTCCCTATCCGAGCCATCCGGGAACAGATTACATCGGCAGTGGATCTCATTATTCATGAGTCGCGGATGAGTGATGGCTCACGAAAGGTTGTCAATGTGACGGAGGTGGTGGGCAGTGAGGGGGAACGAACCACCATGCAGGATATCTTTGTCTTTGAACAGACTGGTCTTAGCGCCGAGGGGAAGGTCATGGGGCAGATGGTGCCTACGGGTGCCATTCCTACTTTTTTGGATGATCTCAAGGCACGCGGGGTGATGGTGGATTTGGCGATTTTTGATCGTCACCGGCACGGCTAGTTGCGAGAGGGAAACGTATGGATTCAATCTATATATTGTGGTTGGTGCCCGGGTTATACCTGCTTTGTCTTGGTGGGCTCACCTATTTTATTCTTGATGCGTTTCACTCAGCGGCGGCGGACTATGCGGCGGCTTATTCTGAGAATACGTCCCGCCAAATGGAGGACATGTTCCTGTTCATTTCCCCCCGCCGGATTCTGGAATTAGCCGCCGCAGCGGCGGCCGTTTGTTTCCTGCTGGGATTTTTGTTGTTTGGGGGCGGTGACGGGAAATCCTTTCTTGTGGGGCTAGGTGTAGGTGGCATGATGGCGGGGGTGGGGTGGACTATCCCCAAGCGAGTGCTGGTGGTGTTGAAGAAGCGACGCCTTGAACGCTTTAACCTTCAGCTTGTGGATAGTCTGGTCAATATGAGTAATGCGCTGAAAGCCGGTTTCAGTATACAGCAGGCGATCGAACTGGTGGTGCGCGAAGGGCAGAATCCGATTTCACAGGAATTTGGTATGTATCTTCACCAGATGCGTGTCGGAATGCGTATGGAAGAGGCTTTGGAGAGTCTCCAGAAGCGGGTTGGCAGTGATGATCTGGCGCTGATGATTTCGGCATTTGAAACGGCGCGTCAAACGGGAGGCAACCTGACAGAGGTGTTCGAGAAAATAGCATATACCATCCGGGAGCGATTGAGAATTGAGCTTCGGATCCGGACACTAACGGCGCAGGGGCGTTTGCAGGGGGTCATTGTTGGGGCAATGCCTTTGTTGTTGGGTTTGGCGATGTTTTTTCTCGATCCGGCCATGATGTTGGCTTTCCTGCACTCGGGATTCGGGATTGCCATGTTGGTGGCTGTGTTCATTTTGGAAATGTTAGGGGCATTGATGATTCGAAAGATAATCAACATTGATATTTGATATGTCTACAGAAACAGTAATTGAAATGGGTTTATGTTTAATGTGGGCGATTTTCGCCGGTTTGGCCACATGGCAATGTGCCCAGGTCCTGCGACAGGTCACCTATGTGACGCTTGCCGATGGTCGCCGTCAGGAACGGCGTATTCCGTTTGCCTTTCGTCTCCTGTTTCCGTTAGCTCCCAATCTGGCACCCGTGTTTCGGCGTCCGGTTTTTGAGAAATCCAATACAGAAGTGTCACGGAAGTTGGTGGCCGCCGGGTTTGGCGGGATGTTGACTTCTGAAGAATTTCTTGCCATGAAAGTCCTGCTGCCCGGCGTCTTGGGAGTGTTGCTGTCAGCCTTGGTATTAGCTCTCATGGCCCTTGTTCCCGGTCGGGTAGGACTGTCGCTCCAAAACCATGGAACTTCGTTCATTACGATCATCTTGCTGGGATTCTATGCCTATCCGGGGCTTTGGTTGAGGACGGTGCTATCTGACCGACAGTGCCGGATTCAGAAAGCGTTACCGTTTGTGATGGATCTGTTGACGCTTTCTGTTGAGGCCGGGTTGGATTTCATGAGCGCGATGCAACGGATTGTCTCGAAAGACAAGGTGGATGCTCTTGAGGAGGAATTTCTCAGGGTTTTACGTGAGATTCAGCTTGGCAAAACACGACGGAATGCCCTTCGTGACATGGCGACGCGGGTGGATCAGCAGGACTTACGGTCGGTATTGAATTCATTGGTTCAGGCGGATGAACTAGGGGTGGGGATTGCCTCCATTCTTCGGATCCAAGCCGATCAGATACGACTAAGGCGGTTTGAGCGGGCTGAAAAGATGGCGAATGAGGCTCCCGTGAAGATGTTGTTCCCGTTGGTCGCTTTTATTTTCCCGGCGGTTTTCCTGGTGCTGTTGGGCCCGATTGTGCTTCAGATATTCCGGCAAATGTAATGCGTTAAAGTTGACAGTAAGGGATGGCGAGCGTAGTTTCATTTTTTATAAAAATATGGGAACGGTAATACATTTAGTGATTGCGGAAGGGCCGAATGCCGGTCAAGAGATTCATGTGTCGTGTGAGGGGGTCCGGATCGGGCGTTCATCGCGAAATGATATCTCCATTGCGGATGATGCGATGTCGCGGTTTCAATGTCGTTTTTTTATCCAAGAAGGCGAAGGTCTGTGGGTATCCGATTTGGGGAGCGTTAATGGGACACTGGTGAATGGGAAGCGGGTTCAGGAACAGCGACTCCATGTCCAAGATGAAATTTTAGCCGGGGATACCCGCATCCGTGTTGTAAATGATGGAATTCTTGCAGCAGGTTCCTTGAACCCTGTCGTCCTGCCGGTTCCCCAAAAGGGGGCCGAAGCGCCCGTGGATCTTGGGCTTCACAAAGGACACCGGGAAGATGGTCATTCGGCGTCGAATACGATGCGCAGGAACCTGATCTGGTTGGCCGTTATTATGTTGGTTCTTGTGCTGGTGGTATGGCTTCAAAAAAACAAATCCATTACGGCGCTGTTTGAGGCCCCTCGTCCTTTACCGGTTCAGCCTCAGGTGGATTTGCCGGTACTTGAATTGATGTTTGAGCGGGTGGAGGGGTCAGTCTCCAATATTTTCAGATATTCCTTGGAACTGAAGCGTGATTTGCTAAGTGCCCAGGTTGACGATTTACAGAATGATCGCCATGTGCGGCGTGATAAAAAAGTGACTCCGGAACTTCAACGGGATTTGGCTCGATCCATTGAGGCAACCGGGGTATTGGATTTACGCGAGGAAAATACTGGGCTTGCGCCGGGTCTTTATAATCTGAGCGACCTGTCGGTGACCATCGGAGCGGTTACCCGGAGAATCAGGGTTTTGAATCAGGAGGAGCCGGAAATTTTTGCAACAACCCGTGCCATGATCGAGGAGTTTGGTAAGAACGAATTGGGACTTGCTGCCTTGGCGGTTGACCCTGCCACTTTGATCGAGAAGGCAAAGGATGCCTTACTTCAGGGAAAGAAAATGTGGGATGAGCGCGAAGTGAGGAATGAAAATTTGTATGATGCTATCCGGTCCTACAAAGAGTGTGAATGGTATCTTGAAACGATTCAGCCGAAGCCGGCTTTTTATGCTGAAGCTATCAGCGCCAAGGCGGATTGTATCCGGGAACTTCAGCGACGGTTTGATGATCTTTGGTTTCTGGCGGAGCGATCGGTCAAATTGCGGGAATGGAAGGAAGCTGACCGGCAATTGAAGGTGATTTGTGAGATGATTCCAGATCGTTCTGATGAACGCAATCGCAACGCCAATAACAACCTGGTGGATGTGGAACGGCATCTGGCAACGGAAAAATAATATGGCGAACCTGATGACAAGATTACTGTTAGCCATCTTGGTAGTGGCCTTGCGTCTCCCCGCTTTGGCTCAGAATGGAGGGGCAAGCATTAGTGTTTCCACGAGTCCTGATCAGGCTACGGTTTCATGCGATGGCATTGAGCGGGGAAGCTCTCCCGTGACGGTGTCCGGGCTTTTAGCAGGGGCCCATCTCATCGTGGTCGTGAAGGCCGGGTATCTCCCTGTTCAGCGAACGGTGGCGGTGTCTGCGGAAGGAAAATCCGTGGCGGACATCAAGCTCGAAAGGCCAACCGGTCTCGTGTTGCTCCGCTCCACTCCTTCGGGATCTGATATTGAGATCAATGGGGCACACCGTGGGAAGACCCCGCTTTTGCTTACAGATCTGCCTTTTGGAAAATATCGTTTGAAGGCGTCTTCACTCGGGTATCTCAGTCGTGAGGTGGAATTTGAAGTCGAAAATCGCTCCCCACAATTGGTTTCGGTGTCCCTGACTTCCGATTCGGCCATTCTGACGATACGGACTGAGCCACCGGGTGCATCGGTTAAAGTTAATGGTTTGTCGAAAGGGGTTACTCCTTGCACGCTGGATCGTTTGCCGGCGGGAGAGAATGAGTTGAATATTTCTCTGCCAGACTATGTGATGTATCGCTCGAAAATTAAACTTCTGGCGAATGCGGAAGAAAGTCTGGATATCACCTTAAAGCCCGTGCCAGGGGTGTTGTCGGTGATGACCATCCCTTCCGGTGCGAAACTGTTTGTCGACGAAAAATTATGCGGACAGACACCGTTAACGTTGGATGCCGTGGATGCGGGAAGTCATATCGTCAGGGCTGAGATGGATGGATATACTCCGGTCACCCGGACAGTTGATTTTCAGCAGGGTGAAAAGAAAGTTGAAGAATTCCGGTTAGAACGGAATGTGGGTACACTTGAGGTGATGGCTAAACCGGATGGGATCAAGGTGTTTATCGATGGGGCTGAGCAAGGGGTGGTGTTGCTGACTCAGGATAATCCTGTCGCCCGGTTCAGTCAGGATGTTGCGGTGGGAAATCATGTTGTATCGCTTCGGTTAAAGGGGTACGGAACGGTTGATCGCCGGATTATTCTTGAGAAGGGGAAGACGGTCACTTTGAAGGAAGTTCTCAAGCGTGTATTCAATGCCGACACCCGCATTACTCTTCGCAATGGAGAGGTGGCGACGGGCATTCTTGCTGAAAAATTACCGGGCGGCGATATCAAATTGGAAACCCAGATCGGGATCTACAAGACTTTTGAGGCGATGGATATTGCCACGGTGGAGGCCGTCAAGAATTAAGCCTGAACGGTTTTCTGCCGACGGGTGAACAATAGCCAGGCGGCGAGAGTTTTTGAATCCTCGATCATACCTCCGGTGAGCAACGCTTCAAATTCCTCCGCGGTTAGATATTCCACCGTAATACGTTCGTCATGATCCCCGTTTTGCGGGGCGGCGGATGCGGAGAGCTCGGCAAAGAATAGATGAATGAGTTCATCAATGTAGCCGGGGGAGGGATAGATGGTTCCCAGTGAGTGAAGTACCACGACGTCATATCCCGTCTCTTCCTTGATTTCGCGTGTTGCGCAGGCTTCCGGGCATTCATCGGTTTCTTTACGCCCGGCGATGATCTCCAATAGATCGCGTTCAATGGGCTTGCGGAATTGGCGTACAAATACAAAGCGTCCGTCAGGAATGCGTGCAACAGCGGCGATGGCTCCTGGATGCCGAATGATCTCCCGATGGGCCCGTATGCCGGGCTCAAGTTCCACCTGCTGGGTTTCCACCGTGATCAGACGACCGGTGAAGATGGGAGTGATGGATAACGTTTTCTCATTCATCTTTACTTATCGCGCCATCCGTACATTTGGTCAAAAGCCTTCAGATATTCGCCACTACGAATACGCTGCCACCAGATTTGATTGTTAACGTACCATGTGACGGTGGTCTGGAGAGCGTTTTCAAAGGGGTAAGCGGGTTCCCATCCTAATTCGGTTTTGGCGCGGGTGTTGTCCATCGCGTAACGACGGTCATGACCGGGACGGTCCTTGACATAGGTGATCAGACTTTCCGGCTTCCCAAGAATTTTCAGGATACCCTTGACGATTTGAATATTCGGGACGTCGTAGTTGCCGCCCAGGTTATACACTTCACCGGATTTTCCTTTCCGGAGAACCGTGTCGATTCCAGAACAGTGATCCATGACGTAAATCCAGTCACGCACATGCATGCCATCGCCGTAAACCGGGAGCGGTTTGTCGGCGAGTGCATTGGCGATCATTAAGGGAATGAGTTTTTCTGGAAATTGATAAGGTCCAAAATTGTTGGAGCAGCGGGTGATAACAGTGTTAAGGCCGTGGGAGTGCTGGGCGGCTCGGACCATGAAGTCGGCGCCCGCCTTGGTGGCAGAGTAGGGGTTATTGGGTTGGATAGGGGTTGCCTCGGTGAAGGCGCCTGTCGGACCAAGACTTCCGTAAACCTCATCGGTAGAAACCTGCAAGTAGCGCTGGACGTTATATTTCCGGGCGGCATCGAGAAGTACCTGAGTGCCCATGATGTTGGTTTTGATGAAGGCGCGCGGCCCCATGTGCAGACTGCGGTCAACATGGCTTTCGGCGGCAAAGTTTACGACAACGTCAATTTTATGGCTTTTGAAGGTTTTGTTCACGTCCCGTGTGGAGGTGATATCCCCGTGGATAAAAGTGTGTCGGGGATTCTGTGAGAGATCATGCAGGTTTTCAATATTCCCAGCATAGGTAAGGGCGTCAAGATTGACGACCTCATCCTCGGGATGAGAGGTGAGGATATAATGAACAAAATTGCTTCCAATAAATCCAGCTCCGCCAGTTACCAGTATTTTCATGAGATAGTCCTCCCAAAACGCTTTGTTATATAGGGGACACTCCTTGGCTGTCCAGCACTCTCTGCTTGAAAGCGAAGAAGGGATTCCGTATTCTCTAAACCGTTTTCCAATTGTCGCCGGTTGGCGACTGAACAGTAAACAAGGAGTAGCGAAGTTATGTCATTGATCGAAAGCATTGTGGCGCGTGAGATTCTTGATTCCCGTGGAAATCCGACGGTCGAAGTGGATGTGATGCTTGAGAGCGGCATCATGGGCCGTGCGGCTGTTCCCTCGGGTGCCTCTACCGGTGAGCATGAAGCAGTTGAGTTGCGGGATGGGGATGCTAAGCGTTACTTGGGAAAAGGTGTGCGTAAAGCGGTCGCCAATGTGAATGTCAAAATGGCCCCCAAATTGATTGGGTGGGATTGCCGTGATCAAGTGGGCATTGATAACCTGATGATTGAGATGGATGGCACCGAGACGAAGGGTAAACTGGGGGCGAATGCCATTCTGGCGATTTCGCTGGCGAATGCCAAGGCGGCAGCGGAATACTGTGGACTTCCCCTGTTTCGATATATTGGTGGCGCCAATGCCAAAGTTACCCCGGTCCCGATGATGAATATCATGAATGGTGGCGCGCACTCCGATGCGCCAATTGATATTCAGGAATTCATGATCATGCCTAAGGGTGCCAAGTCTTTTGCCGAAGCCCTGAGAATGGGCGCTGAAGTTTTTCATGCGTTGAAGGGGGTGTTGAAAGGCTTGAAATTGAGTACGGCGGTGGGTGACGAGGGTGGGTTCGCGCCGAAACTGACGAGCAATACCCATGCCTTGGATGTGATTATTGAGGCGATCAAGAAAGCGGGTTACAAACCGGGCAAAGATATCTTTCTGGCCTTGGATGTGGCGGCAAGTGAGTTCTATGATGTGGCCAAGAAACGTTACATTTTTAAGAAGAGCGATGGTTCAGCGCACACGGCCGAAGAGATGGTTGAATTCTATGCCAAGCTTTGTGCCAAATATCCGATCATCAGCATTGAGGATGGGATGTCTGAGAATGATTGGGATGGTTGGAAAAAACTGAGTGATCGACTTGGTGGTAAGGTACAATTGGTCGGTGATGATCTGTTTGTGACGAATACCAAGTTTCTCAAGAAGGGTATTGATCTGGGGATTGCCAATTCGATTCTGATCAAGGTGAACCAGATTGGGACCCTTACGGAAACTCTGGATGCCATTCGTATGGCGACTCAGGCTGGTTACACGGCGGTGGTCAGTCATCGTTCCGGTGAGACAGAGGATGCCACCATTGCGGATATTGCGGTGGCTACTAACGCCGGGCAGATCAAGACCGGTTCACTGTGCCGTACGGATCGCGTTTGTAAGTACAATCAACTGCTTCGTATTGAAGAGATGTTGGGGCAGTATGCGATTTATGGTGGCGTGATCTAGGTCCGTGTAAGCCGTATAAACAACGTTTCAGGGTATTCATCGGCGGACGGCAGACTGTCCGCCGATGATCCCATTTTAATGGACGAAAATGAATTTTTGGGTTTTGGTATATCGATTGGCATGGATGGTGGTAATCGCCTCCGGTGTGGTTGCCATTGTCTGTGTTTTTCTACCCAAAACTCATAATTATCAAACCCTGCAAAATCGAAAAGAAGCCTTGGTACAGGGGAATGCCGTGATGGAGGCCCGTATCCGGCAGTTTGAGCAGAATCAAAAACGGTTTCGTAGTGATCCGGAATTTGTGGAACGTAGTGCCCGTGAACAGGGCATGGCCAAGCCGGGGGAAACGATTTTCCGTTTCCCATCAACCAATGTGCCTATTCGAGGTGTGACGCCATGAATGGTTCAATCCGTTCGATCATTTCCGTGCTGATCGTAGCCTCAAGTCTACTTTGGGTTGGACTGGGATGTGTTAAAGTTGACGCCACTGTTAACATGGATCGGGATGGCAGTGGAACTCTGCGCGTGATCTATGGAATGCCCACCTACGTTACCAAACAAGCGGAATTGGCTCGACAATTATCCCGTTCCCTTGATCTGGCCGCAGGGAAAACGAATGTTGCTCTCCAAGATTTGGATATTCCATTCCAGTATGATCCCGTGGTTTTGAATGCGGAGTTCGCCGCCATGGCGAAAGAGGGGATCACCCTTGATTCCATGAAGGCACGTGAACAGGGCGGGTGGAATTATATTGATTTCACACTTAAATTCGAAACATTGGAGGCTCTTTTTAAACAACCTTTTTTCAGGGATTTTGGCGTGGTTTTTAAACATTTGGATGAAAAGTCGTGTAAATTGACCGTCAGTCTTCCTGCCGTCGGAAATTCTCCGGAGATTGCGAATGTCGTTACGCAGGAAAGTCTTAATCGGCTGACGCCATTCTATAATGGTTTCCGTGTGGTGGCCCGGTTGGGGGTGCCCGGTGAAATTCGTAATAGTAACTCGATGGTGAGTGATAATCGCCGGGCGACTTGGGAGTGGGATTTCGATAAAGATTCACAGGCTTTGGCACACTTAGCGCAAGATAAAATCATCATTGTATTTGATGCTTCAGAGGTTCGCATCAGGGATTTTGAAAAACCAGTGGACACAGTTTCTTCCGTGATAAAATAAGCATTGTTTGTAAGTAATGCTTGCTTCGGGAAAAATTAGCCGCTAGATTCTCACGCTTTGCTCGGGTGGTGAAATGGCAGACACATCAGTTTGAGGGGCTGATGACCGCAAGGTCGTGGGGGTTCAAGTCCCCCCCCGAGCACCAGTTTTGTGAATTTCCCTATGAAGCTTCTCATCGCAACCGGTAACCATCATAAGTTTGCCGAAATATCAGCCATTTTGGCTGTGCCTCATTTGTCTTTTATCAGTCTTCGGCAACTTAATGGGTACCCTCTTGTGGTGGAGGATGGAAATTCATTTGAGACCAATGCCATTAAGAAGGCCGTCATATTGGCGCGTTTCAGCAACATGTGGACGCTGGCTGATGATTCGGGTTTGGAAGTGGATGCCTTACATGGAGATCCGGGAGTATATTCCGCCCGTTATGCCGGCGAGCCGGCGGATGATAGCGCTAACAATCGTAAAGTGGTGGCGGCGATGGCGGGAGTGCTTGACCGGAAAGCCCGTTTCCGTTGCGCCATCGCCTTATCCGATCCCAACGGCGTTTTCCGTGTTGTCTCGGGCGTTTGTGAAGGCCGCCTCTTGTCGGCTGTTCAGGGGGCAGGCGGGTTTGGGTATGATCCGTTGTTTGTGCCCCGCGGATATGAACAGACATTTGCGGAACTTCCCGCAGGTATTAAAAATAAGATTTCCCATCGGGCCTGTGCATTAAGGGCGGCAATCACGGCTTGGCATGATTGTTTGATCCAGGAGCTACCGACTTGGCCTGCTTGATGGAAATTGTGATTTTTGAGCTTTTCCCGTTTAGCCTGTTGAAATCTGAATATGATTACTCTACTATTTAACCCGATTGAGGTGATCATGATCGCTCCGGATGGAGGCTGGTAAGGATTAAGGTGTTATGTTTGAGCTGAAATACAACCCGGGATACAATACTTTCGATTCAGATTCTTATACGGTACACCTTGAAAATCCCAAGGACCCTGAGTTGTTTCGCCACACTTTCCCTTACGATGAGGTGCCGCGTATAGGTTTTAACCACCGTTTAATGCCGATGCGGATGCCTAAGGATATTTGGGTGACAGATACGACCTTTCGTGATGGGCAGCAGGCGATGCCGCCGTATACGGTCAAACAGGTGGTGGATATCTACAAGATGATGCACCGCCTTGGCGGCCCCAAGGGCTTGATCCGGCAAACGGAATTTTTTCTCTATACTAAAAAGGATCAGCAGGCGGTTGAAGAGATCCAGGCGCTTGGCTATAAATTTCCTGAGGTGACGGGATGGGTACGGGCTCGACGTAAAGATCTTGAGCTGGCCAAAAAAATGGGGGTGAAGGAAACCGGCATTTTGACCTCCTGTTCGGACTATCATATCTACTTGAAACTTAAGATGAATCGGCGCGAGGCCATGCGGGAATATTTGAAGGTGGTCCAAGATGCCTTAGATGTGGGGATCACGCCGCGTTGTCATTTCGAGGACGCAACCCGTGCCGATTATTACGGGTTTGTAGTCCCTTTTGCCGCCGAGTTGATGAAACTGGCGGAGGACAGCAAAAAGGTTATTAAGATCCGTATCTGCGACACCATGGGATTGGGCGTTCCTTATCCTGGTGCGGCCATGCCGCGCTCGGTGCCGGGATTGATTTATGGTCTCCAATATTATGCCGGTTTCCCAAGTGAATGGCTCGAGTGGCACGGCCATAATGATTTGTATTTGGTTAGTGCCAATGCTGTCACGGCTTGGCTTTACGGGTGTTCTGCGGCCAATGGTACCCTGTTGGGTATTGGGGAGCGAACGGGGAATCCCCCCGTGGAAGGAATGGTGGTCAACTATCTGCAGTTGCGCGGTAATGACTGCCATGTTGACACCACGGTGATCACCGAGATTGCTGAATATTTTGAGCATGAACTCAAGGTCCAGATCCCCTGGAATCAGCCGTTGGTGGGCAAAAGCTTTAACGTCACCCGTGCCGGTATTCATGCCGACGGGCTGCTGAAAAACGAGGAAATCTATAACGTTTTCAATACCGAAAAATTATTGAATCGTCCGGTGGAGCTTGCCGTATCGGATGTCAGTGGTTTGGCAGGAATCGCGCTCTGGACTAAGAAATATTTCAGGAAGGCGAAAGCTCCGGTTACAAAAAATGATCCCGGTGTTCAGAAAATATACGAATGGATGATGACCCAGTATGATGCCGGGCGTACGACGGCGATCACGGACGATGAGCTTCTGGATCTGGCTAAGATTCATCTCGTTGATTGGTTGAAAGAAAACGGTTATGAGCTTTGAGATTGTTACCTTTGGTGATCCCATCTTGAGAGCCCGGGCGGAACCCATTGCCCGGGTGACACTAGAGTATAAGGGGCTGGCAGAGGGGATGATGGAGGCCATGTACGCCGCCGAGGGGATCGGGCTTGCTGCTCAGCAGATTGGCCGGTCTGTTTCGGTGTGTGTGGTGGACATCCCGGTCGAATTGGATGTGGAGCAGGAAGGGGGCCCCCGGCTGAATCCCGCAGTCGAGATGCCTCTGATTATGTTCAACCCCAGGATTGTAAGCCAGAGTAGTGAGGTGGGGCGCCGGGATGAAGGGTGTTTGAGTTTCCCAGGCATTCATACCGGGGTGCAGCGCGTGGAGGAAGTGGACGTGACGTTTGTGGACTGGAAGGGTGGCATGCGCAATTTGCATTGTCGCGGTTTATTGGCCCGTGCCGTTCAACACGAGTTGGATCATCTGGCCGGGGTGCTGCTGGTGGATCGAATGTCGCCCGTCAAAAAGATCAGTATGGCCGGCAAGCTTAAGCGTCTACGGGCGGAGACGGAGGAGCGGATGTTGGAGCGGAAGGCATTAGCTCAGGCGGCAACGCGGAAATAACCTCTCCTTTTTTCCGTTTCATGAATTCTTTTGCCAATGCCCGGTAGGCTTCAGCCCCACTGGATTTTTCGTCGTATAGGATAACCGGTTGCCCATGGCTGGGTGCTTCACTGATCCGGATGTTTCTCGGAATTGCCGCGTGATAGACCTTGTCATCAAAATGTTTACGAACTTCCGCGACCACCTGCTGTGCAAGATTGGTTCTGCTATCGAACATGGTCAGGACAATACCTTCAATTTCCAAGTTTGGGTTGGCACCTGAGTCCCGGATCTGGCTGATAAGACGGGTGATGACACTGAGCCCCTCCAGGGCATAATACTCGCATTGAAGTGGAATGATCACGGAATGAACAGCCGTCAGGGCGTTCATGGTCAGAATTCCGAGAGAAGGCGGGCAATCGACCAGCACCACATCATAGGTGGTTGTGGACAGAAACGGATCAAGTGCTTCTTTGAAACGGTGAAGATAACGGTCCAGTCTGGCGATATCCACTTCGGCTCCGGCGAGATCGACTTCGGAGGGGATAATAAAGAGATTCTCGACCGCTGTGGGTTGAACTTTGTCTTCCAATTTGCCGTGTCCTAGCAGGGCCTCGTATACGCTTCCCCCTGCGGAGGGCTGCAGTCCGAGTCCACTGGTACTATTGGCTTGAGGATCCATGTCGATCAACAGAACGCGTTGTCCTCGTTCTGCTAGACAGGCGGCCAGATTGATGGCGGTGGTTGTTTTGCCCACGCCCCCTTTTTGGTTTGCCAAGGCTATGATATGACACGGCATAGGCTATTTGATGATGCCCGCTTTTCGTGCGTAAGGGAAAATTCCGCCCGCTTCAACCACGGGCGCCACGGCCCCCAGATCTTTCAGCGTGTAAGACTTGCCGGAGGACTGGTTTATTAGTTGCGATTTTTCCACATGGATTTCCATCTGATCCCCGGTTTTAAAGAGGTCGCAGAGCCGGAGCGGTGTCTCAAAGGGATATATCTCCCCGGTGGCGACGGCATTACGGAAAAAGATCCGTGCATAGGATTCGGCGACGACCGCCTTCACTCCAGCCGCACCTAGGCACACGGGGGCATGCTCCCGTGAGGAGCCGCAGCCAAAATTGCGCCCGGCAATGATGATGGGGTATTCAGCCTTTATGGCACCCGGCTTTACGAAAGGGGGATAACCGGCGGGCAGTCCGCATAACGCATGTGAACCCAGTTTCGCGTATTCTTCCGGGATGGTGGGGACAAGGTTAAGAAATTCAGCGGGGATGATTTGATCCGTATCAATATCATCTTTCAACACGTAGACTGTGCCTCGAATAACTTTCATTTTGCTCCCTGTGCTTACATGAATTCCCGTGGATCGGTGATATGTCCACGAATGGCGGACGCTGCCACAGTCAATGGCGATGCCAGATAGATCTGAGATAACTTCGATCCCATACGTCCGGGGAAATTCCGGTTGGTTGTGCTGATGACTACTTCTGTGCCTGATGTGCGTCCAAAGGTGTCTGCAGGACCGCCAAGACAAGCTGCGCAGGAAGGAGGTGCGATATCATTGCATCCTGCCGCTGCGAAGATTTCCACGAGTGAGACGCCATCGATCGGTGTCTTGATAAGCGCTTCGGCTACTTCAACCGTCGCGGGCACAAGAAACGTCGGGATGGTCACCTTTTGCCCCTTGAGAATACGGGCGGCTGCCATAAAGTCCGTGATTTTCCCACCGGTGCAGGACCCGATATACGCCCGGTCCAGTTGGATGTGGTTGCGCTCACGCGCGAGCGCATAATTGCTCGGGACATGAGGTTCGGCTACGCAGGGTTCGAAGGTGGCCGCATCATAAGTGTGGTCACTTTCATAGACGGCGTCCGGGTCACTGTAGACGGCTTCAAACGGCTTATTGGTTCGTGAACGGACGTATTTGAAAGTCTTTTCGTCCGGTTCAATAATCCCGCTTTTAGCGCCGGCTTCAATGGCCATGTTACAGATTGTCATCCGCTCTTCAATGGAGAGTTGATGAATGGCCTCGCCGGTGAATTCCATCGCACAATAGCTGGCACCATCAAATCCGATATCACCGATGATTTTCAGAATGATATCTTTACCCATGATGTAAGGCGGAACGGAGCCATGGACCTGAAACCGCATACTTTTCGGAACCTTGATCAGGAGTTTACCGGCTCCCATGATGAAGCCAGCATCTGTATTGCCGATACCGGTGGCAAACGCCCCCATGGCACCATGGGTGCAGGTGTGTGAATCGGTCCCGAAGATAACCTCACCGGGACGGACATGACCCTCTTCTGGAAGCGCCACATGACATACTCCTTTGTATTGATGAGTGCCCGGATCATAAAAGTACGGCATGTCCTGTTCTTTGACGAAGGTCCGGAGGGTATCTACATTCCGGTGTGCTTTTTGGTCTGCCGTGAAAATGTAATGATCGGGGATAATCACAATTTTGGATTTATCCCAGACTTTCGCGGTGGTGCCAAATTCGCGTTCAAAAACACCAATGGTGCCCGGACCGCAAACGTCGTGCGTTAACAGGATGTCCACTTCGACCCAGACGTTGTCGCCGGGACCGATTACGCGCTTGCCGGCGGCGCGTGCGATAATTTTCTCTGTGATGGTCATGCCCATGGTATTACCTCTTTCAGTGCTTTCGTACCTGTTTGGCTTTTATGAGCGCAAAAAACCGATCTTCATATTCTGAGAAAAGCCCATGCTTTTGCAACTTATTTCCAAGCTCAGTGATACGGTCCGGCTGGCGACCGGCCAGTTGAAATTCGGTTTCAATTTCAAGCCGGATCCCGGCGTTGGGCGTAAACATCCGGTGGCTTTCCATTTCACGGACATTGGCCTGGAATGAATTGCTGCTTACCTCAAACATCATTTTCAGGAGCGACACCTCCCAGGGAGAGTCCACCCCGGCGACTACAGCGGTGAGCGGTTCGTTTTTTTGCCGCACGGCGACGGCAACACGATTCAGAACCGCATCAAAAGTGTCGGTAATAATTTCATCGTTGATTTCCTCTTTACGGACAACAAACCCATATTGAAGCATCCTGAAATCTTGAGAATGCTCGCGCAACCATTCCATATACCGTTCCGCCTCAATTCCAAAGCCTTCAAGTATGTTGCCGGGGATGGCGGTCGGGGTGATAATTTGAGGACGTTGTGCCACAATACGTCCCTCTCTGACCCTGATTTTATTAATCGAGTCCATTAATTCACTGACCAGATGATAATGAATGATGGTGGCACCAAAAGTCTCCAACCGTTGGACGGGTGCCACAACAATACGTGTATTGTTGATGGCGTACCAGAAATCAAATTGACTGGGTGTATTCATGAAGCTGCGAAATATACCAAATTGAGGCCAGATGGCAAATAGCGAGATGCGCTTTAATTATTCTTAGTTCAAGCATGGGACGGCGACGAAATTTTCCGTTGTCATGCTGGGTGGGTGGCGAGGCGTTCAGAAAAATCCGTCAGAATATTCATGAAGTTGATGTACGCATCGTAAGGGGAGTGGTAGGGTGTGGCGGCGTCACTTCTGACCTCCGTGAGATGCCTGGTGTTCATGTAAAGAAAATGGTCGGAAACCTGCAACTGTCTCCAAGTTTGAAGTATGGCGGGATCCGGGTGTGCTTTCACTTCCTGTTCCAGCAGGTAAAGCCCGTGCATGGCATCTTTCTGCATCTCATTGCCGATCCACTCAGGGGATTCCTGTTCGGCCATCTCCCGTGATGTGGACCCGGGGATGGAGACAGAGCCGCAGGGGGCATGGGTGTTAACCGCTTGTGTGGGAGTTTTGAATTGGAAATTTTTGCAAGCCAGCAAAGCGCCGGGGAAATGGTTGAGAAATTCCATGGTGCCAACTTCACAGGGGAGGTGTTCTTTAAAAGCCTTGAGATCGGTGGATAACGTTATGACTTCGCCTTGTTTTGGAATGAGGCGACTCATGAATTGGGAGGCTATCGAAGGCAATTGGGGCGCTTCCGAGGCAGGTGAAAGTGGGGTGAGGGTATCGCTGAGCAAGGGATTTTTGAAAAGGAGTTTGAGTTTAGGGAAGGATTCTGGTTGATAGACCCGGTTTATGGATCGGCCATCCAGAATGCGTTTTGTTCCTGATGCCACAATGACGTTAAATCCAGAGGCATCGGCTTCAAGCGCGACGTCATTGTTGTACTTCAATGCCTGATCATGGAGTGTGGCGGGGATTTTTCCGAAGAGGAGCGCTAATTTTTTCCTGTGCAAGTCGATCTGTGTCCTGAATTCTGACTTTGAAAAAATAAACGCAAGGGAATGGAAATAGGGCTCACATAGAAATTCCACGCAGTCGGAATTGGCGAGACGTTTGAATTGATCAAGAAGCTCCGGCTGAAAGCGTTCGAACAGGTCGATGGCCATCCCGGACAGCGATATGGCAAGACGGAAATCCCCCTTATATTCTTTGACCTGCTTTAAGAGAATCCGGGTGGCGGGGAGGTAACATTGGTGGGTGACTCCATCGAGATGGGCACAGGTTCCCACATCGTCCTCATAAGCGGTTTTTGTCCCGATGTCAAAAAAAGAATAATGCCTCAGTCGGGGCGTCTCATGAACCTTGAAGATAAGACATACTGAAGGCATGGTTAGACTCGACTTAGAAGTTTGTTGTAGATGAGTTGGATGCGTGCCGCGGCAACTTCCCACCGTACCTTGCGAAGATCTTTGCGCCCATGAAGGAGTAATTCCTGTGAAAGCACCGGGTATTTGAGCACCGCCAGGATTTTGTTGGCAATATCGGCAATATCCCAGAAATTTACGGTAAGGGAATGGGGAAGGACTTCATTGACTCCCGCCTGTCTGGAGAGAAGAACGGGGACATCATAGAGCATGGCCTCCAGGGGGGAGAGCCCGAACGGTTCAGAGGCGCTGGGCATTACATAGAGGTCGCTCATGGCGTACATGCGTTCCACGTCATGGCCTTTGAGAAAACCTGTGAAATGAAAATGACGACCCAACCGGAGTTCACCGACACGCTCAATCAGACGGGGTAGCATGTCGCCGGAACCTGCCATAACAAAGGTCACATTGGACATCTTTTCCAGAACCAGGGCGGCGGCTTCAATAAAGAAATCCGGCCCTTTTTGCGAGGTGATACGGCCTAGGAAAAGAACGATTTTCTCGTCGTGAGGACGGGATACATGGTAGATCTTTTCGATATTCCGGCGTGACACCGCATTATGGACGACACTGATTTTTTCCGGCGCAATGCCGTATTGGTCCAAAATTAGGTTGCGGGTGTAATGGCTGACCGCGATGACGTGGTCAGCCTCCTCCATGCCGAGCTTCTCAATGTCGAAGATGCTTTGATTGAGGTGGATGCCACTGCGATCATATTCGACGGAATGCACATGAACGACCAGCGGTTTACCGGTGGCCCGTTTGGCCCGGATAGCTGCCAGAAACGTCATCCAGTCATGGGCATGGATCAGGTCGAAGTCACCACCCAACGCGAGATCTTCGCCCACTTCACTATAACGTGCCACCTCGGCCATCAGGTTGTGACCGTAATGGCTGGTGGCCTCCATGACGCTATGCCGATTCGGATCCTCAATGGCCCATTCGGCGGCAGCATTCAGGACGGTTTGGTATTCGGTATCATTCAAGTAAGGGCGTAGAATGGAATCGACCGGCTTGATGTTTAGACGATCAAAAAATTCGTCGGTCGTCGGTGGGTAGGACAAAGTGGACTGGGAGGCGTCTACAAGCTGTACATGCGTCTTGGTCACTGGCGTTTCAGCGCGCGGTACCACAAACACAATCTCTGCGCCGTGACGGGAAAGCGTGTGTGTTATCTCATAACACGCCGTTCCCAAACCTCCGCTAATGTGAGGTGGAAACTCCCATCCGAACATCAAAATACGCATAAAGGATTTTACCTCAGCCGATGCAGTCGCTTCTCCAGCAGCAGTCCGTATAGGGACAGGTGGAGGCGCCTGTTCCGAAGCAGGGGGTGTTTTTTTCTGCCTTCTGGATGGCGAGAATGAGTTCTGGTTTTTTTAGTTTTCCCAGAGTCACTCCCAGAGCTTTGGCCTTGGCTTTGATTTGAGAAATATTCATTGCTGTTTCCCTTTATAAAAACTGAGACATATTCTAGCTGGAACAGGCGCGGCCGCAAAGCGTAAAAAGCCGGATTAATTCGGCGCTGCTCCAGGCTTGAGCGGGACACCCGTTCGGGCGTTGGGGCGAATCCCCGTCGAAAATCTCGGGGACATTGATCAAGCCCTGTCCTGTCAGGCTATAATCCAGCAGGGGGCGAAGTTGCCGGGTTAATTCTCTGGCGTCTTTGGCTGGGGTGGCGCTGGTCTTTAAGATGGCCTCACCGTAATGGCCCAGCAACCAGGGCCAGACGGTTCCCTGATGATAGGCGGCATCGCGGGTTGGTTGATCGCCCTCGTATCGTCCTCGGTAGGCAATATCATGAGGGGCGAGGGTGCGCAGTCCGTAGGGAGTGAATAATTCACGCCGGACTGTGTCGACGACCTTTTTACGCTGCCGGGTGCTTAAAGGGGAAAAGGGGAGGGAGACTGCAAAAATCTGGTTAGGGCGGATGGACTCGTTCAAAATTCCATCGGCAAATGAATCCGCCAGATAGCCGGGTCTTTCCAACCAGAAGGTGGCAACGAAGGTGGCTTTCAGTCGCACAGTGAGATCAGGTGGCCAGGGGATATTTTCGTTAAAGTCTTTGGCCATCGCTTCGCAAAACATCAGGGCGTTATACCAGAGAGCATTCAATTCCACCGCAAATCCATGGCGTGGCGTTACCGGTTCACCGTATGAAGTGGCGTCCATCCAAGTTAGCTGCGTGTGCCGGTTGCCGGTATGGAGCAACCCTTCGGGTGTCATATAGACATCATAGTGTGTTCCGGCCATAAAGCGGGTAACGATGCGCTTCAGCACGGGCCAAAGGATGTTGCGCAGGGTTTCACGGTCATGCGTACATTCCAACATTTGTTGAGCCGCCCAGAAATACCACAACGAGGCATCCACGGAATTGTACGCATGGTGTTCCGGATCTGCCGCAAAGCAATTGGGGATGAGACCATCCCGTTCGTGGGGGGCAACGGCTTTCAGAATTTCAACCCCGAGTTCCGGGCGGCCGGAATAGAAGGTGAGCCCCGGCAGACTGATCAAAGTGTCGCGGCCCCAATCATCGAACCAGGGATATCCTGCAATAATGGTGGCACGGGCAGAGCCTGGCATGCGGATGGTGAAATGGAGGCCACTACGGATGAGAGCGGGCAGGGGTTGTTCGATGTCGGAGGGCCCGGCTTGGCGAGCCATGGCGTCGGCGGTTCGGGTGCAGATTTGGCGGCGGATCTCTTCGGTTTCCCAAAGGGTGGGTAGATCCTGCTGGCTCGCGAGAGATGCGGAGACAATGACGCGGCCCTTCAGGGGCAAGGTTAGCTTCAGCGTGCCGGGGCAGAAGCAGTCTTCATGATAATCATAACCCCGTTCGGCTTCCATGAAATATTCAAGATTTCGGTACCAGACGGGTTGAGCCTCAAAGACCGGGGACTGGCTTGTCTGAATGAAGAGGAGCGGTAATCCCTCATAAGGATGGATACTGAATCCGGCGGGGGCGGGGGCCGTGGCGGTCCGGATAAAGGTGTCTTCCTGCTTCAGTTCATGATGCCGGCGAAAGGCGAGGAGTGGCTTGAGGTGCAGTGTAACGGGGGTATCCCCTTGTTCCAACTGATACTCCACCAGCACGGTGTTTTGTCCCTGTAGCATCAGAATGCGTTTCCGGATCACCATCCCTTGAACTTGATAGCGGAACAGGGGGCCTTCCGCGAGGCGGAATTCGATCAAATGGTGGTGGCCTTCCGGATACATGACACCAGGATAGCAATTACTGGAAAGTGGAATTTCGCCGGTGGCGGTAATGATCGAATCCTCATATTTGGAAAGCAGGGTGAACCGACCCGCAGGGTCTGCCAATCCCGCGACCAGCAGACCGTGATATTTTCGTGTATTACAGTTGTGGATGGTGCTGGAGGCATAACCGCCAATGCCGTTGGTCTCCAGCCACTCGGTTCGTAACGCCGTACGGAGATTCTGGCAGCCCACTTCAGGGATGTATGGCAAGGCGGTCATTGTGGTGGCGGTGTTTTACCATATTTCGCCTGGCGTTGTTTATGAAGCCAGATATAGATGGCGATCAGCAATACACAGCCGATGATCACGCCGAGTGTACAAATATGGGAGTATTTTTTGATGCGATCCATATTCTTTCCGCAAAGAAACCCTATATAAGTCAGGATGCTGATCCAAATGGCGGAGCCGATGCCGGTGTATAACAAGAAATGGGACATTTTCATGCGGGTCAACCCGGCAGGGATGGAGATGAGGTGTCGTACGACGGGAATTAATCGACCGGTAAAGGTACTGATTTCGCCGTGTGCGTGAAAGAATCGCTCCACCATGGCGAACTTGTCCTGGGGACAAAAGAAATATTTTCCAAATTTCAAAAAGAAGGGACGCCCTAACCACATGGCGACGCTGTAATTCAGTAATGCCCCAAGCCAACTTCCCAAAATGCCCAGGAGGATGACCAGCGGCATACTCATGGTGCCCAGAGAAACAAGATAGCCTGCCTGCGGCATGACTAGTTCGCTGGGTATGGGAAAAACAGAGCTCTCCAGTGTCATCAGGAAAACAATGCCTGGATATCCCATGCGTGCGATAATGTCGACATTCAGTTGAAATAAATGTGTTAGAAATTCCATGAATTAATCTCCTTTAGTAAAAGGACGTATTAGTGGCATAAGCGCCCCGGCTAATGCAAGCAGAGTGATTCATAAAGCTGAATAGTTTCATCCACCATTTTGGGAAATGAAAAATGCTCCACAATGCGCTGGAGTCCATTTTGGCCATGCTGTTTACGCAGGGTGCTGTCGACTGCATAGAACTGGATGGCGTCGGCCAGCGCGCGGGGATCACCCGCGGGAACTGTTTTTCCGGTTCGGTCATGTTCCACCAGTTCCACCATGCCGCCGACGGCGGAGACAATGCAGGGGACTCCCATGCACATCGCTTCAACAACGGCTTTTGAAAAGCCCTCGTTTTTCAGGGTTGGCATGACGAATAAATCGCAGGCCCCCATGAGCTGCGGAGCATCCATCCTGAAACCGGCCAGATGGATGCGCTCGCGTATGGGGCTGTTTCCAATCAGCTTACTGACTTCAGTATCCCCGTTTTGTCCGACCAGAAGCAGGTGAATGGGCAGGTTCGGGATGAGCTTTCGGACGGCTTCGATCAGGATAGGGACCCCCTTAATGGGGCGCATGTTGGCAATGCATCCGATGACCACGGTTTCGTCGGGAATGCCGAATTCACGGAGACTGGTGCGGGGGGCGGCCTTGAACCAAGTCGGGTCATGGCCTTTATAAATTTGCGCCAGCCGGGCTTGGGGCACCCCCATGGATTCAAGATAATTTTGTACGGCCTTGGAAATACAGACAATCCGGTCGACGTTGGGATTCAAAACCGCCAGATAGGAAGAGGGATCCCAGCGCCGGAGATGGCCCATGGTGCCGCAATAGCCGATGAGTTTGACGGGGATACCCGCAGACGCGATCAGACTGTTGGCAAGGGCGCGGCTGTTGAAGGCGTGGACGATGTCGTAGGAGCTGGTCTTGAGAATGTGGCGAATGGTTTTAATGGCGGAGAAGTCCAGACGGGACTTCATTTTCATGTGTGTCATTGGGAAACTGGACGCTTTGAGCGGATCAAAATAAGGAGAGGCGGTGTCGCAGAGGAGATCCACGTGGACTCCCCGTGCAGCCAATTCAGGAAAAAGGTGTGCCTCCGGGCGTTCTCCAACTCCAGCTACAAGAAGTACTTTCATAAGCGGCTTGCATCTTAGTTTGCTCAAACAGGAATGAACAACTATTTTATTGATTAGGAGACGGTGAAGCCGAAGAGCTTCCTACGATACTCCTGCGGAGCCATTCCTTATCTTACGGAAAAAGCACACCACCATTAAGCTCGACTGTGTACAACTGAATCTTTTTTGCGACAGGATTTGCCAAACTGGCCCGCAAGGTCCTGCGATATGGTCTTTTTTTGTAGTTTACTCCTGCTCTACATCTCGTTTTTAAATAAACAATCACGGAATTCGGTATATTATTGCGATTGCATTTATATTTTGGGAGGAATATTTTTTAAATAAACAATAAGTTATAAACTCATTTGTGACGTGTATAATAATTGCTTTACACGAGACAGTTAGATGCGGAGATTTTGTCTTTTGGGGGCGATGGTGGGGATGGGATTGACTTTCGGTTTTGTCGCAATTTTGAGTAGTAGTAAAATTTGGATAAGATAAGAAAGGAACAGAATGATGAAGACTCTTGTGACGACTATTTTGGGTATTTGTATGCTTTTCCTAGTGGCTGGCAATATTGTGGCCGGTGAGACGAAAGATAGTATATTCGCGGTTGTCAAAGCGCAGTATGGCGCTGGTGAAAAATGGGTGGATGTGACGGATAAAGTCACCAACGCAGTTAAGGACGGTACGCTAACGATGGTGGCCTCCAATGGCAATTTTGGCGACCCGATTGAGGGCATTGCCAAGTCCCTCAAGGTCATTGTTAATTACAATGGAGTGGAACTGACGTTTACTGCTGATGAGAACGTGACGCTTACTATTGACCGGATTGCGCTGGATGTGGCTGTTACGGCGGCGCGTGAGGCCGCTGAAAAAGCGGCGAAGTAAGGTGTTTGATGGATCCAAGGTGCCATATGACGACTATTACTACGGCTTTAATCCTTTCTTCGCACGGCACCCCTGCGCTCAGTGCTCCATCACCTCGCAGTCCTGCCGTCCAAACGGCAACCGTTCCGGTTAGGGATTTGCTACCCCGCAACCCGAATAGTTATTTTCTGAAACCCAAGGATGTTGTTCTATTTCTTGGTAATTCCATTACCGCTGGCGCAAAACCTGAGATTGACTTCATTCAGGCGGACTTGCAAAAACAATATCCGGATCTTGCCGACGGTTCGAATGCTGTTACCTTTTTGTTGAGCGGTATTCCTGGTGAACAAGCGGTACAAGGGAAGGAGCGGGTCAAAGCCCTCATTGCTCAGCACAAGCCCACCGTTTGCGTCATCTGTTATGGCACTTGTGAAGTGACCTTCAAGAAAGAAGAGGGTTACATCCCCGCCATGAAAGAGATCATCCATGAAATGAAGGATGCCAATGTTCAGGTGGTAATTGTATCCCCTCCTCCGCCCTTCGCAAAGAACTGGATGCAATCGTGGCCTGCTTCCCAATTTGAGGAAGGCATTCCGAAGATGGTTTCACAGGCATATCAGTTAACCTGTGAAGAGTGCTTGCTTTATGTCAATGCCTATCAGGCCATCAGCAACGAAGTCACAAAAACAGGCGGGAAATTCACTACCGACGGAATCCACTTAACTACGGATGGTTATCGCATTATGGCCCAGGTGCTCCAATCAGCCTGGTCATTCGGAAGACCCGTCTCAAAAAACGCGAATTAAAGTTCATTCAACTGATAGGATTTATCTTGTTTGTTCTGTTATATCGCGCCTGTTTGTTCTGCTTTCATCTCGTGTTTTGATAACAAATTCACTGATTTTGATAATACATTGTGTTTGTAGTCAATTTATCGCCTGTTATAATAACGGCAAATAATAAGTTAAAAAATCTCGTGAAGTAATTTGTGTCGAGCTTTACACGAGTAAGTTTGTCTAAGGGCGTGATGATGAGCATGACAACATGTTTCATAAGTTTTGTGACGGTGGCAACTCTACTGTTGGGGATGGCTCAAGCGGCGTCTGCCGTCATGGCGACAGGTGGAATTGTTGCCGAGGTGCATGGCTATCGTATTCATACTTTTACGAATGTCGGTACAACCAGCCTTTCGGTAACGGCGGACGGT
>Ga0118677_10000683_pt1 | contig 73954 bp, 62 predicted proteins | sample AliMusrvi5mmetaG_FD_86154 | JGI IMG/M metagenome (GOLD analysis project Ga0118677, IMG submission 86154) | reverse complement strand
AAACAGGCTTGAGAAGGAGACCATCCCCCTTTCCTTGAGGGTGACGAGCACAAACTCGATTTTGTCGACCACCGTATATTTTTCGTCGTAAATCTCGCCAAACTCCTCCACTTTGACTTTTTTTAAGGCTTCATTGAATGCTGAGATCAAATCAAAGAGACTGACATCCCCTGGCCCGACTCCGGGTTCCGGTTCCAGTGTTACTCCAGCATCCAGTCCAATTGAAAAGACATTCTCCTAAAGATATTCACGATGCTGAAGATGAGACGCCGCCTCTTTAAACTTCTTATATTCAACGAGTTGCTTAACAAGCTCCCATCGGGGATCTTCCTCTTCCTCCTCCAGATCCGGACGCACATCCACCGGGAGGAGCATGCGGCTCTTGATCATCATCAGCGTGGCCGCCATGACAATAAATTCACCGGCAATATTGAGATCCAGCAGCTTCATGAGCGAGAGATACTCCATGTACTGCTTGGTCACCCGTTCAATCGGGATATTGTAGATGTCTACCTCATCCTTCTTGATGAGATATAAAAGAAGGTCCAACGGCCCCTCGAACACTTCGAGCGACACCTTATAATCATCCTGAACGACCATTTGCGTCATATAAATCCTTTGCGTCCCTACTCCAGCCCAACTGCCCGACGGGCCGCAGATAACGTTTTACGGGCCTCCGTTCGGGCGCGCTCCGCCCCCTCTTTCAGAACGGCATCCACATAAGCGGGCTCTTTTTGAAGTGCTTCCCGACGTTTCCGGAAGGGCTCAAAATAAGTCCACACCTTTTCAAAAAGCGCTTTTTTCGCCGTGCCATATCCAAAGCCACCCGCCCGATACTGCGCCGCCAACTCCACACATTCAGCCTCCGTGGCAAACAACTTGTACAAGGCAAACACATTACAGGTCGAGGGCTCCTTGGGCTGCTCCAGAGGCGTACTATCCGTCACAATCCGCATAATCCGCGCCTTGGTCTCTTTCTCCGTACCAAAAATCTCGACCGTATTGTTATAGGACTTCGACATCTTCTGGCCATCCACACCGGGGATCACGGCCACATCATCACAAATGGAGGGCTCGGGAATGGTGAATGTCTCACCAAACTGAAGATTGAACTTCACGGCTATATCCCGCGCCACTTCCACATGTTGTTTTTGATCACGCCCAACCGGTACGGTGGTCGCTTGTACTTGCAAAATATCGGCCGCCATTAACACGGGATAGGAAAAGAGAGCATGCGAAGCTGCTATCCCCTTCACAAGCTTGTCCTTATAGGAATGGCAACGCTCCAACAAGCCCATGGGGGTCACAATGGACAGCAACCACGTCAGTTCAACGACCTCCGGCACATCACTCTGCCGGAAAAAAACCGTCCGGTTGGTGTCCAGTCCACAGGCCAGAAAATCAAGTTCTACATCGCGCACATTCTGCCGCAACGCCTGCGGGTCGGCCACTGAGGTCAAGGCATGATAATCGGCAATAAACAGAAAGGCATCCCCTTGCTGTTGTAAAGCCAACGCCGGCTTCATCATCCCAAAATAATTGCCCAAATGCAGCTTACCCGACGGCTGAATCCCTGAAAGGATTCTCATTTTTTTCTTTGTTTCCATAGACAAAGGCTTCCTTTTATTCTCAAACCGACGAACCATAGCGAATACGCCCTCATTCATAAAGAATTTTCCAACGGTCCCTATCTGCGAAGCTTGCTCGACGCTCCCCAGTGTGATCATCCCCATCGCAGCCAATGACGCCGGATTATCCAATAATAACGCCGCCATATACAACTATCCCTTTACCCTATGAATCATATTAAGCGAAGTTAACTCAATTGCGAAACGACATGATTGAATTCAAAGGAGATCTCATGAACCGTCGGAATTTCATCGAATTGGCCGCCAAAGATGTAAGGGTTCCCATTGGCATCGATATGATTTTGCATCAGTACCCTGATGTCGATGCGATTCTCGATGATGGGGAACGGATGGGTAAAGTTCTGCTGGAAGCGGCCCAGTTTTATAAAAGTCCAATTGTCATGCCCCACATGGATCTGATGCTGGAAAAAGATCACCTTCTTTCCTTGATTGGTATTCCCGTAGCAGATCGCCCGGCGTATCATTTCGAGGGTTGCCCCACCGATCCCATGGTCGCTGAATGCAAGGCCAAAATCCAAGGACCACTCGGACGGAGGATGGAAGCCCGGAATGATGCCATCCGTTATGTGGCCACCCATTCGAGCCTCCTGCCCATGGGGATTTCCATCGGGCCTTTTTCCTTGATGACCAAACTACTCGCCGATCCCATCACCCCGATTTTCCTGCATGGGTCGGGCATCACCGGCGATATGGATCCGGAAGTCAAGGCCGTCGAGGTTTGTCTGGACATGGCCCTCGCGATCGTTCTTCGTGCCATCGGATCACAACTGGATGCCGGTGCCAAAACGATCATCGTCGCAGAACCTGCCGCCAATACCGTCTATCTCTCCCCCAATCAAATGGATGAGGGTGCGGATATCTATGACCGGTTCGTGCTGACCCCCAATCGGGTTATGCGCAAGCTCATCGCCGACCGCGGAGCATCATTGATATTCCATGACTGCGGTTCTCTCTCGCCCAATATGATCCGCCAGCTCAATACCCTTCATCCTGAAGTGTTCAGTTTCGGCAGCCCCGTAAACTTATGGGAGGCAGCAGACCTGGTATCAAAGGACACGGTTCTTTATGGAAATCTTCCCTCCAAAAGATTTATGTCCGATTCCCTGATTACCGTTGAGCAGGTGAAGGAAATGTCTCGCTACCTAACCGCACAGATGAAGGCCAAAAACCATCCGTTCATGCTGGGTACGGAATGCGACGTGCTTTGTGTTCATGAATGCAAAGACGTTATTGCCAGCAAGGTTAAGGCATTTATGACCTGCAAGGTGGAATAAGAAGGCGGCCCATGTTACTCAACGGCGAATTTGTCATTACGTGCGAATTTGTGCCCGGCCGGGGAAAAGAAGGTGTCAGCGTGGATGCGGCTCTTCTTTTTGCGAGGGAGGTCGCGGGATCGTTTCCCAAAATTCATGCGGTTAGTTTGACGGACAATCCCGGCGGTAACACCGCCATGATTCCTGATGCCCTCGCACCAGAGATTCTAAAAACCGGCATGGACGTCCTGATCCACTTCTCCTGCCGGGATATGAACCGTAACGCCATGGAGTCACGCCTGATGGCCCTGGCACGGGCTGGCGCCAATAACCTTCTGGTCATTTCTGGTGATTATCCTTCAGGAGGATTTGAAGGGAACGCCGCCAGTGTATTCGATCTCGATGCGGTACAATCCATCAAATACATCAAAACATTGAATGCGGGACTCGAGATTCCCGGCATCAAAAAAGGGACAACGGCCAGAATCCCACCCACACAATTCCTGGTGGGCGCCGCCGTATCACCGTTTAAAACAACCGAGGCGGAACTGCTGTCTCAGTTCTTTAAACTCGAAAAGAAAATCGCGGCCGGAGCCGACTTCATCATCCCGCAACTGGGTTACGACATGCGCAAATTCCTCGAGATCAAAAGGTATCTACGCAGTCGCGGACTCCAAACCCCCGTTATGGGGAATGTCTATGTGCTAAGCCTTGGGGCCGCAAAAACCATGAATGCGGGTCTGGTACCAGGCTGCGTTGTCACCGATAAACTGCTACGCGTGATTGAGGAGGAATCCAAAGATCCTGATAAAGGGAAAAGAAAACGTCTGGAACGGGCGGCCAAAATGGTCACCCTGTTCAAAGGCATGGGCTTCAATGGTGTTCACATCGGCGGATTTGCCCTCAAATCAGAGGACTTCAAGTTCATCCTCACGCGCGCTGCCGAATGGGAATCACGGTGGGAGGAGTTTATTCCCGAGGTGTCATTCTCCCAAAATGGCGAATATTATGCCTTTCCACCACCTGTCCATTATGCCTCTCTTGAGCAGGACGAGGATGTTGTCAGCCGGATCGTGAAGGGACGGCACATTTGGAGTTATGAATTATCCAAGTTTTTTCACCGCAGAATCTTTGAGCGCAACAGTATGATCGCCCGCCTGCTGACTCGATACTATAAAGCCATTGGCGACAAGTCCACTCTGGCGCGTTTTTCACACACGAACGAACAGGTGACTAAAATGCTGCTATATGGATGTCAGGACTGCGGGGATTGTGCACTAACGGAGATGGCCTTCTGTTGTCCCAAAAGCCGTTGCGCCAAACAGCAACGCAACGGTCCCTGCGGAGGCAGTGTCAACGGGATGTGCGAGGCTTACCCAGACGAAAAACCCTGCGCTTGGACTTTGATTTATAACCGCATGAAAAGTGATGGCAAACTCGATGAACTGAGAACGAAATACATGCCCCCGCCAAAATCGCAACTCGCTCACACCTCTGGATGGGCTAATTATTTCCTCCATCGGGATCACTCCGCTCAAGCCAAACCGTGAATAGGGCTTTCTCGGGAGACCTTATCCTTGAATATTTCTTGGCATTATCGCCAAGTGACGATTGCATCAAGGGATAGGCGTGGGGACGGACACTCCGGGTGTAAGACCGGCCAGCCAACGGTCAACATGGCCTGAGGCATAATGTCTACCGGCCAGCCCACAATCCGGCGCACCTCTTTCGGCCGGATCCAACCGATCCAACAGGTACCCAGCCCCAGTTCCGTCGCCTGCAAAACCGCATGTTCACCGGCGATACCCAAATCCAGCAGCGGGTACTCCACTTTCGATAAGAGAGGGGCCACCTGATGGGTGATGAACGACTTCTTTATGCCCAGCACAAGAATGACCGGCGCCTGGGTTGCCCACGTCATGCCAAGCCCCGGCAGTGTCCCTTCCTCCAACAATCGGGTTCGCAGTTCCTCATCAGTAGCGACGGCAAACCGCCAAGGCTGACGATTACAGGCCGAAGGGGCCAATCGCGCCGCCTCAAGAATCTGTTCCACCATTTCGCACGCGACCGGGTCGGACCGATACGCGCGGCAGCTGAACCGCGCCGCCACAAGCTCTGCGAATTTCATCCTAAATCCTCCAGCTTGATCGCGCTGACCGAGGAACGAATGAGATCAGCCTGAACAAGCTGGCCGGCAGGAAAGGTGGTTGCCACCGCCACGCAACGCATCCCGGCCGCTTTCGCGGCGGCAATCCCATTAACAGCGTCTTCCACTACAGTACATTGGCTCGGACTCATCCCCAACCGGCTGGCCGCCATTAGAAAAATGGCCGGATCAGGCTTGCGCCGTTCCACGTCTTCCGCTGTTACAATGGCCTTCCAGGTGGCTGGCGGTAATCCTATTTTATTCAGATTGGCCTCAATTTTAATGCGGTCGGCACTCGAGGCGACCGCACAAGGCCACCCCGCCTTCAGACATTTCCGCACCAGTTCAACAGCACCAGGGAAGGCCTCCAGCCGCGTAGGCACCATGGCCAGATAGAGCTCATAGGTTCGCGCCTTGGCTGCAACAATATCAAGCACCACTCCGTATTTCTCCGCCACACCGCCGAGGTACCGATTTTCGCCCGTTCCGACAAAAGGCGAAAAATCCGTAGGCTGTACCGCCACGCCATGCTCCCGAAACATCTCTGTCGCCGCCTCACAAATGAGCGGCTCCGAGTCAGTCAACACCCCATCCATATCAAATATCACTGCTCTCATAAAATCCGGGCTCCATTCAATACAGAACATATCCGCTGATTCATACCTGATTGATCCAAACCAATACAATGGCATTAATCTCCAGAAGATCAAACTCACATGTTCAACGAGAGCGGAGACTGATGGCTTTGCCGATATTCAGCAGCCGTAACGCCAGTCTCAAGCCGGAATCGACGGGAAAAATACAATGGATCGCTAAAGCCCAAAGTCACCGCAATCTCACCAACCTTAAGACGCGTTTCAACCAACAGCCGACAGGCCTCTTCTATTCTTAATCGCAAAGCATAGTGAGCAGGAGGTTCCCCCACCCATTCAGCCCAACGCCGCCGGAAGGTGGAACCCGAAAGCCCATGCTGCCGAGCCAGCGCATCAAAATTGTGGTGTTCCTGAAAATGCAATTTCACCATATCGCGAATTTCAAGGATAGCCCGTTCTTCCGGCTCTATCGATTCCCGTGTTTCACCCAGAATACTCTCAAGCACCATGAGTTCGCATAGACGGTCCATGCGATCTGCCAAGCCTCCTTCCTGCCCACTGGTACCCGCCTGTTTCAACTCAAGAAGCAGGGCGCGCATCGGCCCGGTATTTTTGATGTTCCAGGCAAAAACATCCCGCCGGATCAGCCCCATCTGTTCAAGTGCCGGAATCCGGTTCGGATTGTAGATGAGAAATAATTCCTCCCATTCCGTCCATTGGCCGCTAGGACCATACTTCATCATCAACCCAGGCGCCTGGGTGATCACGCAGGGAGCCTGTACTGGCCAACATACTCCTTCATGCCAATATTCACCTCCCCCACTGAGAATGAACGAAAAATTGTACGAATTAAACCGACAGCGCACCCAGTCCATTTTGTGCGGAATATAACCAATAATATCCACAGGTATCATTGATGGAAATCGTCGAGGAAGATGCCCAATATGCATCGTACGATTGAAAGAATAATCCATAACAAAGATAATAATGTGCATTGTTATTAAGTCAAAGCATAAGTATTTTGACAAGAAAAGGAGTATCAACGTGAAGCAAACAAAAATTGGAATCATTGGTTGCGGCAATATTAGTGGTGCTTATTTCAAGGCGGGACAAACCTTCCACAATCTAGAAATCGCTGCCTGCGCAGATTTAGACTTGGCGAGGGCGAAAGCCAAGGCCGAGGAATTCAAAATCCCGAAGGCGTACTCGGTCAAGGAAATGTTGGCTGATCGCGAAATTGAAATTGTGGTCAATCTGACCACCCCCAAAGCCCACGCTGAGGTGGCACTGGCCGCACTCTCCGCCAGCAAGCATGTCTATGGCGAGAAACCGCTGGCGGTTACCCGCAAGGATGGGCAAAAGATTTTGGCGATGGCCAAAGCCAAAAAACTCCGCGTGGGTTCGGCCCCGGATACTTTTTTCGGTGGCGGCCTCCAAACCTGCCGGAAACTGATCGACGATGGTTGGATCGGAAAACCCGTCGCCGCGTCGGCCTTCATGATGAGCGCGGGCCATGAGAGTTGGCACCCGCAACCGGAATTCTACTACGACCTCGGCGGCGGACCGATGATGGACATGGGCCCTTACTACCTGACAGCCCTGATCAATCTACTGGGTCCCATCACCCGCGTAAGCGGTTCGGCCCGCACCACTCATACCGAACGCATGATTACCAGTCAGCCGCAATACGGTAAGATCATGAAGGTCAAGGCACTGACCCATTATGCCACCGTGTTGGATTTCGCACAGGGCGCCATTGGCTCCATGATCATGACATTCGACTGCCAAAATGCACAGTTGCCGTGCATTGAGATCTACGGTACCGAGGGCACACTGAGTGTGCCAGATCCGAACTCTTTCGGCGGACCAGTCCGCATTGCGAGTAAGGGCAAGAATTGGCTCGAGGTTCCGCTGACACATGGCTATACGGAAAACAGCCGCAGCATCGGCGTCGCCGACATGGCCAATGCCATTCAATCGGGTCGCCCTCATCGCGCGAGCGGAGAGCTGGCTTTGCATGTCCTCGATGCCATGGAGGCGGCGGCCGAATCCTCTGCCAAAGGCAAGGCCGTCAAACTCACCAGCACTTGCAAGCGGCCTGCGGCTCTTCCGCTGGGTCTGTTGCCAGGGATGTTGGATGCCTAATTTTAACAGAAAAAGGGAATTACCTATGAAAAAAGCACTTATTGTTTGGGGTGGATGGGATGGGCATACGCCCAAGGCGGCCGTTGACGTGTTTGCGCCTATTCTGGAAAAACGTGGATTTGAAGTGACCATGCGGGACAACATGGACTGCTATGCCGATAAAGATTTCATGGCGGCACAGGATCTGATCGTCCCCTGCTGGACCATGGGAAAAATCGAGCCTGCCCAGGAAACAGGACTTTTGGCGGCAGTAATGGCCGGAGCCGGGATAGCCGGGTGGCATGGCGGGATTATCGACTCTTTCAGAGAAAACACGGATTACCAGTGGATGACCGGCGGACAGTGGGTAGCCCATCCCGGCGGGTGCATTCCCTCCTGCAAAATAGAAATTGTGGATCCGGCACATCCGATCGTGTTTGGCTTAAAACATTTTGAAATCCCCAACACCGAACAGTATTTCATTCACGTTGACCCAGGCGTCCACGTGTTATGCCGGACAATATTCACCGGCGAGTATGAGAACGGTCGCTACAAGGCAGGCACCGTCATGCCTTACGCTTACACAAAAACCTATGGCAAGGGCCGGGTGTTCGTAGCCTGCTGGGGTCATACCAACAAAGACTTTGATGTTCCTGAAGCACGTGAGATTGTGCTGCGAGGTATGCTCTGGGCCGCACGATAACCGGGCGGAAATGACGCCCAAGAGATAGGCACCGCTCGCAGTACCAAGTTATTAAAATAGAACGTTTCCTCCCGATGCCATGGGACACTTATGACTCAGGCAGAACTGTTAGATGGGCGGGAAGTTGTACTGCATTTTTCTTATGAGAAAGCATGGTGGTAACAGCCACGCGCTCCCCGGTTCGCCGATCAAGCAGCCCAAGCCATATTTCATAATCCCCCGGTTTGGCCATTTGTGGAATCGTCACATTCCGGTGCTCAACAAGAATCTCCGGAAAAGGCTGATACCGGATAATTTCATCCGGAGTCTCTGCTAACAACACATGGTCGTCTTGAAACAAGCTGCCGATCTTCTTGATGTGAACGAAAACTGCCCATTTTCCCGTATTCACGTCGGATCGGCATTTCCAATAATAACTAACGCGAATGGTCTGTCCCGGTCTAACTTGCTCATTTATGGTTACACCCCATAAGTCGACGCCATTGCAAAACGTGACGGCCCCAGGAACACGAGGGCTGGTCAAGTCTTTCAAAACCGCAATATTTGAGGTTACTTCTGAAACCGCCCCTTCAGTCATCAAATCCAACAAAAGAGATTCGCGGGCGGGATAATGAGGCGGATATGTTTTGACTGCCAGCCGAAGCGCATCGAGGCGGGATTGGCGGTTCGCATCGCCTTGGAGTTTAAGGGCAGATTCGTAAAGCATCTGCGCTTTCTGTTTGGAGCAGTTGGCACCAAAACACCCTTGCTCCGTCCAAAATATCCTCGAATTGATTGAACTAGTAGGCAAAGAACCATCAGCCTTAACAGTCAGAAGCGTGATGGGACCCATCGGGATTTCCCGCCACGTCAACTCCGCCTCACGTAACACCGCGCGGCTCCTCGGCACATCACGTGAATCCATGAACAAACCCGTGTCCACGGGAAAAACCAATGGTACAGGATCCCGTGAATCCAACCCGGCCATCGCGTTAATAGATCGGGCGAACAATGAAGGCAACAACGTCGCCGTCGTGTTGGAGGTCGCTATCGAAACGCGTTCAGCCAACCACCGAGGCGCATAGAAACGGGATAATCCCTCCCGTCTTCGTGCCGCCACGACCTGGTCCACCAACTCAGACAGCTTACCTGCGGACTCCCATCCTTCCCCCGCCCCTCCCCGTTCCGTTCCGTCTGCTTCCATGAATAGCGCTTCGCCTAGTTTAACAACCTCTTCTCCATCTTTTGGTCCATGCAAGACCAGTCGCACCTCGCGAATACCACCTTTAGGCGATTCAAACCGGAACTCCTGAAAATATTGAATCCCATCAATCATCACGTAGGGTCCGGACCAGAAATAAGCGGTAACCCCAAGCGGCGACAACAAGGTCTGCCAAGGGGAACCCTCATCTTTCCGCCCCTCAACGGAAACCCGCCATCCATAATAATTATTCAAGCTGAGCAAGCGAACCCCGCATAACCGTACAGGACGTTCAAAAGAGAAAAAAAGACTTCCGGTCGTCCCAGGCTTGAGCAATGTCACCCAGGAGGAATCCATGATGGAATCCAGCAGAACCGTTCGACAATCTACTCCCTCATGATCCCGAACTGCAATGATGTCGCGGGGCTCCACATAGCGCCATTGATTGGAGGGGGGGATGAGACCATAATCCACGGTCATATTGCCCACTACTTTCTGGAGACCTGATCCTTTTGTTGCCAGCAGGAAATCGCCAAGATTGCCATAACCGTTCAAATAGGCACGCCGCTCAGCAAGTTCTACCCGCCGTGCATAAGGGGCATATCGCTCCAGAGGCAGGGATGCGACACAAAACTGTTCCCGTGAGGCGAAGTTGAGCCAATGCGTTGTGTAAAGATCCCCAACAAAATTCCCGTCGCAAAACGGTACCACCTCTTTTTGCAATTGCGCCGCTATCTCCCAGCGCGCTCGATCCGCCGGTACACCATCAAACATTCTTGGCAACAGCAGGATGTATGGCGGTATCACCAGGATAAAAGCCGCCCATCCCCATGGCGCCCGGAATCGATCCAGAAGCCAGTCACAGACCACCGCCACCATAATCGCCACTGCGGGAAAGAGGGGGAGAAGATACCGAGTGGTGTTCACACGGGAAAAACCGGATTTGCTGTATACAACCACCATGAACAATGCCAGAAGCAAGGCAGCCAACCGGGGGAAAAAACGGCCATCCTGCGCCTTACAAATCCTGTCACGGATACATAGCACCACAAAACATGCCGCTAAACCCAATAATACGATGAGACGGTATACACCGTGCCAAGAAGCCTGGAGATCCATATCGACTAATTTCAAAAACATGTGCCAGAAGCTAACCATTCCCTGAGAAAACGGCACTGGGGACATCCCACCTCCAAAGTCAAGGGATCCCCACTGTTCGGTTATGTTCCATACCCACCACGGGAGGCTACCGAGTAAACCCCCGATTACAGTCGGAACCAGACCAATCCAAATCATTCGCCTCCGGAACCCGACCAGTAGCACCACCACGACGGCCAGTAGAAACACAACAACCAGTTGCGTCACCCACCAAGCCACGCCCCCTACCAACCCCATCCAAAAATAAGTCCTCCACGATACAAACTCTCCACGACTTTCGCGGGCGGCAATCCAACAGGCCAGCCAAAGAGCCAGAAGCCCACCCACCATAACGTTCATATACCCACCACGCGGGGCAACAGAATTGTGCAGAAGAGTATCGGATCCGGCCAGACAGTAGATCATCGCCAACACTCCCGCACGCCGACTACCTGCGTCGCGACCAAATAGATACAACAACGGGAGCAACAATGTCCCTACCAGAGCAGGACTAAGATTGACAATAAACGCCGTAACCTCAACGTGTAAGAGTTTGGCAAGAAGTGCGGCCAAAGCTGGTTCGAGGCTACCCATATAAGCCACACCATAGGCAAAAACAGGGTAATCAGAACCTTCAGCCATGTGCCGGGCCATCAATCCAATAATGCTGAAATCCCCATTGCAGGCGGGATACCTCATGGCCCAGGCCATGCAAATCCGTATCGCCAGCCCTATTCCCGTAATCAAGGCCACGCCAAGTGGCCAACGCCACACCCAAAGTTTCTCACGCAGCGCCAGATTCATCGGGGCAAATCCACAAATAACAACTCGCCCTTGGATAGGGCCTTCTGTCGACGCTGCTGTATCAACACCGTCTGCAACTGTTCAAGCAGGAGGCGCTCCGACTCCTCACAGGAGTCCAGGCTCTCCGCCACATCTCGCATTTCCACCTCCAAACGCTCAATCGGCATACCAGGCGGTAACACCAGCAAAAAACGCGAAGGCGCAATTTCAACCATCCGAAGCCATTCAATCCGATTCAGGGATCGACTGGAATTAACCACTATGAGCGCCTTTTTCGGAAGGACCTCAACCAATTCGACCGGTCCTTTCCCATCCTCACCCGTCCCGATGGCGGCTTCGACACATTTAACCAACGCCAGAGCCCGGTCGGAACTCACCTGCTCCAACAATTTCAAAATCCGTTCAGGCAACGTCACTGTAATCGGATGACAGCCTTCATTAAACTTCGGTGGCCGCCCGCCAATCGATTTTCCTAAATTTGTTAAACTCATAATACGTTCCTTTTCCTTAGAAATTGGTAAATGATGAGTCCAGATTTTTCCCCGGGCTGCCGTTATAAACTGTTTGAGATTGGTGTAATATTTCAATAAGTAAGCCCGCGTACTCTCTTCACCATTAAGTGAACAATCCCATTTTTCGGGCAAGATCTGCGCCCTTAACATGGCTTTGAGGTCAAAACGCCTTGATAGTTCATCACCTGGAATCCATTTGAGAGCTTCATCTCAGGCAATGACCTCATTTGAATTCCGTGCCACGCTTTGTCGAGGTCTGCACTCGTCCGTTCCTCGCCCATGAACTGTTCTATATTTTCCGGCGTTGAGAGCAGATCGTCTATTTCAGTATCCGTGGCAAAAACCAAAATCGAAATCATACTCTTTTCCATTGCAACGCTTGCAATCATGCCAGTTCAACCACGCTATCCCCGATAATCCTCTTTTTAAGTAGACCCCATAAAAATAGATGCGGGTCACCCATCCTCGTGTTGAGTGTTTTAACGTCAAAACATATCTTTTTTTATATTATTACGTAGTAATATGCGAAATGTCAAAAAGAATTCACAAATTGAGAGTTGCAGGCGAGTGTAGCCTCCTTGGTTTTATCCAACAAAAAGCAGAAATATCAAGGGCTTGATTGTTCAGCAATCGTCTGCTAGCCGCCTTTTGTGTTGTTTGGAGGCCATGTACTTGAGACGTAATACTTAATTTACTGCTTGTTTTAACGTAATAACTGTTTTCCCAAAAACGGAAAAAATGGCGTAATATCTTTTTTAGTTCGTGGCCCCCGACGATAGGCACCATCTTTCCCCGTTTTCTTGAAAAGGAATGTATGCAGACTCTGTGTAAAAAAATGGACTCGCCCTACGAACCGTTGAGAAGCGGCTTGCCGTCTCAATACGTCAGACGGACTGAACCGCGGACCATCAACAATCTGCAGGGAACTACGGCGCGTCAGGCACATGTGGAGGCAACGGAAGCGGGCTTCATCCCATGCCGTGGTAAGATGCATGGTGCAACGCTGACAATCCGCATAACCAGCCTTGAAAACAAGCTGACCACCATGCAATCGCTGGGAGCAGCCTGTCCACGATTGCAAGACAGAAAAGTTATAAAGTTTGGTCATTGATTTTGCGGGGGGCGAAAGATAACCCCACGCCGTTCGGGAATGAAAATCCAAGCGGTCACAGTGAAGAACATTTCCATAAATGTGGAAATATGAATCCAGTTCGCCTTTTTTAATCTTTTTGCGCATTTGCCGAAGGCCATGCGGATCGTACACTTCATCTCCATCAACGGCGAAAATCCATGTGGGCGTACCCACGTATTGTTCAATTGGTGCATGCGATTCGCCAATATGGTGAATACTTTCTAATTTTATTTGCGGATTTCGCTTTGCTACCGTTTTGAGAATGGGGAGAGTGTTGTCTGTAGATCCATTGTCCAGGATGATCAGGTGGTCGCAAAAAGACTCGATGTTACGAATTGCTTGCTGAACGTATAAATCCTCGTTCTTAACCATGAGTAAGCCGATAATGACAGGGTTATTCATAACTTTTTCCGGGCGACGTGATTTTGTGTCGATGTCCCACAACACAAGGGATCTTCCATTCGGCGGATTGTCTCATGCCAAATTCTTTCCAAGAGTACCCCGCCCGGAGAAAGGGCAGGCGAATAGCTGGGCGGAAGAAAATGATTACTGATCAAATACAACAACACACTCTCCGCAATCATACGATGAGCAATCTCATTGGGATGCGGATCAAAACCAGGGATGACCTGAAGCCGGTCGGGGGAGGCCACCCTGAAATGGGAAAGCAGGTCAAGACATTGAATGTTTAACTCATCACAAAGCCGATGAATAGATTCATGAGCATATTCAAAGGGATAACGCCCTTTCTGGAATGGCTCAGATAACAGGGGGAAAATGACCGGGACGAAAGCAATATGAGCTTTGCGGCATTTATTATTCATCATCGAGAGGGCATCTCGAAACCTTGTTACCCCCGAATAAGCGGGATTGTATAGCCGCCGGTAATACCGGAGTTCATTCCGATGAGCGATCATTTCTTCGATTCGGCCATAGAGCCATGTCAAAGCTCTCGAACAGTGTAGTGGCCGGGCAATCCAGGCGGGTGGCACTTGCGGTATGAGAGGCTTCCGCCACCGCTCAAGTTCGTCGGCTTTGCTCCAATCCTCCATATCGTTAAGGCAGATCCCCAAAATAACTATTTGCGGTTCCCATTTCAGAGCCTCATCCAAAAGGGCGACTTGTTGAAAAGTAGAGGTTCCACATTTCGCAAAGACATCCACATCAACATCCGGCACACCGTCCTTCATATTCAACATACTCTCAAGCCGATTGGCATACCGGTCATCAACTTGAACCCCGCTTCCCACAGTGAAGGAATCACCAATGACCGCAATTCGAATCTCATTGGTTTGCTTGGAGGCACTCCAGACATGGTCATGCCTTTTATCCGGCATATACAGATAAGGACTACGGTCACCCAGAGGACAAGGCCCCGGAATGGGCGATATCATCCGAAACACCCCCTCCATCACGACAAACATACCGACAATCCCTAATACAACCAGTGCCAACCGCTTTAAAATCATGTTCGTTATTCCTGAATTCTGCTTTGAGCAAATTCCATTAAATGGTTTTATTTTCATTAGCATTCATGATTAGAAGTTATTACGTTATAATACACATTACTTTTACATTATTACGTAGAAACATGCGGAATGTCAAAACCAAATCAGAAAGCGGAATGGACATACAGCCTCCAGCGTTTCATCAATCGGCAAAGAACTCTGTATTGACACGATCCAAGCACTGGTAACACTCATCTGAGGTTTAATTTTATATATTTTTAACACTTTTCGGCGCCAATTTTACTAACACTATGGTAGAACAGATGGGTATACTGGTGCGCATGAAACCGTACGATATTGTTCAGTCGCTGGTATTACTCAGCCTGTTAATTGGCTTAGCACCCCTCCTAGGGTACTATATGTCGAATGTTTTTACGGGAAAACATACACTCTTATCCAAGCTATTTTCACCGGCTGAACAATGGATTTACAAAGGTTGTAGCATCAACCCATCTGAGGAAATGTCATGGAAACGCTATTTCCTCGCCGTGATGGTTTTCAATCTCATCGGCCTTGGCTCGCTCTGGATCCTGATGATGACTCAGGCTTGGCTCCCCTTGAATCCCATGAAACTGGGGAATGTACCGTGGGATCTGGCCTTAAACACTGCCATTAGTTTCATTACCAACACCAACTGGCAGGCCTACTCGGGTGAAGTCACTATGAGCTATTTCACACAAATGGTGGGCCTCACAGTGCACAACTTCCTGAGCGCAGCGACCGGCATCGCCATTTTTCTGGCCCTGACCCGAGGGTTGTGCCGTGCCTCGGTACAGTCGCTCGGCAATTTCTGGCAAGATGTCACCCGGAGTACTCTTTACATCCTCCTTCCGCTCGCCCTCTGTATGGCCGTCATTCTATCCAACCAAGGCGTCACCCAAACCCTATCCAAATATGCTGAGGCTCAAACACTTGAAGGTGCCCGGCAAATCATTCCGCTTGGGCCCGTGGCCTCTCAGGTTGCGATCAAACATCTCGGAACCAATGGCGGTGGTTTTTTCGGGCAAAATAGCGCCCATCCCTTTGAGAACCCTACCCCGCTCACGAATTTCATAGAAGTTTTCGGATTACTGCTCGTGCCGGCCTCCCTAGTGTTCACTTTTGGTCTGATGATTGGCGACTGGCGTCATGCCTGGTGCATTTTCAGCGTGATGCTAATCCTACTGGCTGGCTCTTTCATAGTGGCCTGGTGGGCGGAATCGCAGCCGAATCCCATTACCGCCAACCTGTTGCCCCAACTGGAAGGTAAGGAAATGCGGTTCGGGGTCATGAACAGTGTTCTATTTGCTACAGCCACCACCGGCACCTCTTGCGGCGCCGTGAATGCCATGCATGACAGCTTCAGCCCACTAGCGGGCTTATTACCGCTTTGGAATATGATGCTGGGCTGTATTGCCTTTGGCGGAGTCGGCGCCGGACTCTACGGGATGCTGATGCATGTGCTCATCGCCGTATTCATTGCCGGTTTGATGGTAGGACGCACACCTGAATACTTGGGCAAAAAAATCCAAGCCTGGGAAGCCACCTGGGCCATTACGGCGATTCTCCTGCCCAGTAGCTTGATTCTTCTGGGTTCGGCCATTGCAGCAAGCGTGTCGGCAGGACTGGCCGGCCCCGCCAATTCGGGACCGCATGGCCTAAGCGAAATCCTCTATGCCTATTCATCATGCGCCGCCAATAATGGCAGCGCTTTTGCCGGCCTGACTGCCAACAGTCTGTTCTACAATCTCACGCTCGGAGCCGCCATGTTCCTCGGCCGGTTCGGATGCCTCTTCGCCGTGCTGGCCATCGCAGGAAGTCTGGCCGCCAAAAAGACCGTCCCCGCCTCGCAAGGAACATTCCCAACCAATGGCCTAACGTTCACCTTCGTGCTACTGGGCGTCATTCTGATTATTGGAGCATTGACGTTTTTCCCGGCGTTGTGCCTGGGGCCAATGGTCGAACAGGGCTTAATGATGTCCGGGCGGGTGTTCTGACAGGAGACTTGACAATGAGCGCGAAAATCGAAATTCAATATTCTGAACTGATTCATCAAGCGTTGATTGGCGCCTGCCGGAAACTCCATCCCCGCGAGGAGATCAAAAACCCCGTCATGTTTGTGGTCTGGATCGGCGCCATCCTTTCCTCAGTATTTCTAATTCATCAATTTTCCGGGTTTAATCTTCAGATTACGCTCTGGCTCTGGTTCACCTGCTTATTTGCCAACTTCGCCGAAGCCATGGCCGAAGGACGTGGCAAAGCGCATGCCGACGCATTGCGTAAAATGCGCACCACCACCATGGCACGTCGCTTTGACCACGGCACGGAAAATGCCGTTATTGCTACCGATCTGAAAATAGACGACTTTTTTGTCTGCGAGGCGGGCGACATCATTCCCGCGGATGGCGAAATTGTGGAAGGGATTGCGACCGTGGATGAGTCGGCCATCACCGGCGAATCGGCCCCCGTCATCAGAGAAAGTGGAGGCGACCGGAGTGCCGTCACCGGAGGAACCCGGGTCATCAGTGACCGTATCGTGGTAAAGGTAACAGCCGAGCCCGGCCACTCCTTTCTGGATCGCATGATCGCCATGATTGAAGGCGCACGACGACAGAAAACCCCTAATGAAATCGCACTTAACATCGTGCTGATCAGCCTGACAGCCTTGTTTATTCTGGTGGTTCTAACCCTGCCAACTTTTGCAGCATTTAATGAACACGCAGCAGGCCAGTCCGGTGTGGTACTTACGACATTGCCGGTTTTACTGGCTTTGATCGTATGTTTGATTCCCACCACAATCGGCGGCTTACTCAGCGCCATCGGGATTGCCGGCATTGATCGGCTCATGCGTCGTAATGTGCTGGCCACAAGCGGACGGGCCGTAGAAGCCGCAGGTGATGTGGATGTCTTGCTCCTGGATAAAACCGGAACAATCACCTTGGGTAACCGCATGGCAACAGAACTCATCCCGGCACCCGGTGTCCGGCCCGATGAACTAGCCGATGCCGCCCATTTCGCTTCACTCGCCGACGAAACACCAGAAGGTCGATCGATCGCCATCCTGGTCAAGGAACAATACGGGATGCGAGGACGCGAAGTGGCTGAGACACATGGCCATTTCGTCCCTTTCACAGCACAAACCCGGATGAGTGGAATGGACTTTCCCGCCCTATCGTCAGAGGTCCCTCGTCGCATCCGCAAAGGTGCCGCGGAAGCCATCAAACAGCTGATTGAAAATCAGGGCGGTCTTTACCCGAAAGCAGTAGAGGAAACCGTCGCCGATATTTCCCGCGCAGGCGGCACCCCGCTGGTCGTCGCCGACGGGAACCGCGTTCTGGGAGTCATCCGACTCAAAGATATCGTCAAGGGGGGCATCCGGGAGCGGTTTGCCCAACTCCGGAAAATGGGCGTACGGACCATCATGATCACCGGCGATAACCCATTAACTGCCGCCGCCATCGCCGCCGAGGCCGGAGTGGATGATTTTATCGCTCATGCCAAACCCGAGGACAAATTGGAGCGCATCCGTCAGGAACAGGCTGATGGCAGACTGATTGCCATGATCGGGGACGGCACCAATGATGCTCCTGCCCTCGCCCAAGCTGATGTCGGGGTCGCCATGAACACGGGCACCCAGGCGGCGCGAGAAGCCGGAAACATGGTAGATCTGGACAGTAATCCAACTAAATTGATTGAGGTGGTCGAAATCGGCAAACAACTCCTCATGACCCGCGGCGCCCTAACCACCTTCAGTATTGCCAATGACGTCGCTAAATACTTCGCCATTCTCCCTGCCATGTTCGGCCTGCTCTATGCGGCACATCCCGGCGAACACGGCCCACTTGAAAAGCTGAACATCATGCACCTGCATTCGCCCGAGAGCGCAATCCTGAGCGCTATTGTATTCAATGCCCTGATCATCGTGGCGTTGATCCCGCTGGCACTACGGGGCGTAAAATACGAAGCCATCGGCGCCGCCGCCGTACTTCGAAAAAATATGGTCATCTACGGCCTTGGCGGCATTCTCATCCCATTCCTCGGCATCAAACTGCTCGACCTGTTTCTCGTGGCCGTTCATCTTGTTTATTGAAAGGAATCACCCCATGACCAAGCTCATTGTGCAATCCATAAAAATAACACTTCTCTTCACCGTACTGACTGGGCTGGCCTATCCCCTGTTGGTCACGGGAATAGCCCAATGGTGCTTCCATAAACAGGCCAATGGCAGCCTGCAGAGCCGCCACGGGCAGATCGTGGGCAGTACCCTTCTCTCGCAGAAGTTTGAAGGACGCCGCTATTTCTGGCCCCGCCCTTCCGCATCAGACTTCGGAACCCTGCCATCCGGCGCCAGTAACCTGGGCCCTACCAGTCAGACACTCCAATCCAATGTTCTGGCACGAATGTCTGTATTCCGCCATGCCCACGCACTACCTGAAAGTGTCCAGATTCCCGCCGACATGGTTTTTCAATCCGGCAGTGGCCTGGATCCGCATATCAGCCCCGATTCCGCCTTTATGCAGATTCATCGTGTTGCCAATGCCCGCCATATGCCCGCCGCGATTCTGGAAGCCCTGATCGCGCAGTCCACTGAGCCACCTCAGTTTGGGTTTCTGGGTGAACCCCGCGTAAATGTTTTATTGCTCAATCTGGCCTTAGATCGATAGAATTCACATGGAACAGTTTATTCTAACAAAGCGAGAGCGTATAACCCTTAACGTTTTGAGAGGATCGCCATCATGACAGTTTCAATCAAATATCGTTCCCCACTCATAAGACTTGGAAAGATCTTCGCCTTTACTGCCGCCATTCTGGGCATGACGGCACTCACATTGGAATTCTCCCCCCTCGCCAGCATTTCAACCGCGGCCTTCAGCTTCCTCATCATCGTTCTTCTGTCAGCGTTTTTCGGCGATCTCCCGGTGGCCATCATCACCTCCTTCGCCGCAACACTTTGTTTCGATTATTTCTATTTGCCACCAACAGAGACATTCCACATTTCCGCTTTTCCCGATTGGATTTCACTTGCGGCCTTTCTGCTAACTTCTGTGATCATCAGCCGTCTTACAGCATCGGCATCAGAATATTCAAAACATGCCTGTTTAATAGATAAAATTCTGGCCCAGTTAAAGGAATTTGGAGGATGGCTTTTATCCATCCCAAGCAACCGGATCACCCTTTCCATGATTGCCAAAGAAGCCCTGCGTATCTTCTCGCTCGAATACTGCTCGATCCATGTTTACGAAGAGGGGCAATGGCAGCATTTCACCGGAACGGCGGCCTCCGAAATTTATCCTGAAATTGAAGATCAATTAAAACATCTTCAGGACCACCCGACAGATTTGATGGACCGGATAGATGAGAGTATGCTGGGAGTAAAGTACATCCTGATCAATAAGGAAGTGACTCCGCTCGCTGTTCTCGTTGTGAAAAGTAAAACGTTCCCTCCCGATGCCATGGAAGCCATTGCCGGCATGATTGGCATGAAACTAAGAATGGTTGGCGAAGTCACATCGCAAACGCATGTGATTAAGTGAGACCAACATGCCTGAGCCATCCAGACCCAATCCAGACGCTCTCCTCGCCGCCATCAAGCAGGCGGATGACAAGCACCGGCGCGGACGACTGACCATTTTCCTCGGCATGTGTGCCGGCGTGGGAAAAACCTACGCAATGTTGAAAATGGCACATCAACGAAAAGCCGAGGGCATTGACTTGGTGGTCGCAGTGGTAGAGACACATCGGCGCTCCGAGACACAAGCCCTGCTGGACGGGCTTACATCGATTCCCCTTCGAACAGTGGAATACCGGGACACCATCTTAACGGAAATGGATTTGGATACACTTCTCAACCGCCGCCCCACCTTGGCGCTGGTGGATGAACTAGCCCATACCAACGCCCCCACCAGCCGTCATCCCAAGCGCTATCAGGATGTTCTGGAACTTTTGGAGGCAGGCATTGATGTGTATTCAACCCTCAATATCCAACACATCGAAAGCCGGGTGGATCTCGTCCGCCAAATCACCGGGGTGACCATCCGGGAAACCGTGCCGGACACCATTCTTGACCAAGCCACCGACATCCAACTGGTAGACTTAACCCCCGACGCTCTGCGCGAGAGGCTGGCAGAGGGCAAAGTCTATTTGAGCACCATGGCACAGACCGCGGCAACCAACTTTTTCCGGGAAGAAAATCTTACCGCATTGCGGGAGTTGGCCCTGCGGGTCACGGCCGAACGTGTAAACCAGGAACTCCGGGACGTCATGACCAGCCGGCAAATTGCAGGTGCCTGGAAAACCAGTGCCAAGCTCATGGTAGCCATCGGGCCAAGCCCCTATTCTGCAGAATTGATCCGCTGGACACGGCGGGCAGTTTCAGTCATGGGCGCCCCCTGGGTTGCCGTTTATGTGGAATCATCAACCCCGTTATCAGAAGAGGAAACCGCCCGGCTGGCCCAAACCCTCTCCCTTGCCCGCCAACTCGGTGCTCAAGTGGTCGCCACCACGGGCTCCGATCTGGTAAAAACCTTGCTCAGGGTGGCACAAGAAGAACGCGTCACACAAATTGTTATTGGGAAAACCCTGGGATCGCCTCTGCTTGAATTATTCAAGGGCGGCTCGCTCGTGGAGCGACTGATCCGGGAAAGCGGCAATCTGGATGTGTGTGTAGTGCAAACCGAGCTATCACGCAAGAGCCGCCCCACTACCAGAGGACGATCTCTCACCCTGAAACCCTGGTCACATGACATCATACTGGGAGGCGCCTCCATCACGGTTGTAACAGCCGTTTGCTGGCTGATCCGTGACGTTACGGGCTATTGGGCTATTGCACTCGTCTACCTGTTCTTAATCATTCTCCTTGCCACTCAACTACGCCGGCGCACCATTCTCGCCATCGCCACCGCCAGTGCGCTGTTATGGAATTTTTTATTCATCCCCCCCACCTTTACCCTGCGCATCAACCAGGCACATGATGTCCTCATGTTTGGCATGTACTTCATTGTCGCCTTGGTCATCGGAAATTTGACGGCCCGTCTGCGCCTCCGGGAATGGTCCGAACGGAAGAGGGAACAGCGTACAGCGGCGCTCTATCATTTGGCCCAGGGGGTAGTCGAAAGTACAACTCTGGACGAAGGACTCAGCCGGGCTATTCAGGAAATCCATAATGCATTCGGAGTTGAAGGCGCCATCCTCCTGGTCAGACAAGATGGGCGGCTCAGCGACACCCCCCATCCCGCCGGAACCTGGTCATTAACCGAAAAAGAACGGGGCGTGGCCTTATGGGCGCTGGAACATCGCCAACCGGCGGGACGCCATACCGACACCTTGCCAGAATCCGACGGACTCTATCTCCCCCTGAAAACGGCAAACAACAAGGTCGGAGTTCTTGTCCTGCATTTCGCAGACCGGAAAACACTGCTTTTGGATGAGCGCGAATTACTGGAGACCTTTGCCGACCAGATTGCGGTCATGATCGAACGATACTGGCTCATTCAGGAAGCGGGCCGTACCCAGTTGGCGGAGGAATCCGAAAAACTTTACAAGACCCTCTTCGATTGCGTTTCCCATGAGATTAAGACACCTCTCGCAGTCATCCAGGCGGCCACCAGTGAATTGGGATTGATCTTCAATATCATCAAGGAAGCCAGGGGCGCCCAATCATTCCTCAAGGAAATCGAGACGGCCTCACGACGACTCGGTCGTATTGTGGACAATTTGCTCAGCATGACCCGCATCGAATCCGGTCGCTATACTCTGGCGCCCGTTTGGTGCGACGTGGATGAGATGATCTCATCCGCCCAGCAACAGGTGGGCGACCTGCTCTCCCGACACCGGGTACGCGTTCTGATCCCCTCCGACTTTCCGTCTGTCAAAGTGGAATGCGGATTCATCGAGCAATCGCTGGCCAACCTCGCCGCCAATGCAGCCCTTTACACCGATCCCGGCTCCGAAATTACGATCTCTGCCCAAGTGGACGACGCCCATCTTGTACTCAAAGTATCTGACCAAGGCCCCGGTCTCCCGCAGGGTGGTGAGAACCGGATTTTTGAAAAATTTTACCGGGGCCCCCATGCACCGTCTGGAGGAATCGGACTAGGCTTGTCCATTGTCCGGGGCCTGATGACCGCACTGGGCGGAACCGTATCCGCAGAGAATAACCCCGATCGGGGCGCCACTTTCACCTTGCGAATTCCCGTCGAAATGAAACAAATACCGGTGAGTATATGACAGAGCCCATCTCCCAACCTGTGGCTTTGGTAATTGACGACGAAATTCAAATCCGCCGTTTCCTCAAACTCGCACTCGAGACTGAAGGATACAAAGTGTATGAGGCCGAGACAGGGCAGGAAGGCTTGACGTCCGCTGTATACCGCCGCCCTGATGTCATCATCCTCGATCTTGGGCTGCCCGATCTGGATGGTACTGAAGTATTAAAGCGACTGCGTGAATGGAGTCAGACCCCCGTTCTGGTGTTGTCGGTCCGTCAGGATATTGATCAGAAAGTGGCGGCGCTGGATCATGGTGCAGATGACTATCTCAGCAAGCCTTTTCATGCCGCCGAGTTAGCCGCCCGCCTGCGTGCAATCCGCCGGCACTCCCCGAGCGAACCTGCCGAATCGACTTATAAAACCGGCTCCCTGCAATTGGATTTCAGGGCGCGCCAGGTCACACAGAACGGCCACTTGATCCATCTCACGGCCACAGAATATGCCTTGTTACGAATTTTAGCACGAAATCACGGCAAGGTGGTCACACATCGGCAGTTACTGCGAGAAGTCTGGGGACCACAGTCGGAAGAGCAATCCCAATACCTACGCGTGTATATGAATCATCTTCGGAAAAAAATCGAAACCGACGCTAACTCTTCCAGGCTCATCCTAACCGAACCAGGCATCGGGTACCGGTTGGTCGAGATATGATTTACCGCAGCTAACACATTGTGCCCCCTACGTTAACCCGTCTTTACCCGTTCGAGGGTAAAACCGTTGAGTTTGTTCGATAATTGATCATAGGTCTGCCCCACATTTCTTTTTTAGCTCTTCGATTCTTGGTGGCGGCTGATCCGGCAAAGTCAGGTTAAGTTGGAGCAAAAGCAATTGAAGATCTTTCTCCGGTTGGGTATAGCGAGGCAGGATCATGTTGCGTCCGTCAGTGGTTGGCAGGTGGACATCAATCATCTGCATGGCTTTGAACTTTTCCAATATGGCGCGAGGCGTTAGTCCTGGCGCTTTGGTTTTGGCTCGGTGTTTCAGCGTCACTTGCAGGCAGTAGCTCAGGAAACTGACAAAGATGTGCGCTTCGATCCGGCTGTCTTTCTGGTGATAGACAGGACGGATATCCAGATCATTCTTGAGTTCCTTGAATGCCTGCTCGACTTCCGTGAGCACGATGTATTGTTTCCACAGTTCTTCAGGATTGCTGGCATTCAAGTTTGTACGCAGGAGATAGGTTCCTTCTCCACGCCGGGCCTGGCGCAGTTTCTCCCGATTCAGAGTGAAGGTGAAAGTATTTGGCGTGAGGGCCTGACGCGGTTGCGGGAGCTGAATCGCCACCAGATCCCACGCTTTGCCAGCCTCCTGTTTGGCGGCACCGAGCTTGAGCAGTAGATCGTCACGCTTCAGGTTTTTCATAACCCGGATCTCATGCAGTCGCTTCCAGAGTTTCTTGAGTTTGCGCCGACGCATGGACTGTTCCTTGTCGCGACGGCCGCCGCTGCGGGTGAGGACATAGAGATCCTCGCCGTCCCGGGCAAGTTTGACTTCAATCTGCGCTTGGACCTGTTTCCAGGGTTGTGCGAGCAGCTGGTCTTCCAGTTTGCTCAACCGTCCGCGTGGAGTGCCGACCAGATAACTTCCTCCTTCGGTACGCATCTGTTGAAGAGCGTCTTCGGTCGGGATGCCACGATCCATGATCCATAGCCGGTTCCTTTTGCCGTAGTGTTTTTCGATCTTGCCCAGAAACCCTGGCAGCGTGGTTTTATCTGAGGTGTTGCCGGGCATCACCTCGTAGGCGACAGAAAAACCCTCGGGCGTAACAATCAGCGCAATGACCACCTGCACACAGTCGGGTCGCTTGTCCCGGCTATAGCCAAACCGGCGCAGGCCCTCTCCCGTTTTCTCCGGGTCACATTCGAAATACGTGCTGGTCAGGTCATAGAGGAGTACGTCATACGACGCCTTGAACAGAAGACTCCATTTCGATTTAAAAAAAGAGAACAGCTCTTGTTTATGCCCGCAAAGTTTGTCGAGGCAACGGAAGAGCGTGTTCTTTGCCGCCACTCCATCATCCTCGCCCAGCAGGTCGCGCATGGCGCTGTTTTTGAACCAATCCCGATGCAACCGCCACTCGCTTCCTGGATCCAGTAGCCGGTAACTGGCCAGTGTTTTGAGAACGTTGAGCCACGCGGTGCCTTTCCGGCTGGCCGGAAGGCGGGATTTCCAGAACCCGTCCAGATCCAATTGATTCCACAGTTCCATGGCCAACCAGCAGCCACCCCACTGCCGCGGATGGCGCAAGGTCATCTGGCTGAGCCGAATTTGAACAGGGTTGATCACCTCGGGGGGCGGGATCCGGTCCTCAGGAAAAAGACTCATCTGCTTAACGCAGGAAGGATCCGAGCCGTCCAGCACCTCTAGCGCTGAACACCACTCCGCCCGCTGAGTATCATTGATCTCGCCCAGATACAGGAGCTGACGCTTGATCACGCCCCTGTGAGTGCGCACACTTTCAACGATACTCCAATAGCGGTGTGCTTTCCCATCCTTCAATCGATTGTGACACTTCAAGTACACGCTTCGATTGTCGCACGGGTGTGCTTTTCGTCAATGGGCAGGGTCTGCCCCACAAGCCATTTCAAAAATCGTACCCCTGTAAATAAAGGGCGAAACGATGATCGCACCCCCTAAAATAGACAATTTTACCCTCGAACGGGTAAAGACGGGCTAACGCCACTGCTCCCCCAATACTGACCAATGCCGCAACTGCAACACTGGCAATTTTAATAGTTTTCATTTTCTCTCGCTCACTAATGGTTTATGGTAAATTTACTAACAGCCCTCTGTAGTAACAGCATGGACGGTGCCATGCTCGGTAATCATTAGCATCTTATTTGTAACCTACTGGTGGTAAGGCAGATGCGTTTTATATCGCAATGGCAATGATTTTGTGGGCTAAAATTGTCTCACTTGTGCTGAATGAGGCATTATTGAGACAGAATAGCGGGCTATTTCTGGATTTTACCTCAATTTTAGCCTTCCAAAACTGCCAATTCCGGATGAGGGTAGGCGGGATCTTCGCAGAGATGCCGAGCGGCTTTCCCTGTGAACAGGCGGATCCAGAGGTGGAGGCTTGCTCCCACGATGAGCAGGACCATGGTCATAAAGATAGCCGTAACGGCGATATCAACCTGATTATTAAAAATCTGGGCGGATAACTTGGCGATTTCAGTTGGACTGGCCGCCGCGGCGAGTTGGTGGCGTAGCAATTCAATGGCAGGCACAAAGCCCCCTGCGTCCGTTGCAAAAATTTTCTGCCAGCCTGCCGTCATGGTGACAACCAGCAGGAAAGCTAGGGGAATGAGGGTCACCCAGATGTAACGATCGCGGTTCATCTTGATCAAAATGGTGGTGCCCAGTACCAAGGCGATGACAGCGAGCAACTGATTGGCAATCCCAAAAATGGGCCAGAGGCTGTTAATTCCACCATAGGGATCAATGACCCCCTGATAGAGGAACCAGCCCCAAGCGCTGACAAATAAAACACTCGCGAAAAGGTTGGAGGGGAGGGATCCGGTATTTCCCAGAGGCTTCCAGACATGTCCCAGAACGTCCTGTAATAAAAAGCGGCCCACCCTTGTGCCTGCGTCAATGGTGGTAAGAATGAACAACGCCTCAAACATAATGGCGAAATGATACCAAAGGGCCATCATGGCTTTGCTACCGATGGCATCGGTAAACATTTTAGCCATGCCGACGGCAAAAGTGGGAGCCCCGCCGGTACGTCCAATCAGGGTTTTCTCGCCGACATCTTTCGCCAGTTGAGACATGGCGGCTTCGGTTACCGGGAAACCTGCGGCTGATATTTTGGCTACCACTGCGGCGGGCTCGCCTTTCATGTTGATAGCAAAATATTGGCCGGGCTCCATGGCACAGGCGGCAACCAGCGCCATGACACCCACGGCCATCTCGGTGATCATAGCCCCATAGGCTACCGATCGGACGGTGGATTCGTGTGTGACAAGTTTCGGGGTTGTACCGGTGGAGATCAGGGCGTGAAAGCCGGAGATCGCGCCGCAGGCAATGGTAATGAATACGAATGGAAAGAGTTTGCCTGGGACAACAAGCCCGTTACCATGAATAAAACTGGTAAGCTTTGGCATATGTAGTTGTGGGGCCACCCAGATAATGGCCAGCATTAAGATGATCACGGTGCCAATCTTCATGAAAGAACTGAGGTAGTCGCGGGGGGCCAGCAATAGCCACACTGGCAGAATGGAGGCCAGCAGCCCGTAGCCGATAATGGCCCCGGCAAGCCACGGTGCGGAGCGGGTGAACCACGTGGACCAGAGGGGGGAATTGTGAATGTACTGGCCACCCCAGACGGCGAGCAACAGCAGCAATGCTCCCATGATGGACCCTTCCAGTACTTTGCCTGGACGTATGATCCTGAGATAAATTCCCATGAAAAGGGCGATGGGAATGGTGGTTGCCACCGTGAAAAGACCCCAAGGGCTTTCTGCCAGCGCCTTGACCACGACCAGAGCCAAAACGGAAATGAGAATCACCATGATGCAGAGGATACCCCAGAGAGCCAGGGCACCAGCGAAGGGGCCGACTTCTTCCTTGACCATTTGTCCTAACGACTTGCCTCCCCGCCGCATGGAACAGAAAAGAGCTACGGCGTCATGTACGCCGCCCGCCAGTGTGCCACCAATCAGGATCCACAGGGTCCCGGGCAGGTAACCGAACTGGGAAGCGAGCACGGGACCCACGAGTGGACCGGGGCCAGCAATGGCGGCAAAGTGGTGGCCGAACACGATCCAGCGATTGGTGGGGACGAAATCTTTGCCGTCTTCTTTGGTATAGGCCGGGGTGGCACGACGGTCATCCAGTGTGAGGACTTTGGCCGCCAACCACTTGCTGTAGAACCGGTAGCTGATCATGAAGCAACAGAGGGTGGCGGTTACAAACCAAAGCGCACTGATGGATTCGCCCCGGTGAAAAGCAATGACGGCAAGCGAACTGGCACCCAGTAGCGAAAGAAAAGCCCAGAAGAGTATGGCTCGAAGTTTCATAGTGTTAGGTAAATTGCCCCTAGTGGGTTAGAAAGTCAAGAAACAGGTCGGACATCGAAAAGGCCTCATGTTACTGGGAAAATCCATTCTGGATTCTAAATTCTGTCTTCTGTATCCTTTGTCAAATGATTTCATTCAGGACATTTCTTGTTTTGATGTTGATCAGTCTCGGCAGCATTTCCTCTGAAGTTTTTGCGCGCCCTATTTTGACCTTTATTAAGACGACGGATTTACCTGAGCTTGGCCTGCAGCTTAAATTAATGCCTGATGCCAGGGAAGTCCCCCAGGCTCCCCCATCGGTTTACTTTTTTCAATTTACGCGAGGGCAACAAATCTGGAAAGAGGAGCGCTTTTCGCCCATGGATCTATGGAAACAGGGCCAATTTGCCGGGCAATGGGTAGGACGCGATGATAATAAGCTGTTACTGGCTAACATGACCCGGATGCCGCCGAAAGAGGCTCCTGAAGAGCGGGTCACGAGGGCTATGTATGAACAACAGATGTCTTTGGCGACCAATGAGACCCCTTTTTCTTCCGAGGCGGATCTTTCCCGTTGGATTTCCGCATTTACCGATTATCCGCATCCGGTTGGGAAACGTCTTGATAAGCCATGCTCCGGAAACTTCGCCGTGTGGGTTTTTCGGTTGGATAAGCTTTCTCCCAATCGTGTGGCTTATGTTTTCCGGTTGCGGCGGGAGGGTAGCAAAGACAGTGGATTCATCTGGGTCTGTGCCCAGTTTGATCTCAATACGCAAATCCTTATGGAGAATGCCTGCGAAATTATTGAAAAAGAATTTTTTCCTTCCATCAATTCTCTGATGTTGGCTCGACCGGGAGGCCCCCGGGAACCATTAACCCGGGAAGGGGTGGGAGGTGCTGATTCAGCGGCCATGGTGGCGGCTCGACAGCAGGTGATTGACAGTATTCGCAATTTGAAAGGGTGGTGGTATGACATCACGCCGGATTACATCATTTTGTCGAACCTGAAAGGAGGCGCTGGTTCGTTGGTGGAACAGCTCAAGACCTCCATGAAAGTGATTCGACTCGCCTATAGGCAATGCATTCCAGAACCCAAAGAGGCGGTAATCGGAGTCATTCGTATTCCTGCCACGCAGGAGGAATATCGGGAATATGTGGGGGAGGATAATAGTTGGACGCAGGGGCTTTGGTTACCTGGACGTAAAGAGCTTGTGATTTGCCCGGCGGTCGACCAGGGTGTCCGTGGGAAACGCCAGTCCATTCTGCGTGTGGCCTTTCATGAAGGTTTTCATCAATATGCCTTCAGCGCTTTCGGGCAGGCGAATGCGTCTATGTGGTTCAGTGAAGGCTATGCCCAGCTTTTCGAAAATATGTCACTGTCGAATGGGCGGCTTAAAATTGAGGAGTCGCCTCAGGCGCTGACCCTCCTGAATGCGATGCAGATTGGAAAGGGTATGATGGATCTTCGCCGGCTTTTCAGTCTTTCCAGAGAGGAATTCTATGATGCCAACAATCAACTTCGCGCGGCGAATTACGCTTTGGCTTGGGCATTGGTTTACTATCTGAAAAAAGATGCCTCATCCCCCTATGTGGGTTTACTTGATAAATACGTTGTGGCGATGCGAAGCAATGGTGGCAATGCCGAGTTGGCAACGCAAGCCATGCTGGCCGGGGTGGATCTGAAAAGGCTTCAGCTTGATTTTGAACGGTTCTGGCAATCCCATACACGGCAAGCGGCTGCCCGTCGTTATGACCCCCTGGATTTGCAGCATTAAGAATCATCATCTCGCGAATTGACGAGCGTTCTGGAACATCCGCAGCCAGGGGCCTTCTTCGCCCTTGAACAGGCCCTGTGGTTTCCAGGATAACTGTACTGCCCGGAAGGCCCGCTCAGGGTGGGGCATCATGATGGTGACACGCCCATCGAGGGTGGTGACTCCGGTCAATCCACCCGGCGAGCCGTTCGGGTTGAGGGGATAATGCTCTGTTGGTCGTCCATAATGATCCACAAACCGAAGTGCGGCCAGTTTTCGGGCGACGATTTCGGTTGCGGATCCCGTTCGTTCAAAGTTGGTAAACCCTTCGCCATGGGCAACGGGGATGGGAATGCGGGAGCCTTCCATCCCTTTGAACAGGATGGAGGGGGAGGACTGCACTTCCAAGGTGGCGAAGCGGGCCTCAAATTGCTCGATTTTGTTGCGGGTGAACCGCGGCCACGCCTCAGCACCGGGGATGATCTCCTTGAGCAGGGAAACCATCTGGCAACCGTTGCAGACACCCAAAGTGAAGGAATCCGGACGATGGAAGAATGTCTGGAACATGTCGCGCAGACGCTCATTAAATAGAATACTTCGCGCCCAGCCGGCCCCGGCACCCAGCACGTCCCCATAAGAGAACCCGCCACAGGCGACCAACCCGGAAAAGTTGGCCAGATTGATGCGGCCGGATAACAGATCGGTCATGTGAACATCCACACTAGTGAAACCTGCCCGCTCGAATGCGGCGGCCATTTCAATATGCCCATTAATGCCCTGTTCCCGCAGGATGGCCATCTTGGGCCGGTTGCCACCGATGTTCATGGGCTGGCAGGGATCGTAGGTGAGTTTGAAGGAAAGGCCAGGATCCGCTTCGTCTTTCAGGGCATCAATTTCCTGTTGCGCGCATTCGGCATTGTCCCGGCGTGATTGCATCTCACTGGTTAACTCTGACCAGATGTGCTTGAGCTTGATGACGTTCTCTTCATAGACGATGGCATCCCCCATCTGGAGGGTGAGCGATGGATCTGCCGAGGGACTCCCCAGAATATAGGCAAGATCCCCGAGTTCATGCCGTTTGAGAATTTCATTGGCATGGGCGATGTTTTGGTCGGACACTTGAATAACGGCGCCGAGTTCCTCGGAGAATAAAATTGAAAGAGGTTCATCCCCGAGTTCGTCAATCTGCACCCGGAGGCCCTGATGTGCCCCAAAGGCCATTTCGGCCAAGGTGGCCAACAGGCCGCCATCCGAACGGTCATGATAGGCTAACAGGAGTCTCTCCTGGATCAATTCTTGAATGGCTCCGTAGAAATGGACCAAATCCACCGGGCAATCCAGATCTGGCGGTGTGGCTCCCACTTGATTGTAAACCTGGGCCAGAGCCGAGGCTCCCAACCGGTTTTTTCCTCGCCCGAGATCCAGCAGGATCAATACGGAATCGGGGACAGGCTTGAGTTCGGCTGTAACCGTTTTGCGGACATCCTGAACCGGGGAAAAGGCGCTGACGACTAGACTGAGGGGGGCAATCTGTTTTTCGGACTTCCCCGTTGAATCCTTCCAGGTCGTTCGCATGGAAAGCGAATCCTTGCCCACCGGGATGGAGATCCCGAGCTTTGGACAAAGCTCCAGTCCCACGGCCCGGACGGTATCAAAGAGCGCGGCATCTTCGCCTTCTTCTCCGCAGGCGCACATCCAGTTGGCGGAAAGCTTTACATTGCCAATGGGGCCGGTGCAGGTACCGGCGATGTTGGTTAGTGCTTCGCCCACCGCCATGCGGCCCGAGGCGGGTGCGTTGAGCAGGGCAATGGGGGTTCTTTCACCCATGGACATGGCTTCGCCGACATAGCCGTCAAACATGGCGGCGGTAACAGCGGCATCGGCGATCGGCGTCTGATAGGGCCCTGTCATCTGGTCACGGGTGACCATGCCCGTTACGGACCGGTCAGTGATGGTGATGAGAAAGGTTTTGTTGGCTACCGCCGGTAGGCGGAGAATCCGCTCAACGGCTTCAGTCAGGTCCATGCCGGAGAGATCCAGATCGGCGTGGCTTTCCTGCCGATGTTGTACATCCCGCAGCATTTTAGGCGGCTTGCCGAAGATAACCTGAAGGTCAATATCGATGGCATTGTTATTGAAATGGGCATCATGGAGAACCAGCCGTTTGTTGGCCGTAGCCTGTCCAATGACGGCTGCGGGACAGCGCTCGCGTCGGCAGAGCGCCATAAAACAATCCAGATTTTCCGGTGCTACGGCCAGAACATAACGCTCCTGTGCCTCGCAGCACCAGATTTCCATCGGGCTCATGGACAGTTCTTCATTGAGAATTTTGCGCAGTTCGAACCGGCCCCCGGTTTCGGAGACGAGTTCGGGACAGCCATTGGAGAGTCCGCCCGCTCCGATATCGTGAATGCTTACGATCGGATTCTCGGCATTCAACGCGATACAGGAATTGATGACTTCCTGACAGCGGCGCTGGATCTCGGCGTTGTCACGTTGTACGGAATCGAAATCGAGGTTCTCGGCGTTGCTGCCGCTGCCCATGGAGGATGCCGCGCCGCCACCCAGTCCGATGCGTAGGGCCGGACCTCCAATCTGAATGATATAGGTGCCGGTGTGGATGGGCTTCTTAATGACATGCTGGCGCTTGATATTGCCCATGCCTCCCGCCACCATGATGGGTTTGTGATAGCCGCGATCCCGCGCATTGTGACGGTGTTCATACGTCCTGAAAATACCGGTGAGTTGGGGACGTCCGAATTCGTTGCCGAACCGTGCACCGCCCAGAGGACCATCGGTCATAATTTCGAGCGGGGTTGCGAGCCGGCTGGGGAATTCGGCGTGATCTTTTTCCCAGGGCATGACAAAGCCGGGGATACGCAGATTGGAGACGAAGAAGGCTGACAGTCCGGCTTTCGGGCGCCCGCCGATTCCGGTAGCCCCCTCATCCCGGATTTCGCCGCCCACACCGGTCGCTGCACCGGGGTAGGGGGAAATGGCCGTGGGATGGTTATGGGTTTCGACTTTGATCAGGATGTCAATTTGTTCCGGAAGTCCGCCGTAGTGGTTCGAGCCACTGGGGTGGACTTCATACCAATTGCCAGGGAATCCTTCCATGACTGCGGAGTTATCCTCGTAGGCCACCAGTGTTCCCTGCGGGTGGAGTTGGTGGGTGTTCCGGATCATATTGAACAGGCTGGTGGTTTGTGGCTGCCCATCAATGACCCAGTCGGCCTTGAAAATTTTATGGCGACAGTGTTCGGAGTTCACCTGCCCGAACATGACCAACTCAACATCCGTGGGGTTGCGTTTGATTTTAGAATAAACGGTGTAGAGATATTGCACTTCATCATCCGACAGGGCTAGCCCCAGCGTGACGTTGGCCGTTTGAAGCGCAGTGAGTCCGCCACCAAGAATGTCGACGGTTACTAGTGTGGCCGGGGGGATATGGCTGAAAATGTCCGAAATATCGCTGTAGATCCCTTCGGTCATGCGGTCGTGAAACAAATGGAGCGCGGGTTGAAGTTGGGCGACAGAAGCGAAATGATCGTCTTTCATCCGGACATGGAACAGAATGCCGCGCTCAACGCGTTGCACGTCTGCCAGCCCGCAGTTATGAAAAATGTCAGTTGCTTTGGAGGCCCAGGGGGACAAAGTCCCTTTGCGAGGGGTGACAAAGAAACCGTCCGTGGTTGAGGCGGGAATTTGGCAATCGGTGTCCAGTAGAGCCGTCACCCGCGGCCAGAGTTCATCGGAGAACTGGGGGGTTGTTTCCACGAGGGTGATGGCCTCAGCCTCAATGGAGGTGATGGGGCAGGGAGGGAGTTCCTCCGTGAGATCCCGTGTGAGTTGCTGGATGCGAAAAGCCGAGAAAACCGGCCCGCCCTTAAAGAGGTTCAGATGGGGTGTGGTCATGGGATTTTTTCGTGTTTATTGGTGATCAAAGGTTTGGGTTGTTGGTTATAAACTTTTGAATACGGGGGTACCGAATGGGTAAGCCACACGTTACCGCCAATCTCTGAGCCCGCTCCGATCGTGGTTTCCCCGCCAAGGATGGTAGCTCCGGCATAGATGGTCACATCGTCTTCCACATTCGGATGCCGTTTGATCCCTTTGATCGGGTGGCCATCTTTGTCCTTGGGGAAACTGAGCGCGCCCAGGGTAACGCCCTGATAGAGTTTTACATTTTTACCGATGGTGCTGGTCTCGCCGATTACCACGCCGGTGCCGTGATCAATAAAGAAGCCGGGGCCGATTTGAGCGCCGGGATGAATGTCGATTCCCGTTTGGGAATGGGCATGTTCGGTCATAATGCGGGGAATCAGCGGTACCTGCGCCTGATAGAGGATGTGGGCGATTCGTTGAACCATGATAGCCTGGAGGCCAGGATAGCTCATGACTACTTCCATGATGGAACGTGCGGCGGGATCACCTTCGTAGGCCGCCACAATGTCCAATTGGAGCGCCTTTTTGAGGTCTGCTAAAGAGTCCATCAACTTTTTGACGGCGACTTCGGCCTTTTCAGTGCAATCACCGCAGTCATTGCATTTTTCGAACAGGCACTGGTACCGAAAGGCATGCTCGATCTGCTCGGAAAGAATAGCGCTTACAGAGAGAAGTTTGGAGGCGATAAACTCACAGAGTTGTTTTGGGGGCATGGGTTCCCGTCCGTGACAGCCGGGAAACAGAATGGCGATCAAGTCGTCAATCGCTTGATAAATGGCATTACGGCCAGCCAGATGAAAGCCCCGTGCACTGGTGGAGGCCGAGGAGCAGGATTCACAGGTGCCGAGGCTTTCCGCCAGGCGCATGAGATCGGTCGCTGTGAGGGGTATTGTCTTCATGATTAAGGCCTCGTGATGTTTACCAGAATGCGTTCGGCTCCAAGATTCTCAAGTCCCGCGGCAATCAAAAGCTTGCTGAGGCGCCGTTCGGCCAGCGGGATGACCCGTTTGACCCTGATGTTGTCCTTGCGGCAAAGGTTCAGGAAATCCTGCCAAGTCGCCAGATGAATGTTGGGGGTGTCGTACCACTCGAACGGCAATGCCTCCGTCTTGGGCATCCGTCCAGTGAGGCCCAGTCTGATGCGGTTGTGCCAGTTGGCGAAGTTGGGAAAACTGACAATTCCCTCACGGGCAATGCGGAGCATCTCGTGAAGAACTTCGCGGGGATGGCGCACCACTTGGAGTGTCTGGCTCAACACGACAAAATCATAGGCATGATCGGGAATCATATCGAGCTTCTGGTCAATATCGCTGTGAAAGACGTCGAGATTTTTGCCCATGGCGGCGATGAGATGGCTCAGTTCAATGTCCACCCCCATGCCGGAGGTTTGACGGTTCGTAGTCAGCAGGGACAGCAGATCCCCGTCGCCACAGCCGAGATCAAGTACACGTGAACCAGTCTCGATCAGGGATGCGATCCGGTCGTAATCGTCACGTTTGATTGCGGGGATGGCCGTCGTGCCTGGTTTGCAGCCGCCGAGGAAGGTACAGAGGAGTTTGGATGTTTGGTCGATGTCGACCAGAAAAGCATCATGGCCATAAGGAGCCTTGATCAGGCAGTAGGAGGCGGGTTTCCCAATTTGAATCAAAGCCGAGGCGATTTCCAGTGACTGTTCCGGCGGGAATAGCCAGTCGGAACTGAGGGCCACAATCAAAAAACGGGCCTTCACATTTTTGAAAGCCGTTTTCAGGTCGCCATATGTTTCGGATAAATCATAATTATCCATGGCCTGTGTGATGTGCAGGTAGGAGTTGGAATCGAAGCGTTCGACAAACTTCTCGCCTTGATACTGGAGGTAGCTTTCGACCTCAAAGCGGGTTCGGAAGCGCTCGCCTGCAGGACATTCTTTTTTCTTCCGTCCGAATTTCTGGGTCATGATTTCAGGCGAGAGATAGGTGATGTGCCCCAACATGCGGGCGGCGGCCAATCCGTTGCTGGGTTGGGTCCCAGTCCCATAATAATTTCCCTCAGCCCAACCGGGGTCACTGGTGATAACCTCGCGACCGACGATATCAAAGGCCAATGCCTGGGCTGAGAGTGAGGCGGCGGAGGCAAGGCAGATGCAACGCTCCGGCATGTCGGGGTAGCGGATGCTCCACTCCAGTACCTGCATGCCGCCGAAGGAGCCTCCGATGACCGCATAGAGCCGTTCGATGCCGAGATGTTTCAACAAAAAGGCGTGAGCGTCAACAATGTCTCCAATGGTGATATTCGGAAAGGCGGCGCCATAAGGGGTGCCGGTGGCCGGGTTAATGGAACCGGGGCCGGTGGTGCCTTTACAGCCCCCTAGAATATTGGCGCAGATGACATGAAAATGGTCGGTATCAATGCCTTTCCCCGGGCCGATCATGGCTTCCCACCAACCTTGTGACTTGGGGTCGGTAGAATGAAAGCCAGCTACATGGGCATCGCCTGTGAGCGCATGGCAGATGAAGATAATGTTATCTTTGGCGGGACTGATGGTGCCATAGGTCTCATAGGCAATGGTTAGCTTGGGCAAAGCATCCCCGCCTTCGAGCTTGAATCCACCCGGAGGAAGCGTAATAGAGGCCAGTTTTGTTTCCACTAGCCCGACGGATTGTTCGAGATTCGATTTACCCATAATTCTGATAACCAATCATTGCCTGCATAACTATTTCGAACTCCCTCTTATCTAACGGGCGGCCTTCTAAAAGTCAATCGTGGTTCAAGGTCTCCTGACGAATCCAAGCGAGGTAAGGAGGGGCGCCGCCTAGGATTGGGGTCACGATGATCTCCGGGGTCTCATAGGGATGATGGCTGAGGATGAACTTTTGCAGGGCCGGAACGAGGCTGGTCCGGGTTTTGCATTGGAGCATCAATTCAGTACCTGACTCCATTTTGCCCTGCCACCAATAGACACTTCGAATGGGCCAGAATTGAACGCAGGCGGCCAAGCGATCAGAGGTGATGAGATCGGCCAGTTTTACGGCCAGATTTTCTGTCGCAACCGTGGTTGTAACAATAACATATGAAGTATTTTCCATGGCTCAACAATACCCGATTTAAGGCTTCGCGGCAAGCCGGACTGCAGAGGGGGACTGGCCGTAATGTCGGTGGTAGGCGGCGGAAAAATAGAGCTGGTTGCTCCAGCCAGTGAGCGTGGCAATCTCTTTGATCGAAAATGCGGTACGCGACAACAAATCGGTAGCACGCCGCAGCCGGAGCTCGATGAGCGTCTGATACAGAGTTTGGCCGGTGATTTTCCGGAAGAGAGCTCCGAGATGTGAGGCGGATAAATTCAGGGCGGTGGCCACGGTTTCGACCGATAGAGTAGACTCGTAATAGTGTGACTGGAGATAGAGTTGGGCTTCGGCGACCCGGCGTGCATCCAGTGACAGTCGATCATCCAGAGGGTGGGTGGTTACTTCGGCAAAGGCGGCCAGCAGGATCCTGAGCATTCCCAACGCCCGCTCGCGACCCCAGATGCCGACGCTAAGTGCTTGGAAAACCTGTTCCATTATTATGCCCGGGGCGGTTCCGGCGCAGGTCGCCCAAGCGGCCCGTTCTGTCTGGGATAGCGTTGTGTGTCTCATCTGATGGGTGCTGCTAATGCGCAAGCCGCCATAAGGGGTTAATTCGCCGGGTAGGTTCATTACCAGTAAGGTCAAATCCTGGGGTTGTGGTAGGAGATCTATTGTAAAATGCAGGCAATGGGGGGGAACCATCAGCAGGTGGCGGTTGGGGATGGTGGTGGGTGGGCAACCTAGGGTGACGAATTGCAGGCTGCCCTGTAATGGACAAAACAACTCCCAGGAGTCATGACAATGAAAACCATGCGGCATTTCGTTGCCCGTCTCCGCTGGCTCGGCCAAGTGCAGGGCCGCCGTATCCGACAATGGTCCGGTTAGCAACTGGGGAATGGCTTGAATGATGGCTAATGAATCATCGTTTTTCATATAACTACCATCGAATATCGTATGTTGCAATGGTTGTCAATGCGGTATTATTGATTCATAGTATCATGAAGTGTAAAAGAAAATCATGGAAAATGACATACAGTTCCGTGCGTTACCTTGGTTTTTAGCATCCAGTTTTCTGAGTGCGATCTTTTTGCTTTGGACCTTTGGCGGGTCAGTGTTTTTATTGTTTCTCAACGAGTTGGGCCTGCCGAAAGGCCAGATTGGGGCAGTATTGGCCCTATTTCCGTTTTGTGGGGTGTTGGCGCTGGGGTTTGCGCCTGTGGCGGCACGATGGGGATTGAAACGGGTTTTTCTTACCTGTTATGGCATTCGGAAAGGAGTACTGGCGTTGCTCTTGCTTCTTCCCTGGATACTGGCCTCCGTTGGGCAGACGGCGGGTTTGATTTTTCTCTTTGTTGTCATCATCCTTTTTGCTTTGTTGCGGGCCTTGGCGGAGACAGCTTATTACCCTTGGTTGCAGGAGTTCATTTCTAGCCGCATACGGGGCAAGGTCATGGGTATCAATTTCCTGGTGGTTACCTTGGCCTCTGGGGTGGCACTAGGCATTGCTGGATGGGTTATTGGGCATGGAACCGGTTTGTCGCGCTTTTTAATTCTGATTGCGATTGGTTGTATGTCGGGACTGCTCGGGGTGATGTTGATGGTAAAAATACCAGGTGGGGCGCCAAGGTCGGAGTCGGTGGTTGCTGGTGTGTATGTGGTGAATATGCGGCAGGCGTTGAAAGATCGGAATTTTATCGCCTATCTGGGCGGTCTCGGTTGCATGACCATGGGCTCTCTGTTGGTCACCAGCTTTTTGCCGCTTTATGTTAAAGAATGTTTGGGCGTAGTGTCGGGTACAGTGGTGTTGTTGGATATCGCGGTGATGGTGGGGGGAGCGGTGTCCGGCTTGCTTCTGGGGTGGGCGGCGGATCGGGTCGGCAGTCGACCAGTGTTGATGCCTGCGGCAGCACTGGCACTGTTGGTTCCGCTGGGCTGGTTTTTGCTTCCGAGGCAAATTCCCCATGTGGTCGTTTGGTGTGTGGTGCTATATTTTCTGAATGGTGTGACTGCCGGTGGGGTGGCTATCGCTTCTGGACGGTTGCTTTTCAACAATGTCATTCCGCCGGAAAAAAGTACGGCTTATACGGCGCTCTACTATGCCTGGCTGGGTATTACCGGTGGGCTTGCACCTTTACTGGCCGGCAACTTGTTGACAACCTGTGGGGGCCGGCAAAACCGCATTGGTACCGTGGTGGTAGATGGCCACAGTTTGCTTTTTCTGGGTGCCTTTTTGCTGATGGCGGCAGGTTGGTGGCTGTTTGGCCGAGTCAGACCTGATGATCGCTACATGACGCGTGCGGTGCTGAAACAGTGGTTAGGGTTGAAGAAGGGGAAAGCCTATGATGTCTAAAGCTGAGTGGCGGTTGGTTTATAATCAGGATTGCACTAATCTATTTGGCTACATTCGCGAACCGATTACGGCGCAGCATGTTGATCGGATGGTGGATGAGGCCGCCGATGCCGGGGTCGATCTCTTTCTCGTCAATCCTAATGCACAACGGGTGAACTATCCCAGCTGTGTCTGGCAAACGTTTTGGGACGGCTATGTGCCCGGTGACCGTAGCTTTTTCGGTCCGGTGCCGGATGAGGCGTTGCCCGGGCGTGAACGGTGGGTGTCGCAGATGCGTCATCTGGCAGAATCAAGTTGTGATTATCTGGCCCGTTCCCTTGAGCGTTGCCGGACGCGGGGTGTCACGCCCGGTGTCAGCATCCGGATGAATGATATGCATGATGTCCCTTGGCCGAAAAGCCATTTGTTCAGCCGGTTTTACATCGATCACCCTGAATGGCATCTGCAGAATCCGCCCGTTTCAGGGTGGGCGGCCACAGGACTGAATTTTTTTCATGCGCCGGTTCGTGAGCATTATCTCACCCTGGTCCGGGAACTTTGCCAACGCTATTATTTTGATGTCTTGGAACTCGATTTCCTGCGATTCCACTGCTATTTCCCATTCGGAGAAGGCCGATTACATGCGCCAATTATGACGGAATTTCTCCGTGAGGTCCGGCGTGAGTTGGCCGCCACCGGACGCCGGATGGCATTGATGCCGCGTGTGGCAGCCACACCTGTTGTGGCGTTGGAACTCGGGTGCGATGTGGCGGCCTGGGCGCGGGAAGGCCTGATCGATGGCCTTGCCTTTGGTGCCTTTTTCACTATGGCTTGGAATCGGCCCATTGCCGCTTTCCGGGAAGCCGTTGGATCGGACGTGGCGCTCTATCCTTCATCAGAGGCGTTTGTTGACTCACGCGAGGGAATGAGCCGGCGTGTCCTGCCGACGGATCCGGCCTGGATACGGGGTTTTGCCGCAGCCAGTTTTGCAGGTGGCGCGGATGGAATTTATCTTTTCAACTTCTTTGTGCCCCGCGATATCAATGCCTCCGAGCCGCTGTGTTTTGATGCGCTCCCGAGTTTGCGAAATGCAGATTCACTTCGTGGGCTTCCCAAGAAATATACCCTGTCTTCGACCGTGACAAGCGCGGAAGCCGATGGCCCGATGCAGGTTCCCGTGGATATCCCAAGCCATCAGGAGCGGAGCTTTGACATGATGATGGCCTCCGAGCTGGCAGGGATAACTGCCACCCTGCATCTTTTCATCCGCCGTCCCGCCGCAGGGTTACGGGTCTTTTTGAATGGGGGATTGCTCGGTGCTCCGCGCGCGACGTTGGTTCATCCGGAGGGAGCCGGTGGACAGGCGGTATGCCATGAGCTGGTCTTTGCACTCAATACGGCGTTCGTGCGTGATGGCGGGAATCAATTTGTAGTGCGGACGGGTGAAGTTGCGGTTACCGTGATGGGCATGGATGTGATGGTGGGATAAATGGAGACATGTTTATGAATGGTATCGCTCTCAATGAAGACAATAGTCATTCAACTGTTTTTCAGCCCGAACAGTATGCGTACCAGTTATGCCAGCCGGGTGTGGAATCCGATCTGGCGTGGTTAGGCGCAAGGGTCGCGTCGCATCCGCAGATGACGCTTGGTCTCGGTATGGATGCCGTAACCTGGGCACGAGAAGGCCTAACTGCATATTGGCCCGTGTCCTGAGTCTGGTACTGCCTATGTGGTCTTGTCATTTGATTTGGCGAATGGGCCTGATGGCGATGTTTTTGTCGTGTGCGTTAATGGTGAAGTGTGCGGCGCGGCAGAGTCCGTAACCTTGGCGAAACCTTGCCCTGAGGAGCCTGCCTGGCGTTACGGCATTCCTTTGGCTGCACTTCAGGAAGGCTATAATGTGATCGAGCTTCAGACTAAAAAAACGCTGACGGTGAACTGGGTGGAACTGGCGATCATTCCAAGTTTGGTATAGGTGATAAAGTTACTTGATCATTATTTGTTCAATGCTAAAGCGTTTTAGCATGATTAGAGGTGTTGGGGTTAAGGACATAGAAAAGGTTGCGGAAGTCTCTGTTTCCACGGTCTCTCAGGATTTCATTTGGCGAACGGAGGCAATTTCCAAATTGAGGTTTTAACTTCCGTCGATGGTAAACAGGATTTGAAAACATCATCAGAAAATTTTCCGGGTCAATGTGATCTGGAAGTGGCAATAAATTCAGGCAGTGAAAAGTTAAGCAAAAAAGAAATCAAACAATTGGTTCATAGTGCAAGTAGTCTCGGTTAAAGCCCTATTTCATCGCCTGTTGGAGGAATCCTCCAAGGTTCTGGTTTAGGGTTGGTATCGCGATTCCCAAACCAAGCTCAAGGTGCTATCCGCTGTTGAAAATATGAAATTGTCTGAGTCCTGTTTTTCTCTCAACAGCCCAACACCTTGATCAAATCTTCCCGGTCGGCCCATTGCAAGGCTTCGCGGGCTTTTCGGTGGAATTTGGGATCATGACAGAGGAGCAGGGCACGCTGCAGTGATTTTTCGTTGTCGGTACGGGCTACGTACACGGCCTCGCCGGTCATGGGGTCATGACCGGTGTAGAACATGGCGGCTGCCACCGTTAGCGGCGCCGGATAGAAATCCTGAACCTGTTCGGCGCGGATATTCTCTTTTTTAAGATAGAGCGCCAATTCAATCATGTCGGCCAGAGTGCAGCCCGGGTGGCCGCTGACAAAGTATTCAATCACTTGCTGGGTTTTGCCCGCTGCCCGATCAGCCTCCTTGAACCGTTTAACAAATCCACGATAGGCCTGGACACCGGGTTTTCTCATCAGTCGCAGGACATTGGCGGAAATGTGCTCGGGTGCGATCTTCAGCCGGCCGCACACGTGATGCCGGGCCAGTTCTTCAATGTAACCATATGAATCTTGGGCCAGGGCGAGATCGAAGCGGACGCCGCTGGTGATGAAGACATGATTGACTCCGGGAATCGCCCGGGCGGCCCGCAACAATTCAAGCTGAGGTCGGGCATCCGTGATGAGGTTGGGGCAGAGATCGGGTGATAGACAACTGGTCCGTTTACAGTTGGCTCCATGACGGCGGCAGGAGGTGCCGTACATGTTGGCCGTGGGGCCCCCCAGATCACTGACCGTACCGTGGAAGTCGGACGATGAGGCTAGATGCCGGATCTCTTCAAGAATGCCCTGACGACTACGCGAATGGATGGTTTTGCCCTGATGTGCGGCAATGGCGCAGAAGGCACAAGAGCCGTAACATCCGCGGTGGGTGGTCACCGAATCCTTGATCATGTCATAGGCGGTGATACGTTTGTCGGCGTAAGAAGGATGCGGCTTCCGGGTAAAGGGCAGAGCGTAAAGGGTATCGAGTTCCTTGGTGTCGAGTGGAGCGGAAGGGGGGTAAACCACGAGCTGCCGGTCGCCATGTTGCTGCGTTAGTGTTTGGGGCTGATCGGTAGCGGTGTTGAGGAAAATCGTGCGGGTCATGGCGTTAAAGGCCATCTTGCCTTCAACGGTCGGGGCGGAGACGGTTTCAAAAGAAGGAAGAGGACAGTAGATACTGTTGGCCGTTTGACTTGCCACTTTCGACTTGCCACTCTCGACTTTTTTGATTTCGGCCGTGCCGGGGATCCCAGACAATGCTTCGCCGCGGTCCAGGCGGGTGGCGACTTCGGCAATGGCGCGTTCACCCATACCGTGTACCAGTAAGTCGGCTTTGGAGTCAAAGAGGAGGGAACGTTTGACGCTGTCTGTCCAATAGTCATAGAAAGGAAAGCGGCGTAAAGAGGCTTCCACGCCGCCAATGATGACCGGGATACTCTTTTTCTTTCCCCTGTCCTCTGCCTCCTGCTTACTGTCTTTGAACGCCTGCCTTACTTTGGTGACGTAGACGATGGTGGCATTAGGCGGGCGGAGATCGCCTTCGCCTTCGGGCAGATAGGCGTCATCCCGTCGGCGTTTGCGCATGACCGTCAGGCGGGCGAGTTGGCTGTCGAGATTTCCGGCAGTGACACCCCAGAACAAGCGGGGTGGGCCGAGTACACGAAAGGCCTCCACATTATTGGAGTCGGGTGCAGCAATAATCCCGACCCGGTAGCCGCAGGCTTCCAGCCACCTCCCAATCAAGGCGGCTCCGAATGACGGATGATCCACATAGGCATCACCTGTCACCAGAATAACGTCGCATTGAGTCCACCCTCGTTGTTCCATTTCGCGGCGTGACATGGGCAGGGGGCGGGGCAGGGGTGATGGTTTATGATTCATGAAGGCTGGATTTCACCAAGTTATCAGCGATTTGTAAAGCGGACCCTCTGGGAGAAAGGACGCACTAACGAACTTCTAACAAGAAACTTTTTCCCTTTGCCCTCAAGTTTGCATAAGATGACAGGTAATTGAGGATGCTAATGGCTAAAACACACATTGTTGTTGTTGAGGATGAGAGTGATCTGCTTGATCTGCTTACCTATAACCTGACGCAGGAAGGGTATGAGGTTACAGGCTTTGCTAATGGGGAGCAGGCGCTTCAAATGATTCCCCGGAAAAACCCGCAACTTGTATTATTGGATCTGATGTTGCCCGATGTGGGGGGCTTGGAAATTTGCCGGTTACTTAAGGCCAAGTCCGAAACGGCGGGGATATCCATCATTATGGTGACTGCTAAGGGCGAGGAAGCGGATGTGGTGGTCGGGTTGGAAATGGGGGCGGACGATTATGTAGCCAAACCCTTTAGCATGAAAGTGCTCCTTGCCCGGATTCATACGGTATTGCGACGCCGTGAAAAAGTCCCCGTTCAGGCAGATGAGGTGCTCAAGGTGCATGACATTAGGATCAATCCCGGCCGGCATGAGGTGATGTGCGGAAAGACGGCGATTGAACTGACCGCTTCGGAATTCCGTTTGCTCCAGTTTCTGGCACAGCGGCCGGGGTGGGTTTTTACCCGCGAGCAAATTGTGGATGGTGTGAAGGGTGAGGATTATTCCGTCACCGATCGCGCCGTGGATGTCCAGATGGTTTCCCTGCGGCGCAAGCTGGGGAAACGGGGAGAATATATTGAGACCGTTCGCGGCGTAGGGTACCGGTTTAAGGAGTGAAGATGCGACCGAAAAGGTTATTCTGGCGAATCTACGGGTATTTTCTGGCGGTGACGCTTGGTGCGTTGGTGATGACCGCTTGGCATGTTGATCATTCATTACACACTTTTCACCAGAAACAGGTGGCCAGCGACTTGTTGGCACGTGCTCAGATTATTGCGCGTGAACTTACTCCTCCCTTGGACCATGATGTGACGGCTTTGAATCAGCTAATCAACGACTTGGGTCGGCTGACGTTGACGCGCATTACGGTTATTTTGCCTGACGGACGGGTCATTGCCGACTCATCTGAAAATCCTGCGAGCCTTGAAAATCATCTCAGCAGGCCTGAGGTCATGGCGGCCATGGCGGGACGTCAGGGGCAAGCCACGCGTTACAGCGATACTTTGCGGCGACGCCTGATGTATCTGGCGATTCCGGTCTGGCGCGAAGGCGTTGTTGCAGGGGTGGTGCGTGTCTCGCTCCCGTTGGCAGTGATCGATGAGGCGCTCAAGGCGCTCTATGGGAGTATCGCTTTGGGTGGTCTGGTGGTGGCAGGGTTATTTGCCCTGCTGGCATGGGCGCTTTCGCGGCGGATTACCCGTCCGCTGGAACATATGAGGCAGGCTTCCGAGCAATTTGCAAAAGGGGAGTTGAATGCCAGGATTCCGGTGCCGGACACGGCGGAGTTGGGGGCGCTGGCAAAGACCATGAATCAGATGGCGCTCCAGCTTCATGAAAGGGTGCGTACGGTGGCGCTTCAGGGCAATGAGCAGCGGGCAGTGCTGGCCAACATGGTGGAAGGTGTTTTGGCGGTGGATATGACGGAGCGGGTGTTACATATTAATCCCGCAGCCTGCCGGTTACTGGGCTTGAATCCGGAGGAGGCGCGCGGACGCCATATTTTGGAGATGGTTCGTAATATCGAATTGCAGGAATTTCTGGGTGTGACGTTGTCTTCTTCGGATCCGACCGAACGGGAGATTGCGCTTCGGGGCGAGAAGGAAGACATCATTCAACTGCACGGCACGGCGCTGAAAGATGCGGATGGCAAAAATATCGGGGCACTGGTGGTGATGAATGACATTACCCGTCTGAAGCGGCTGGAAACCATGCGGCGCGATTTTGTGGCCAATGTATCGCATGAACTCAAGACGCCGATTACAACACTGAAAGGTTGTGTGGAAACCTTGGCGGATGGTGCGGTGAACCGCCCGGAAGAAGCCCTGCGTTTTCTGGACATGATGGGGCGTCATGTGAATCGGTTGGAGTTGTTGGTTGATGACCTTCTGTCGTTATCCCGGTTGGAGTTTGAATCAGAACGCGGAGAGATTGCGTTGGAATTGGGATCGGTGCAGGACGTAATCGCTCGCGTGGTTCAGTTATTTGCCGATCGGGCGGAGGCCAAGGGGATTCTGCTGGTGATGGATTGTCCGGATTCCCTCCAGACGCTCATCAATGCGCGGCTGCTGGAACAGGCGATAGGAAATCTTTTGGATAATGCCATCAAGTACAGTTCCGAAGAAACACGGGTTACGGTATCGGGCATTCAGACCCGGAATGGCGTTGAGATTCGGGTGACGGATCAGGGGCCAGGGATTGAAAAAAAGCATTGGGATCGGATTTTTGAACGGTTTTACCGGGTGGATCAGGCGCGCAGTCGTGCCATGGGTGGAACGGGATTGGGGTTGGCGATCGTCAAGCATATTGCCATCGCTCATCATGGAAGTGTTTCGGTGGAAAGCGTCCCGGGCACAGGTAGTACGTTTATTTTGCATATATGAATGCACAGCAGATAGGTGAAGATAATTTGATTCGCCGCCTGAAACGGCTGGTGCCGGGGCGTGCGGATGTGATGGCTGGAATCGGAGATGACTGTGCCGTGGTGCGCACGGGACGATGTGACCCTTACGATCTCCTGCTGAAAAGTGACCCGGTTATTGAGGGGGTTCATTTTGGCCCTGATGCGAAAGGGGCTGCGATTGGACATAAGGCCTTGGGCCGGGTGTTGAGTGATCTGGCTGCTATGGGTGGGGAACCGTTGTGGATCCTGGTGGATCTGGTTTCCCCGCCTACCGCATCGGTAGCCCATATGGAGGCGATCTATCGGGGTATGGCGCGGTTGGCCCGTCAATACGGTGCGGCGATTGTCGGTGGAGACACCAGTCGCGGACAAGTTCTTGAAATACATGTGTTTGCCGTGGGCCGTGTCCGCCGTGGGGCTTCCGTGTTGCGATCGGGTGCCCGGTCGGGTGATGTGCTCTATGTGACGGGTGCTTTGGGCGGTAGCAGGTTAGGCCGCCATTTGCGGTTTGAACCACGCCTGGTCGAAGGCCAATGGCTGCGCGATTCGGGTGTCGTCACGGCGATGATGGATGTCAGCGATGGCTTGGCTACCGACTTGCGACGATTGGTCGCCGTGAGCGGAGTTGGGGCAGTGTTGGAGGCCGGCTGCATTCCCGTATCCGGTGCGGCGCGCCGGATGAAGGATCAGCGGTCGGCCCTTGAGCATGCGCTTGCCGATGGGGAGGATTTTGAATTGCTTTTTTCTGTTCAGCGCCGGAAAGCGGCGTCATTTGAGTCCGCTTGGCGGAAGGCTTTTCGCCTGCCTTGTACCCGGATCGGGGAAATGACGTCGAGGCCGGGTATTGTGGAATTGCGTGACGGGAAGCATTGTGAGAAATTGACGCTTCATGGGTATGAACATTTTGATAGTCGAATCCAATAGTGTGAAGGATACGTATAAGCTTGCCCGGCACCTGTTAAAGCAGTTACCCGGGCCACGTGTGTTGGCATTGCATGGCAATCTAGGGAGCGGCAAGACCTGTTTCGTGCAGGGGCTGGCGGTTGCGCTGGGGGTGGATCGGCCAGTCACCAGTCCGACCTTTACGCTGGTTCATGAATACCATGGAAACCGTCCGTTGGTTCATGTGGATCTCTACCGGTTGAGGGATTCACTCGATGCCCTGATGCTGGGACTTGAAGAATATTTTGAATCTGACGGAATTACGGCGATTGAGTGGGCCGAGCGGGCGGAAGATATCTTTCCGCCTCAGACGATTCATATTTGTTTCGAAACCATGGCCGCCTCGCATTCCCGCCGGATTACGATTAAATCCCTGATCGCATTGAAGGCCTGAAGGGTTTGTTTCAGCGTTGGTGCTTGGTGCGGGCAATGATGTGTTCCTGCAAGTCATGTTCCACCAGTTTGAACTTCTGTGAGAAACCGGCGACCCGCACGGGGATGTTGCCATAGTGTTCAGGATCCTGCTGGGCCTGGCGCAGGCGCTCAGTTGTGACCACGTTCCACTGTAATTGGCCGACGCCCATGTCGATGGCGGCACGGATGAGGGACACCAACCGTTTCCGTCCGGTGACACCTTCCACCAGTTTGGGATCGAGGTCGATGATGGCGGCCGAGGCGCCTGCTGCCCGCTTGTGTGGCAGGTGGGCCAATGTGTTCAACATGGCGGTAACGCCCTGCTCATCCCGGCCCTGTTGGGCTGATAGCGAATAGGCAATCGGTTCACCCGCCAATCGGCCATCCGGGGTGGCTCCCAACGACTTGCCGAAATGGAGATTGCAGAGGAATGAGAAGAGATGAACAAAGTAACGGCCCCCCAGCGGGCTGTGCATGGTGTCCATCAGATCAATGAATTGTTCATCCACCTGCCTGGCTAATTCATCCACTTCATTGACGTCGTTTCCATACTTGGGGGCCTGTTTGAGTAGAAATTGGCGCAGATCTTCATGTCCGGAAAAATTGGTCTTCAATGCTTTAAGCAGTTCGCCTGCGGGAATCCGTTTGTCGTCGAAGACAAGTTTCTTTACGGCGATCAGGGAGTCTGCCGTGTTGGCGGTGCCCAGCAGGCAGATGGAATGATAATTGTACAGAGCGCCGCCGTTGGTGATGTCGCGCCCCCGTGCGATGCAGTCATCGGTGAGGGTACTCCAGCAGGGAAGGGGACCCCGTTCGCGTTGCATGAGCTCGCCGCGGTTGCAATGGTAGACCATACGCCGGGCGAGGAATTCAACCTGTGTCGTATAGGCGTGCCAGAGTGCGGCAAAGTCTGCGAAGTCAATCAAGCTCCCCGTTCTTGGCCCGATCTGCTCTCCCGTACGCGGATCCATGCCGTTAAAAAGGGCCAGCTCCAAACATTTGGCGGCATTAAACCAGCCGGAGACCGCATGGGGATTGGCCTTGCCGGGGATGGTCAGCTCGATACAACCGATGGGCGCATAGTCGCGGGCATCCTCGATCGCAATTCCGTGATCGGTGAGCGCAGGCAGGAAACAGTTATCGTTGAAAAGGAATGGAATTCCACCGCCGGCGGCAATCAACTCTGCCGCCAGATTCAGGAATTCTTCGGGTGTTTCGTGGTTGATGCGGATGGATACATCACGGATGAAATCCACATTACGACTGGCTTCCAGAATAAGGTAGCTGAGATCATTTACCGCACAGCGTCCGGCGGCATCCACGCCGCCAAGGGTGACGGCCTGAACGTCGTAGTCCAGATATAGCTTGCAGGCAATCTCCTCCATCCATTCGCGGGCAGCGTCCCGTGTGAGGCGTCCGGCGGCAAGGTCGGCGGCATAATAGGGGTGGAGAATCTGGTCGAGGCGACCGATGGAGTTGGCGTTGATGCCGTCTTCGCCGCAGGTCAGGATGTGACTGAACCACAGGCTCTGCACGGCTTCGGCAAAATTGCGGGCCCCCTGGGCGGGTACTCTGTCGCACCGTTCTGCGATGGCTAGGAGGCGGGCTTTCTCTTTGACGCTCAGGGTGGCTTCGGCATCGCGGCGAGCTGCCTCTGCATAATGCTGGCCCAGTTGGATGCCGGCGTTGCACACCGACAAGGCGGCGCGCCAGAAATTTTCCTTTTGTGGATAATCGGGATCGGGCAGGTCTGTTTTTTCGAAACAGGCTTCGATTTCATTACGGATGCCCGCGAACCCGATACGCAGCACCTTGGCAAAGTCCCGAATGCTATGGTTTTCGATCCAGCCGTTACTCCAGTATACCTTGCTCTGGTGATCCATCGTGGACCAAACGCCACGGCCTTGTGCGGAACCTACGGTTTCCTGGCCGACTTCCACATCCGTGAATCCGCTATGTCCGTACCAAGTCTTGACTGTCAGGAGCATTTCCGCGAACGCATCATCGTTTAAATCTAATCTTTTTTTCCACACGGCGGTCTCGGTTGGGGAAAGATCCTGCAGTCCCTTGCCGTGCAATGGCCGTAAATGTTCACCCGCCAGCCGCCAGTCTGTGCCAATACGTAAGGGTACCAAGTTTACCAATTCTAATAGGAATGCCGCCCGGCGTTGGACTCGGGATTGTCCTGGCCGCGCGGCGCATCCGAGGGCCACATCGCAGATAGCCGGATCGATCTCGGGATTCCAAGCGCCCTGTTGCGCCATGGTGGCTGTACGCAGTCGCGCAAGGCGGGGTGAAAGAGAGTTTGTTACAGGTGTTTTCATGAATTTCAAAGTTGCCAGAAGAGAGCCTAAACTGCAAGGACGAAGGGGCTTATATCCAAAGCCTTGTCGACCGCTATTCGACATGATATACAACCCCGCTTTTGGTGATACCACCGTAACAATTTATGAGTTTTATTATGAAAAACAAAAGTCAACGTGTTGTTATTCAGGAAGAGCCTTTTGGGAATGTTGTGCAGAATCCTTTTAATCGGGGCTCATGGTCTGCGAGTTGGGTGCAGCACCCCGAGGTTTATGGAGCCGGACCTGCGGTTGTGGCCTACCGCCGGATGATTACCCTGGAAGCGGACACGACCGTGCGCATTCATGTCTCAGCGGATGAGCGTTATGAGCTTTTTCTTGACGGCGAACGCATGGGGCGCGGTTCGGAGCGCGGCGATCGACATGGCTGGTTTTTTGAAACCTATGATTTGTCCCTTTCCGCAGGACCCCATGTGCTTGTCGCACGCGTATTCTGGATTGGCGCCGATTCGATATCTGCGCACGCCCAGATAACGGTGCGTCCGGCATTCCTGCTCGCGGCTGAAGGGGACTTGGCGGCATTGTGGAATACCGGCGCCGCACCCTGGGAAGCCAAGCGTCTTGGGGGCTACGAGTTTGTCTCGCCAGACATGGCGTGGGGTACCAGCGCAAAGACCGTGCTTCGTGGCGCTGATTACGATTGGGGACACGAATGTGGCGCGGGTGATTCCTGGCAGGTCGTTCGCTCTATTGCTCCTGCCTATAGTGCGGCCAGAACCTGTATGGGGCCGAATAACTGGATGTTACGTCCTGCCATGTTACCCGCTATGTTGGAAGAGCCACGATGGACTGGTATGGCCCGGCATGTGCAGGTGATCGATACGGAGGACACCAGCGATTTGGCAGTCCAGTCGGTCGATCATTGTGCGGACGAAGTCCCGTCGTGGGATCAGTTACTGTCAGGGGGCACCTCACTGACCATTCCCGCGAACACCAAGCGACGGGTGATTGTGGATCTTGGCAATTACTATTGCGCCTATCCGGTGGTCACCCTGTCGCGTGGCAAGGCTGCAACGATGCGTATCCGGTGGGCCGAGTCGCTGTACGAGCCCAAACAACCTGGAAACTGGCAGAGGTCCAAGGGCAATCGTGATGAAATCGAGGGGAAAAGCTTTATTGGAACTGGCGATACCTTTATCCACGATGGGGAATCAAACCGCCGTTATGAACCGTTCTGGTGGGAAGCGGGCCGTTATGTGGAGATCGTTGTTTCTACCGGGAACGAACCGTTGATCATTGAGAATTTTCATTTATTGGAAGCGCATTATCCGTATGTGTTTTCGGGGAAATACGAAGTGCCTTCTCAGGAATTGACTGACTTGGTGCCGTTAGCTACCCGTGTATTGGAAATGTGCTCGCACGAAACTTACATGGATTGCCCGTACTATGAGCAGTTGATGTACGTTGGCGATACGCGACTGGAAGTGTTGACGACGTACGCCCTCACTGATGATGACCGGCTGCCTCGTAAAGCGATCCTGTTGTATGATGAATCGCGTGGGCCGATGGGGCTGACCCAGGCTCGTTATCCTTCGCGAGTACCGCAATTAATCCCGCCCTTTTCCCTGTATTGGGTCGGTATGGTTCATGATTTTGCGTTGTGGCGCGATGACACCGCTTTTGTTCGTGCCCGGATGCCCGGTGTGCGTGCGGTTCTGGATGCCTTTGCCCAGCGCGTTAACGACGTAGGCTTGCTGGAAGCGGTGCAGGGATGGAATTTTGTGGATTGGGTACCCCACTGGGATGCCGGGATGCCGGCTGATGCAGATTTCGGGATCAGCGGGATTATCAACTGGCATTTTATCTATACCCTGCGGATGGCGGCAGAGTTGGAAGACGGATTCGGCGAACCTGAGTTCGCGGCGCGCGATCGGCGGTTGGCTGATCGCATGGCTGCGGCCGTAACGGTGGCGTTTTGGGACAGCCAGCGTGGGGTTTATGCTGATGACTTGGCGCACCAGCATTTCAGCGAACATGCGCAGTGTTTTGCGATTCTTGCCGGCGACCGTCAAACCAGGCTGGACGCTCCGGATTTGTCGCGTGCCACGATCTATTTTTCGCACTATCTATTCGAGGCCGCCCGATTGGTGGGACGGATCGACTTGTTGTTCGAACGACTCGATCTCTGGTCCTACCTGAAACGTATGGGATTCAAAACGGCAGTGGAGTCGCCTGAGCCGAGCCGGTCAGATTGCCATGCCTGGGGCGCGCATCCATTGTATCACACCTTTGCGACTCTGCTCGGCATTCGCCCGGCGGGATTTGGTTTCCAGAGTGTGCGTATCGAGCCACAGCTTGGCCCCATGGAGTGGGGCCGCGGTACGATTCCCCACCCGCGCGGGTCTCTCAGTCTTGCGCTGAAACGAACCGAAGGACGTTTCTCCGGGATTATCGAACTGCCTCTTGGCGTCAGTGGAACATTCCTGAATGGTGCTCAAACGCAAAAATTGTACCCTGGCAAAAACACCCTTGGGTTATCTGGAAATTAAAATAAGATTTAATCGCGCGAAGCCTGAACATCCAGGGAATGGGGCCATGATGACGATCACTGTTATGGGTTTGGGAAGAAATTCAAACATGGATGGGGTTATCACACATACTTGCGATAACTTTTGAGCATCAGGAAGCTTTCCGAACTGAGAACGCCCTCCACGGTGGAAAGTTGCTCGGTCAGGAAACGAACCAACCCGCGGTTTGAATCCACCAGTACCTCCGCGATGAGGTCGTAACGGCCCGAGGTGATTGACACCGAAAGTACATCCTGGAGGCGAGAAACCTCCTCGGCCTTGAGATCCAGCAGCCGGGATTCAGTGACACGTAAAGCCACCAGGGCAAGCTGCTTGTGCTCAAGTACCTCGGGATTGATCAGCGCCTTGACTTGGAGAATGCCCGCATCACGAAGCTTCTTCAGCCGGCCACGTACCGTTCCCTCCGAAATGTTTAGTTGCCGAGCTATTGTGTTGTTTGGAACATTGCCCTTTTGCAAAATCTCGATGATTTTCCAATCTGTCGCATCCGGTTGCATGCCCCTATAATAGTGTATCAGGATTCGAGTAGGCAAGACCGAAGGTCGCCGCCACTTCCGCGTAAGTGCAAGCCCCCCGATAAACATTAAGGCCATGCTTGAGTTCGGCACTATCATGCAGGGCCGCCTGAACTCCCTTATCGGCAATTTTGAGCCCATAAGCCAGCGTGGTGCTGGTGAGGGCCAGCGTGCTCGTCAGTGAAACGGCTCCCGGCATGTTGGCGACACAGTAGTGAACCACATTGTCGACTTCGTAAACCGGATTGTCGTGCGTCGTCGGTTTTGTCGTTTCAACGCACCCTCCCTGATCCACGGCCACGTCCACGATGACGGACTGTTTTTTCATCAGGCCCAGATGTTCCCGACGCACCAATTTCGGTGCCGGGGCACCCGGAATCAGCACGGCCCCGACAAGAAGATCGCATTGGGAAAGCGCCATACGGATATTTGACTCTGTGGAAAAAAGGGTGGTGATTGAGCCCCTGAAAATATCATCAACATAACTCAGACGATTCTGGTTAATATCAAGTAAGGTCACCTCTGCGCCAATGCCTACCGCCATTTTGGCGGCATTCATTCCCACTACCCCACCGCCGAGGATGGTCACCTTGCCGCGCGGGACACCGGGAACGCCCCCTAGGAGTACCCCGCGTCCACCAAACGGTTTTTCCAAATACTTGGCCCCTTCCTGGATGCTGAGGCGCCCTGCAATTTCGCTCATCGGTTTAAGACAGGGAAGTGTGCCATCCTTCATCCGGATGGTTTCATAGGCGATGCCAATGACTTTACGGTCAAGCAAAGCGCGAGTCTGTACTTCGTCGGCTGCCAAGTGCAGATAGGTAAACAGGATCTGTCCCTCCCGCAGCAAGCCGTATTCTGAGGGCAGCGGTTCCTTGACCTTGACGATCATGTCGCTCTTCGCGAAAACTTGCTTCGCCTCCATCTCGATTAATGCCCCGGCAGCAACGTATTCGGCATCTTCAAAGCCCGCTCCCAAGCCCGCTCCTGATTGCATGATGACGTGATGTCCCCGAGCGGAATAGGCGGCTACGCATTGTGGTGTCAGTCCAACCCGGTATTCATGACGTTTGATTTCCTTGACGCATCCAATCTGCATAAAAACTCCTTTTGTTTGCGAATTATGTAAATATAGATAACAATTACTGTGAATATCGCAATAATGCAACGAAAAAACAATAGTTACGAGGTCACACATGGATCGCTATGACGAGGCTTGATCTCTGTTAATTGTGAGTTTTCTTCCGGCATTGCATCCTGTCGTTGGCTTCGCTAGCATCACTCCACTGTTAATGAACCAAACTTTGGGGTGATTTATGCTGGATATTAAATTGATTCGTGATCATGAGGATAAGGTACGGCAGGGGTTATTGTCGAGGGGCGCCAGTCTGGAGTTCCTAGAGGCAGTGGTGGCCGACGATGCGGTGCGACGCAAACTCGTGACCGAAGTTGAGAATCTGAAAAATCAGCGCAATGTAGTCTCGAAAGAAATCGGCGCGCTGAAAAGCAAAGGACAGGATACTGCCGCCACCCAAAAATCCATGCGTGATTTGGGTGACTTGATTGTCCAAAAGGACAATGAGGTTCGTGACATAGATAGCCGTCTTAAAGATAACCTGTTGCGTATACCCAACCTTCCTCACAGCAGTCTGCCGGATGGACTTGATGCCGCCGCCAACGTTGTGGCGCGAACCCATGGAGTGGCGCGCGCCTTTGCCTTTCAGCCCAAAGGGCATGTAGAGGTGGGGGAGCATCTGGGGATTTTTGATTTTGCCCGTGGGGCTCGCATGACCGGCTCCGGCTTCCCTCTGTATCTGGGACAGGGTGCCAAGTTACAACGTGCGCTCATTCAATTCATGCTTGATCTCCACACGACCGAGCATGGGTATACCGAGATGCTGCCGCCGTTTGTGGTCAATACCGCCTCCATGATCGGTACCGGCCAATTGCCCAAGATGGCGGAAGATATGTATCACGCCACAGACGACCTCTGGCTGATTCCTACGGCCGAGGTGCCGGTGACGAACTATTATCGTGATGATGTGATTGACAAGCCTCTGCCGGTTTATCTGACAGCTTATACGCCGTGTTTTCGACGTGAGGCGGGGGCGGCCGGTAAGGAAACCCGGGGCATTATCCGGGTTCATCAATTTGACAAGGTGGAGATGGTGAAATTTGTTGAGCCATCCACTTCCTATGCTGAGTTGGAAGCACTGGTCGTGAATGCCGAGGATGTGCTGCAGCGGTTGGGGCTTCATTACCGCGTGTTGTCGCTTTGCAAGGGTGACATTAGTTTTGCCGCGGCGAAATGTTATGACATTGAGCTCTGGGCGCCGGGCCAGAATGGTTGGTTGGAAGTGTCGTCCTGTAGTAATTTTGAGGCTTTCCAGGCACGGCGTGCGAACATCCGGTACCGGCGCGCGGATGGGAAACTCGACTTTGTTCACACCTTGAATGGATCCGGTGTGGCCTTGCCCCGCTTGATGGTGGCCATCCTGGAAAATGGGCAGGAAGCCGATGGCACCGTCACGCTGCCCGAAGCGATCGTCCCCTATATGGGCGGCCTGCGCCGGTTGGAGCCGGTGGCGTAACTCCGCCTAGCTGGTGCCAAGAATTTTTGAACAGAAGCATGCCAAGACCGTGAAGGTAATTATGGTTGTGCCTGCGGTGTACACGTTATGGGTTTGAATTTTGAAAAAAAATATGCGTCTGTGGCGAACCTGCCGCAGATGCCTTCGCGATCTTGGCATGCTTCTGTTCAAAATCTTCTGATCGACTCTGGTTTTGTAAGCCCCGGGGTTCACCTTCTTGTGGCCGTTTCCGGGGGGGCGGATTCGGTGGCTTTGCTTCATGTGCTGCAGGCGTTGGCGAAGGGGAGGCGGTGGCGACTGACGGTGGCACATTTGGAGCATGGCATTCGTGGCAAGACTTCCCGGGACGATGCCGCTTTTGTCGGGGCGCTGGCTAAACGCTTAAAAATCCCCTGTGTTGTCGGGCGTGCGAAAGTGCCCGCATTAGCGCAGCGTGGGGGGATTTCGCTGGAGATGGCCGCGCGTCAGGCCCGGTATGCTTTTCTGGTGCGGACGGCTCGCAGGGTGGGCGCGGATATGATTGCAACGGCGCATACGGCTGATGACCAGGTGGAGACCTTGCTGTTGAAATTTCTGCGCGGAGCAGGGCGGGGTGGCCTTTCAGGGATATCGTCCTGTGCAACGGTGTCCGGAATCCGAGTGGTTCGTCCTTTGTTGGAGGTGACCCGCTCCGAAATTGAGGCTTTCTTGCGCGCTCAGAAATGCTGCTGGCGTGAAGATGAGTCCAATGTGGATACAACCTTTCTGCGGAATCGTGTCAGGCATGAACTCCTTCCCCTGTTGGCGCGGGATTTCAATCCCGGAATTCGCCAGACGATGTTGCGTACCCGTGAGGTGTTGGCGGCCGAAGATGAGTGGCTGGATGACTTAGCGCGGGGCATTCTAAGGGAGTGCCTTGAGGGGCAGGGAGCCGTGGCCGGGTGCGCATTGCGGAGCGAGCGTCTGGGCACTTTTCCCCTTGCGGCCCGGCGGCGGGTGATCCGGTTATGGTTGTTCGGGCAGGGAGTGCCGGAAGAAGGATTATCTTTCGAGGCTGTGTCGCGCGTGAACCGTTTAGTCGGACAGACGACGGGAAGCGGAATGGTTGAGTTGACGGGGGGGTGGACGGTACGTCGTCATTATGGCTGCCTTTCTGTTGAAGTACCGGTCCCGCTAGAGGATGGGATGGTGCCATTGCGGGTAAAGTTAAAGGTGCCGGGGAAGACGGTGATTCCCGTTTGCGGGCTCACGGTTACTACAACAATGGGACCAGGCGTAGTAAAAGAAAAAGAGATGGGCCCGGGGAAACTACCGGCAAAAGCAAGTTTAAATGCGACGCAGTGGGCCAATCGGAACCTGTGGATTCGCGGCTGGAAGGCGGGGGATCGGATGATTCCGTTTGGGATGACGGGATCCAGGAAGATTCAGGATATTCTGGTGGATGCTAAGATTCCGCGGGCTGAACGGGGGCGGGTACTGGTGGTCGAATGTGATGGTGAAATTATCTGGATTCCCGGTTATCGCATTGCCGCACGCTGGGCCGTGTCCCATTCAGCGGGGTGGCATTTGCAGATGGCGGTTGGCGGCAAGACTATTAAAAAATAACACCGTTTTCTTTCCTTTTTAGTATGACGATTTGCACTCTTGCCATGGGGCCAGAGGCACAGCGCTGGATGCGAAAAATGAATTTGGTTAGAGATGATTTGGTGTACTGGCAGAACTGGACGATGGACGCCACAAAGGAGGCTGATGAAAACAAATACAGATCATTTTTTCTCTGATCCTCTCCTGATGGGGGCGGATCCGGCCACTGGGTTGATGGCGGTGGAGCATGTGGAAGGGCCGACCCGGGATGCGATGGTACTGTTTTGGCGGAAGGATGGCCGGACGGTTCAGACGGATGTCCCGTTTTCTCCCTTCATTCTGCTGGCCAAAGAAGAATTACTGACCGGGCTTGGCAAGGAGTCCGAAGTGTGCGTTTTCGAGGGCGACGCGCCTTTCCGATGGAAGGTCAACTTCGCAACTTGGAAATCCTGCCAGAAGGCCAAGGCCTGGCTGGCAAAGGAAACCGGGGCCATGGCCGGGAATCCCCAAGCGCCGTATTTTCTGATGTCGGACCCGGTGCAGCAATATCTGATTCAATCCGGCCAGACCCTTTTCAAGGGGCTTCACTTTGATGATCTCCGCCGGATGCAGGTGGATATCGAGTGTTTTACGACCGAAGGTTATGAATTCTGTAATGCGGATCGGGAAGGGGATCGGCTGATTGCGATCGCGATGGGCGATTCTTCAGGCTGGCGTGAGGTTTTGTCTGGTGTCGCGTTGGACGAGAAGGCGATGTTGGAGCGGTTTGTCGCTATGGTGCGGGAACGGGATCCGGATGTCATTGAAGGGCATAATATTTTCAATTTCGATCTGCCCTATCTTGCGAAACGGGCAAAACGTTATGGCGTGAAGTTGGCGATAGGCCGGAATGGGGCGACGCCGGATTCGCGGCCGAGCCGATTCTCGGTGGGGGAACGGACGATCTCTTTTACCCGGTTTGAAGTGTTCGGACGGCAGATTGTGGATACTTATTTTATGGTGCAGGCATATGACATTACCCATCGCTCGCTTGATGGGTACGGGCTCAAGGAGGTGGCCCGCCACTTCGGCATCGCGCCGGCCAACCGGACCTACATTGAGGGTAGCGAGATATCCATGGAGTTCAAACGTAATCCGGAAAAGCTGATGCGGTATGCCTTGCATGATATTGACGAAACGGAAGCGCTCAGCCGGTTGCTTTCTCAGAGCGCTTTTATTCAGGCCCAGATGATTCCCCTTTCTTACCAGAATATCGCCATCCGGGGGAATGCGACCAAAATTGATACCCTCATTCTGCGGGAATATATCCGGCAGAAGCGGGCTATTCCCATGCCGGAACGGGGGCGTCCCTTTGCTGGCGGGTATACGGATATGTTTATGGAGGGCGTCATTCAAAATGTGCATCACTGCGATGTCCGCTCCCTTTATCCTTCGCTCATGTTGATCCGCAAGATCGGTCCCAAAACCGATAGTCTGGGCGTGTTTCATAAGTTGCTGGAGCAGTTGCGCCGGTTCCGGCTGGATGCCAAAAAACATGAACACGATGCGAGTTCCGAAGGCGAGCGGTTGCATTTTGGGGCCTTGCAGTCCACCTTCAAGATATTGATTAACTCGTTCTATGGTTATCTGGGATTCGATCAGGTTCGCTTCAGCGACTTCGATGCTGCCGAGCGGGTGGCGTCGGAAGGGCGGGATCTGTTGCATCATATGATTGACTGGCTCAAGAAGAACGGTGCCCAGCCGGTTGAGATCGATACGGATGGTGTGTATTTTGTCCCGCCGGCAGGCGGGGTGACAGTTCAGAAAGCCTTCCAAAGCCGTTTTTCAGACTCTCTGCCGGAGGGCATTGAGGTTGAATTTGACGGCGAATATGTGGCGATGTTCAGCTACAAGATGAAGAATTACGCACTTTTGACGGACAGGCAGACGATCATAATCAAGGGTGCGGCATTAAAGTCGCGGGGATTAGAATCCTTTCAACGGAAATTCCTGCGCGATATGATCCGTCTCAAATTGGAGGGGAAAGAGACTGAACTCCCGGTGTTGAAAACCCAATATGAAGCGGCCATTAATGAACGGCAGTGGCCGATTTCGATGCTGGCCAAAAATGAAACATTGCAGGACGCCCCCGCCACCTATGCCGCTAAAATTGAGGGGAAGGGACGTGGACGGAACGCGGCCTATGAGCTGGCGTTGAAGTCCGGTCGTGACTATCGGGCCGGGGATCAGTTGTCCTACTATGTGGCAGGGACAAAAAAAACGGTGCAGGTGTTTGCGGCGGCGCGTTTGGTGTCTGAGTGGAATCCCGTTGAGCGGGATGAGAATGTGCCGTATTATATTGCGAAATTGGATGCCCTTTATGATAAGTTTTGCGGCGGTAAACTCGGCGGTGAGCGGGAGGATGAATGAATAAGAAGAGTGGTTTTACATTAATTGAGATTCTGATCGCGATGACGATCATTGGTATTTTGTCGGGAGTGGTGGGGTTATCGGTGTCCGGCTATTTGCGAAAGGCCAAGATGGAGGCATGCCGTGCCCAGATCAAAACCTTTCAGACGGCATTGCAGATGTATAAGGCGGCGCATGCGCAATTTCCTTCTACAGCGCAGGGGCTGGAAGCGTTATGTGTGGCAACTTCCATTCCTCCGTTGCCAAAAGATTACCCTGCGGAGGGCTATCTGGAGAGCCGTAACCTGCCCAAAGATCCCTGGGGGAATCCCTATGTCTATCTTGTTCCCGGAAGAAAAGGGGAGTCTTACGAGATTTTGTCCTATGGCGCCGACGGGGAGGAAGGCGGGACGGGAGAGGCCGCCGATATTAGTAGCGCAGATTTGTGAGTGCTGTTGTGAGGAAAAGAGGTTTCACGCTGATTGAGTCCCTAGTGGCGCTTGCCATTCTGGGGGTCATTGTTGGGGTATTGGTCAACGTTCATCTCCAGACTTTACGGGCGGAATCCTTTTCCCAACTTCGTTTGTCGGCCGTGCTTGAAAGCGAAACGATTTTATCCCAGTCCTTGTCTGGAATGGAGCGATCCGCTATTGTGGATCAAGAGGGTCAACAAGGTTGGTTGGTGACCGCTACGCCAATGAGTAATGCGCCAGGAGATGGCGTTTGGTGTGAATGGCGGGTAGCGACATCGAATGCCGGAGCTCCTGTGGTGACTTTGTATTTGAGGGCAGGGGAAGAAGTAAAGGAAACTCATGCAAAATAAATTGATTCAACTTCAAAATCTTTTAAGGGAAACCGGTGGGGTGGTCGTGGCCTACTCTGGCGGGGTGGATAGCTCTTTTTTGGCAGCGGTGGCGGTGAAGATATTGGGTGATCGTGCGGTGGCTGTAACGGCGCTGTCCTCGACCTATCCCAAGTGGGAACAAAAAGAGGCTGCCGATCTGGCGCGGCATTTGGGGATTCGTCAGATTGAAATCGCAACACACGAAATTGATGACCCTTGTTTTTCCGCCAATCCGCCTGATCGGTGCTATTACTGCAAGAAAGAGCTGGTTCATTATATCCGGGCGGTGGCCGATCGGGAAAGGATTCAGGTGATTGTTGACGGATCAACGGTAGATGATCTGAACGATATCCGCCCTGGGCGGCGTGCGATGGTGGAAGGCCGTGTGCGAAGTCCATTGCTGGAAGTGGGCTTGAACAAAGCTGAAGTCCGGGAGTTATCCCGGCAGATGAATTTGCCGACGGCGGATAAACCATCCCTCGCCTGTTTGGCTTCGCGTGTACCTTACGGGTCTCCGATTACCGAGGAGAAATTGAAGGCGATTGATCAGGTGGAGAATGTGTTGTGGAAGATGGGTTTCCGGCAATTGCGTGTCCGGCATCATGGTGAGATTGCCCGCATTGAGGTGGAGCCGGCTGAGTTGGCCCGGCTCTGTGATCCTGAAGTGCGGAACAAAGTGATCAAAACAGCCAAAGAGGCCGGCTTTAAATATGTTGCTGCCGATCTGCAGGGGTATCGAACAGGAAGTATGAATGAGGCGCTGAAGAGAGATAATTCAGGAGACAGGATTCCGTAGTCAGCCCCTCTGGCTATTGTTTTCCCGGTATTCTGAATCCGGATTTCTGTCTCCTTATTTTCCCACTGTCACTTCCAAGGCCAGAAGGGTGTAGGCGGTCACGAGGACATCGTTTGCTTCCCAGAAGCGGTTATTGGTGTTGACCCAGTAGCCATGTCCGGTTTTGGAGTCCACCTTTTGAAGGCCGATTAGTTTTTTAGCCAGGGCGTCGCGCCAAATAATCTGACTTTGATCCTTGGCGGGAATGGTGTCGCGACCATAGGCAGCCAGCGCCTTACTGAGAACACCATAGAAATAATAGAGGCCTTGGTCGCCCATGCCGGGGTTTTCATCCAGTGTCCAATGTTTGGCGGCCCAATCAAATGCGGATTGAACACGAGGATCATTCTTATTGACGTCGGCATAGATCAAGCTCAACAAACCGGCATAGGTCATGCTGCCGTAGGAACGAAATACAACGATCCCTGCCTTATTGGTAGTGGTACCCGCCTTGCTTTCATCTGGACGGTAGGCAAAGCCCCCGGCATTATCATCGTTGGTTCCGGTCTTGCTCTGGAGTCGGTCAAGGTAACGAACCGCGGCGGCCCAATCCAAGTCGACATGGGCCTCGGATTTGTCGCGCAGGTCTTCGGCACTTTGTGTCAGGCGCATGGATTCATAGGCAATGACGGAATCGCTTAAATCGGTATAGTTACGGCCGGTTTCGCGGTCGTAACCCATGCCGCCTTCATAGAGGTCAGCGCCGAAATGCTGGCCTCCGGCAACGAATTTCCGGGCTTTGAGAACCACGGGCGTAAATTGCGGATCATTGAGCGAATGCAGGGCAATCATGCAGAGGGCGGTATTGTAGTTACTAAGTCCGCCGCCTTTACTTGGGTTTTTACAATAAATACCGCCATCGGGTTGAACGTTGCGCAGGATGAATTTAGCGGCCTTGGCGGTAATTTCGGCTTTTTTAGGATGATGGCTCATACTGAATGCCCAGAGGGGCAGGGCCGTGAGGGCAGGGAAACTTGCCTCGGACCAGGATCCGTCCTCTTTTTGTTGGGCGGCCAGCCAGTCCAAGCCCCGGTTGATAGCGGCTTCAGTTTCCTTGGCTGTGGAAATATCAATCGGACCGCCCACTGGTTGTTTAGTGACAAGAGTGATCTGCGCGGCAGATGCAGTGAAAACGGACACGAGGAAGTTGAATATTACCAAATGACAAATCAATGCCGTTTTTTTCATATATGACTTTCCTTCTTTATGTAATGAATAAACAGTATATACTTCCTCCCGTTGCCTTCAAACAGATTAAACGTTGGTGGAACAAAAAAGTTCGGTAGATTATCATTTCTATTTTATATTGCGGGCGGTGCTAAATCATCGTAAATCTAATGGTTCTCCGCATAATGTAAATATCGAGGTTGGGGATTATATAGTATCCACGCTATCGGATGATCAGGAGTCTGACATGGCTAAAGGGAAAACAGAAACCGACATTGATATGTGCAAAGGGTGTGGCCTGTGCCTCACGGCGTGTAAGTCGAACGTGATCAAACTTTCAGAACAGGGGCAGGCCAATAAATATGGGTATCGCTACCTGATGGTGGCTCATCCGGAGCAGTGTACGGGTTGCGGGATGTGCGCTCTGATGTGTCCTGACAGCGCCATCACCGTGTGGCATTCTACTGCGAAAAGTTAAGGTGTTTTATGGGTGAAAGAGTGTTGATGAAGGGAAATGTGGCGATTGCTGAAGCGGCGATCCGAGCGGGCTTGCAATCCTATTTTGGCTATCCGATTACGCCGCAAAATGAATTGATTGCCTACATGTCTTCGCATCTTCCCGCCAAGGGGCGCACGTTTATTCAGGCGGAGAGTGAAGTGGCGGCAATTAACATGGTTTATGGCGCGGCGGCGGCGGGTGTGAGGTGTATGACCAGTTCATCAGGGCCGGGCATCTCGCTGAAACAGGAAGGAATTTCGTATCTGGTGGGGGCTCAGCTTCCCGCGGTGATTGTGAATATCATGCGTGGGGGGCCCGGGTTGGGCAATATTGCGCCTTCGCAGGCGGACTATTTCCAGTCCTGTAAGGGTGGGGGACATGGCGATTATCATTTGGTTGTGTATGCTCCATCTTCCGTGCAGGAAGCTGCAGATTTGACGACCAAGGCATTTGATGTGGCCGATCGTTATCGTAACCCGGTGCTCATACTGGGGGATGCTATCATCGGGCAGATGATGGAGCCTATTGTGCTGAGCGAAGTCACTCCGAATCCGCCGCCCAAGCCTTGGGCGGTGGGGGGGGCCCGAAATGGCCGCAAACCCAATTTGATCAACTCACTTTCATTGGAGGAGGGGGTTGTTGAGAAATGGAATTGGACGTTCCATGCGAAATATCAAGAGATCAAGAAAACCGAAATCATGGTCGAAACGCTGTATTGTGAGGATGCGGATCTGATTTTGGTTGCGTATGGCGTGACTTCCCGCATTTGTAAGGAAGTGATGCGTCATGCTCGTGCCCAAGGCTTGAAAGTGGGGTTGATCCGGCCGATCACGCTCTGGCCATTTCCGTATAAAGCTCTGGCCCAGGCCGCCAGGAAAACCCGTGAATTTCTAGTGGTCGAGATGAGCGTGGGACAAATGATTGAAGACGTCAAGCTCGCGGGGTTGGGCGAGGCCGCAGTTCATTTTCATGGCCGGCCAGGTGGTGGAATTCCGCGGGAGCAGGATATTATGGAAATCATCCATCATGTGTTGGTGAATAAACGTGCCGGTACCCTGACAACGCAGGGAACTGTGGTCGATTGGGAAATTTCCTGAGACAGGTAGCTTATGAGCGATATGGAAATGAAGAAAATCGCCGGACGATCCTCCTTATGGGCGGATAAACCATCGCCTTATTGTCCGGGCTGTGGTCATGGGGTAGTGCATCGTGTGGTGTGTGAACTGATTGAGGAATATCATCTCGCAGATAATTGCGTTTTTATGGCCCCCGTGGGGTGCTCTATTCTAGCCTATACCTTTTTGGGATTGGACGTGTGTCAGGCGGCCCATGGAAGAACCCCGGCGGCGGCAACCGGCATTAAGCGTGCCCGGCCGGATACGTTTGTTCTGGCGTATCAGGGGGACGGCGATCTGGCCTCAATCGGTACGGCCGAAATTATTCATGCGGCCAACCGTGGTGAGAATATTACCACTATCTTTGTGAATAACGCGATTTATGGAATGACGGGCGGGCAGATGGCACCTACGACCCTGCTGGGACAAAAGGCGACCACGTGCCCGAGCGGGCGTGATGCCTTGTCCGGCATGGGCTATCCGCTCCGTGTTTGTGAGCTTCTCCAGAGTTTGGGTGGCGTGACGTATCTGGCGCGTACCTCGGTGCATACTCCGGGCAATGTGATCAAGACGAAGCAGGCGATTAAAAAAGCATTTGATGTTCAGCTTCAGCGGCAGGGTTTTTCATTGGTTGAAGTGCTGACCTCCTGTCCCGTTAACTGGGGCATGCAGCCCGTGGAGGCTCTGGATTTTGTTGATAAGCAGATGATACATCAATATCCGCTGGGTGAGTATAAGGTGGACGGTGTTTGCATGACCCCTGCGGCGAAGGAAGGCTGAGCGATGAAGCATCGTTGCATATTTGCTGGATTCGGTGGTCAGGGCATCATCTCATTGGGATCTCTGGTGGCCAATGCCGGAATGGCGGATAACCGGTATGTGACATTCTTTCCATCATATGGGATTGCCATGCGTGGGGGTATGGCGAATTGTACCGTGGTGGTGTCTGATGAAGAAATAGGCTCTCCGATCGTGAATGATCCGTCCGTGATGATGGTCATGGATGAAGTGTCCTACGATTGTTTTTATGGCAAGGTGGCTCCAGGCGGATTGCTGTTTGTGAATTCGAGTATGGTTAAAAAGCGGGTTTCGCGTCTGGGTATTAAAGCGGTGTATATTGACGCCTCCTGTATTGCGCAAGCGAATGGGGATGGCCGCATGGCCAATATGGTGATGCTGGGGGCTATCATCAAACTGACCGGTATGGTTTCGTTTGAGGCTGTAGAAAAGGCCATCAATAAAATCCCTTCGGCCAAACTTCACACGCTTATAGGTAAGAATTTGCAAGTTATGAAGCTGGGGTTCGAGGAAGCAAAAATAGATTAGGAGTTAGTTATGTCGCCCAAAATTGATTTCGATAAATTGTCATTTTCAATTATGCCCGGTGAAACCATGTTCATCAGCAAATGTAAATCGGCTGGCGTGTGGGATCAAGGGGCCTATCTGCCGTATGGCGATATTCCCATGTCGCCTGCAGCTGGCGTCTTGAATTATGGCCAAGGCTTGTTTGAGGGGATGAAGGCGCTACGGACGAAAGCCGGAAAGCTGGTGCTGTTCCGTCCCTCTGAAAATGGCAAGCGCATGGCGGAAGGGGCCCGGCGTCTTTGTATGCCCGCCTTTCCTGTGGACAAGTTTGTGGAGGCCATCAAAGAGCTGGTGCGCCGGAATGTCGCCTATGTTCCGCCTTACGGCAAAGGCAGTCTCTACATCCGTCCCTGTTTATGGGGAACTGGGCCGGTATTGGGGGTTTCCCCTGCGCCGGAATTTACATTCATGGCCTATGTTTCCCCTGTGGGACCGTATTTCAAGACCGGCTTCACGCCGATCAAACTGGAGATCACCCGGGATTTCCATCGTGCGGCACCGAAGGGAACCGGCGGGGTGAAGTCCATTGGAAATTATGCCGGTGCCATGCTGCCCGCCAAATTGACCAAGGCGAAAGGCTTCAGTGAATGCATTTACCTCGATGCCCGCGAAGATCAGTATATCGAAGAGGTGGGGGCGGCTAATTTCTTTTGCGTAAAGGGCCGTACACTGCTGACACCTCAGTTGGGGTCGATATTGCCGGGGATCACCCGTGATTCCGTGATGCAGATTGCGCGTGATGTCATGGGTTTGCAGGTGGTGGAAAAACATGTGTCGGTGGAGGACGCATTATCTGCCGATGAGGCTTTCTGTTCTGGCACCGCCGCCGTGATCAGTGCGATAGGCTCCATTACCTGTGAAGGCCGGGAGAAAATCTATAACGATTTCGAGGTGGGTCAAGTGACTATGGAATTGTATAACCATTTGACGCGCATTCAGCTATGCGAGGAGGAGGATCGCTTCGACTGGGTCGTGACGATCGCTTGATGGGGTGTTTTTTGAGTCCGTGTAATGATTGCCAAGCACATATTGTGGTTGCTGCTGTTCCTTACGGTGGTGCCGGTCTGGGGGGGAAATGTACCCCCTGATGCCGGGAGAAACAGGGTGGTCTTGGAATTCTTTTTTGAAGAGGGCTGTGACAGTTGTGCGGAGGTGAGGCAAACCGTATTGCCGGATTTGGAACAGCGGTATTCTGGATACTACGAACTGCGCGAATGCGACATTGGCATTCAGTCGAACTATCTTGCCTTGGTCCATTATCAGGAGGTCGCGCGCATTAAGGATAATGCCCCCGTAAGCATGGTGGTAAATGGGCGGGATTATCTTCCCGGAGTGGCCTGCATCAAGAAGAGGTTGTTCCCTGCGATGGATGAGGCGCTCAGGCGTCATTTATCCGAGGACGAAGGGAAAGTGCGACGGCCTTCCGTTGTCCAGGCACCCCATGAGGGAAATGTGGATTTACGGCGACGGATCGATCGCTTTACTTTTCTCGGGGTGGTTTCGGCGGCGGCGGTTGATAGTATCAATCCTTGTGCCATTTCTGCCTTGGTGTTCTTTATGAGTCTGCTGTCTGCCGCGCGGATTGGGGTGTCCCGGATGTGGATGGCGGGACTGGCATTTCTGTTGGCGTGTTTTGTGACGTATCTGGTGATTGGGTTCGGACTCCTCAAAGTGCTGAGTTTTCTTACGGCTTTTCGTGAACTGAGAGGAATCATTGATGCTATCCTGCTGGCCGTTCTGTTGGGATTCGCCTTTTTTTCATTCCGGGATGCCGTTCGATATCATCGGACAGGACGTGCTTCGGCGGTTTCGCTGAAGTTACCGGAGGCGATTCAAGTTCGGATTCATCGGGTTATGAAAAACGGTTTGCAGAATCACCACTTGATCATGGGCGGGCTTGGGATTGGAGCCGTTGTTACTCTGTTGGAGAGTGTATGTACGGGCCAGGTTTATGTGCCAGCTCTGGTTATGATGTTGAAAGGCGGCCAATCGATTGTCCGGTGTGCTTTTTATTTACTGGTATATAATACGGTTTTTGTTTTGCCCTTACTGGTTGTGTTGGGTTTGACCTGCGCCGGAATGAAGACGCCGGTGCTGGTGGCGTGGAGTCGACGCAATGTTGTGACGAGTAAGATTTTGTTGGGTCTGTTGTTTATGGGAATGGTCGTTTTGATGGTGCTGGTCCGGTGATAACCTGCGAGGAGTAATGATGAAGAAAAATGGGGAACAAGTAAATGTTCATGGGAATATGCGGGTGTTAGCGGCGCAGGCGAAAGCCGTGTCGAATTCGCAGGCAGGCAAGGCGGAGAGTCGCATTGTCATTGCTGTGATTGGTGAGGATCGCCCGGGGATTATGGCCGGTGTGACGGGCGTGCTGGCTAAAGTGGATGCGAATATCCTGGATGTGAGCCAGACCATCATGAGTGATCTTTTTACGATGGTCATGCTGGTGGACATCAAGGGGATCTCCGTCCCCTTTTTCAAGTTGAAGGCCACCTTGGAAGCCTATGGGCGTAGTTCTGGTCTTTCCATCATTGTTCAGCACGAAGAGATCTTCCGGACAATGCACCGCATTTAATCACGTGATCGGGGAATGAAAAATGGCAATCAGTTCACAGGAAATTATTGAAACGCTAGGCATGATTCATGCCCAGAATCTGGATATCCGCACTGTGACCATGGGTGTTGACCTCCATGATTGTGCGGGCGAGGAGGTCACGCGAGTGGCCCGGAAGTGCTACGAAAAGGTGATGAGGATGGCCGAGCGTCTGGTGCCGACAGCGGAGGATGTGGCCCAGGAATACGGAATCCCGATCATCAATAAACGCATTTCGGTTACTCCCATTGCCTGGGTGGCGGCGGCGTGTGAAGCGCGGGATTATACCCCGATTGCCCGCGAGCTTGATCGTGCGGCGCGGGAGTTAGGGGTCGATTTTATCGGGGGCTTTTCGGCCTTGGTTCAGAAAAATATGACGCCGGCGGGGGAGGCGTTGATTCGCTGTATTCCTCGGGCATTGGCGCAGACCTCCCGTTTGTGTGCGTCCGTGAATATCGGGACGACCAAAGCCGGCATCAATATGGACGCTGTGGCGTTGATGGGGGAAATCATCAAGGAGGCCGCCAACTTGACCGCAGACAGTGGGGGCGGAGCTTGTGCCCGATTAGTCGTTTTTTGCAATGCGGTGGAGGATAATCCTTTTATGGCGGGAGCCTTTCTGGGGGCCGGTGAAGGCGATGGCGGGTTGTCTGTTGGGATTTCGGGGCCTGGTACCATTCGGGCGGCCGTTCAGGCACTGGGGCGTGATCTTGATTTACAGACGGTGGCCGAGGAAATCAAGCGGGTGGCATTTAAAATCACCCGGGCAGGTGAGTTGGTCGGGTGCAAATGTGCCGATCGTCTTGGGGTGCCCTTTAATATCATTGATCTTTCATTGGCGCCTACGCCGGCGCCGGGGGATTCGGTTGCCGATATCCTGGAGGCGCTGGGGCTGGATAAGGTGGGGTCTCCGGGAACGACGGCGGCGCTGGCGATGCTCAACGATGCGGTCAAACGTGGGGGGGCGATGGCAACCAGTCGTGCGGGAGGAATGAGTGGAGCTTTTATCCCGGTCAGCGAGGATGCCACGATGGCGCGGCGTGCCGCGGAAGGTGCATTGACGATTGAGAAACTCGAAGCCATGACCGCGGTTTGTTCCGTGGGGTTGGACATGGTGATTTTGCCGGGTGATACCACAGCCGAAACCTTGAGTGGCATTATTGCGGATGAAGCCGCTATTGGCATGATCAATAAAAAGACCACGGCGGTACGGGTGATTCCCGCGCCGGGGAAGGTGGTGGGCGATTATGTTGATTTTGGCGGGCTGTTGGGAGGGGGGCCTGTCATGCCGGTAAATACCCATTCTTGTGCCGTTTTTATCAGGCGCGGAGGGCGCATTCCAGCCCCTCTGCAGGGGCTAAGTAATTGAGCGTGATGGGGAACAACCAGGATAAAATCGTTAAGGATCAACGGGAAAATCTATTCTTTTTATTGGTGATCCTGGCGGTTGCGGTGATTGCGTATGGCCCTTTGATGGGGGGCGTTTGGGAGATGAGCGCCCAGACGACCCAGGCGCTGAATGCGTTTGTATTGCTGGGGGTGGCTTTTGTTGATGCCTTGCTTACTGTGCTCAAAACAGGGTCGTTCCGCCCTACCATCAATTCTCATGGTCTGTTGTTGTTCGGGTTGTCCTGTCTGTCTTTGGCGATTGCGTCTTTGGCGCAAGTCTGGCCATTTTCGGTTTTGGGCTTATGCCTGAATGTCGGGGCCTTGCTTTCGTTTTGTTTTGGCCGGCATGGAGTGAGAGCTTTTTATCCGGCTTTGGCCGGATTCGGTATGATTGTTTTCATGCTGGTATTGGTGCCACAAGTGGATGAATGGCTGCGGATACTGGCTGGACAAGTTTCCGCCTGGGTGCTTCCTCTCCTTGGCATCCGGATTGAACTTTTGATCCAGCAGGTTCCTTTTCAAGTTTTTCTTGTTGCGGAGAAGGGGGCGGGCGTGTTCAACGTGGCCACGGAATGTAATGGTTTGGGAATCCTGATGTCCTCGGTGGTATTGAGTTTGATTTTAACCCTGAAGCGTCGCGTCCCGTTCTACGGGGTTATCCTTTTGCTCGCGGCGTCCATGATCACCGGACTGGGGTTCAATATCATTAGGATTGTGGCGATTGCCTTAACGGCGCTGCGTACCGATTTCCCCTATTCCGTTATTCATGAGGGAATGGGGACCTGCATCTATTTGCTGGCATTGCTGGCAGTGTGGCTTCTGAACTATTTGCCTATTACTGGAACCCGTTCTCCATGTGATCCCGATTCGGGAGCTCATTGAATCGCCCTTGGTGCTTGATGATCAGTTCCCACTGTTTGGCATATTTTAAAAAGGCCCCATAGGACGCCATCAGCGCAATGGCTAAGCCATGACGGCCATCCAAAAATCCCCCGCGTAGAAAGTATCCTTTGAAAAAACGAAAAAGGGGATGGGTGAACATATCGAGCCAGAAAAACTTTTCATTCTGTGCAAACCGGTGTTGGGCGGTAATGGTCGAAAACCGGTTCAGGGTATGAATGTGATCGGCCAGATCGTCATAGGTATAGTGCCAGATCGGGTGCTTGAGCCTTTTGACTGGACCACGTGCCACGACCTTGTCGTGGGGTTCCTGTCCCTCGGTTCTTCCGTAATCTTTTTTAAAAAGCCTGAGTTTGACATCCGGGTACCATTCGCCGTGCCGAATCCAGCGGCCCAGATAATAGACCTGCCGCGGAAATTCATAACCGATATAGGCGGCTGTGTTAGTTGCAAATTCTTTAAGGATTTCATCACGCAAGGCGGGGGATACTTCTTCGTCGGAATCCATGAATAGAACCCAAGGGTATTGGGCAAGTTCCCGAACCGTATTCCGTTGGCCAACGTAGCCGCGCCATTCACGTTGGTGAACATTGTGAGTAAACTGTTTACAGATTTCAATGGTGCGGTCGGTGCTGAAGCTGTCGAGGACAATAATCTCGTCGCACCAGGTCAGGCTTTCCAGGCAACGTGCAATTTTCCGTTCTTCATTAAAAGTGAGGATACAGGCCGATATTTTTTCGCGCATGCTGGAATCCGTTAATTTTTCAGACTGTCTGCCTGGTTTGTTGCGGCTTCGTTCAGGATCATATCTGGAGTTGTATTTGTACTTACGGACTGGAGGGGAGCGGCGGTCAGGTTACTAAGAGATTCTTCGGCCTGCTGGAGAATAGTATTTGGCAATGTGCCGGCCGGAATGGCCGGTGCTTCTGAATCATGTTTATGTGCCTCTGCGAGGAAACTGGTGGCGAATTCAAGTTCGTGACGTGCAGCGTCGATTTCCGGTTGAACATTATTGCTGCGGGATAAAATAAATAATTCTTTCGCTTCGACAATTTCAGGTGGGGTTGATGTCAGAATAATGGATGAGTGGATCAGAATTTTGGGCACATTGGTGACCATCCAATCGGTGTTGTTCGTGTCATTACCTGTGAAGAAATGACTGCCAGAGACAGGTGGGGGTGGAAGGGGCTCTGTGTCTTCATTCCGGCAGCAATGAAGGACCAGGGCGATGCTTGTGATAAGCAGCACAGGCAGGCCGATGGCTATCCATTTTCGCCATTTCTGTAATCCGGTTAAGCTTTCCCAAGTTCCCGGGCTGTTCTGAGACTGGACAAACAGGCGGGTGTGTCCGATTTCGATCACATCGCCATGTTTAAGGGAAGACTCCTTTACGTCAGATTTATTGACCACCAGATGGGTTTCTCCCAAAACGTTGATTTGGAGCCCATGAGCATCAGTGGAGATCTTCGCATGAATGTCCTCGACGTCGGGGTCGGGTAGTTGAATGTCACAGGAAATGTTGCTGCCGATAATAAGGGCGGAGCGTCCGACATCAAGACGTTCGCCGCGCTTTTCTCCGTTTAGTATGACAATTCGGTATGACATAAAACGTGGCATCATACACAACCCTTCGACACGATTGGAGTCTTTTTTCCGTCATCCAGTTAATTGATGCGAGACGGAATCGGTGTGGAGGGTTGGGGGCGGGATGGGGGTATCGAACCAGGCTTGAAGGTCGAGGTCTAATCCGACGCCATACATGTAATTATAGAGGGATTTACGCAACCCGCGGCCCAGGGCATCGTGATCGCATTTGACGGAATCAATGAAAGGGACTTCATTGCGGGCGAAACTTGATTTTGGGAGCCGCGGGATGCGGATCCCGAACTTTTTTGGATTTTGATATATCGGGCTGTGAACGGTGAGAGCAAAACGATGCCAATAGGCTGACTGAATGCAGTAGGATTCAAAAAGCTGTCGCACGTATTCAAGAGAATCCACTGTGTCCTGACAGGTTTGGGAGGGACAGCCAAACATGAGGTAGGCATGAACTAAGATACCTGCTTCGCTCAAGGCGCGGGTAACACGGGTGACTTGATCGAGTTTGAAGCCTTTGTCGAGAAGGGAGAGGAGACGGTCGGTCGCGGCTTCCAATCCGCCTGTTGCGGCAATACATCCCGATTTTGCCAGCAAGGCGGCCAGTTCTGGTGTAAAGGCTTTATCAAAGCGAATATTCCCCCACCAGGTGATTTTCAGATCGCGCGCAATGAGTTGCTTGGCGAGTTCCCGTAACAGGGCGGGAGGCATGGCTTCGTCAACAAAATGAAATCCAGTTTGGCCGGTTTGGCGGATGATCTCCTTGATCTGCGAGATCAGGACATCTATGGGAATGGGCTTGTAGCCGTGAATGTAGTCCAGACTGGTGTCGCAAAAGGCGCAGCGGTGCCAGTAGCAGCCATGGGCGAGGGTCAGTTTGTTCCAGCGCCCGCAGGACCAGATTTTATGCATGGGGTTGGGCAGTTCAATCAAAGAAAAATAGCGATCCAGCGGGAGTTCGGAAAACTGGGGTGTTACGGTGTTGGAGTTCACTGGGCATGCGGTTGGGGTAGGAGAAGGCACCGAGAGGAAGTAAACGCGGTTATTTTGGCGGATAAAAGTCCGTTCAAGTTGTGGCGTCTCATGGGGGTTAAGAATCGACCGTAGCGGGGTTCCATGAGCTTTAAGGTGGTCGATAATACGCAAGAGCGGACGTTCGCCATCGTCGAGGGTAATAAAATCGGTGTAGTCGAATACGCGGGGATCAGAAAGTGAGCGGAGTTCGGTGTTGATATAGCCGCCCCCCATGACAATAGGGAGGGCAGGTGACTGTTTCTTAATCCGGCGGGCGATTCTGAAGGCGGCATAAACATTACCAGGGAACGGTAGCGTTAAGCCGACCAGTTCCGGGCGATGTATCCGCATCAGTTCATCGGTAATCTCATCAATCATGGAATCCACAAGGGTTGGTTTTTGGCGCAAGGCGGAGTCGATCCCATCGAACGAGGGGGTGCTGGCGGCAAGTTTTTCGGCGTATTTTGCCAATTCGAAGCGGGCGTCCACCCCTTCGCGAATGGCGTCGGTTAGATCATCGAGGTAAAGGCTGGCCAGATGAATGGCCAGATCGTGTGTGGCCATGTGGCCGAGGGTGGGTGCAAGATGGGCGTGGGCTTCAGCCAGGGTTTTAAACCGGGGCCCCTCGGGGAGGAATTGGCGGGAAACGATTCGCCAGGCCAGTGTGGGATCCTTCCCTTGAAGGAAACGGATGATAGGCTCGATGGTGGCGGAGTACGCATGTTTCTGCTGGAGGAAATGGCGGACGCTATGTGAGCGTGTTTTGGGTTTCATGGCCTTGGCGACCTGTCGGAGTCCGGGTCGGGAGAATAAACGGAGCGCTAGCATGAGGGCGGCGTCGGCTTGAATGACCGCATGTTGACTTGATTTGAGCAGGCCGGCGAGATAGGCAGTAGCCGGGTAGGGTGCATTGACTTGCACCATAGGGGGCGTGATCAGGAGGATTTGCATGGAAACCAATGAGGTTCGGCTAGTGCGTCATGAAAGAACTTCGTGATGCCATGATGGCTTTGAGTCGAGCCACGCATTTTTCCGCTTGTTCCAATTCGGGGCCAAACTCATTCGTTATCGCCGTGAATGCTTGAGTGAGGGTGGAGATTTTCGCTTCTAATGGGGCGATTTTGGCTTCCAGTTCAGCCATTTTGCGGTTGGCAGTCATGGTGTCAACGGCCGCTTTGCCGGCAAGTTCGTGAAGAGTATGTTCGGCCTCCTGGGCGCGCATTTCTGCGTCGTGGACTTTTTTCTCTGCCTCATCCAAACGTATTACAGATCGCGCGGAATCTTTGGCGGCCACATCGAGCCGGGATTTCAGCGTGGCAATTTCCCCAATGAGTACGGTAGTGCCGGGCGAAGTTCTGGCGGTGGATAGTTGACTATTAAAGG
>Ga0118677_10000682_pt1 | contig 74080 bp, 48 predicted proteins | sample AliMusrvi5mmetaG_FD_86154 | JGI IMG/M metagenome (GOLD analysis project Ga0118677, IMG submission 86154) | reverse complement strand
ATGTGAATCAAGGGTTGAAACCCTTTTAAATGTGACAGTTATAAACAATTGATTGTTAGCAAAATATGAAAATAGTTATATAATAAAACCCTAGAAATCAGTATCTTAGATTTTTGTACCACCAATCATCATAAGATATGATCTCTAAGGTTAAGAGTACCAAATTAGTTGAAATTTTCTTCTATGTATCAGATGCATATGAAAAAGAACTTAAATTTTCTTGTGAACGATTTAGTAACAACAGTTGTCCAGCGTTTTCAGATCAGGAAATAATGACCGTATATCTATTTTGCATTAGCCAGGAACAACGTACCAGGATCAAGCAGATCTACAATTTTGCTGATCAATATTTGCGTTCCTGGTTTCCAAAACTCCCATCCTATGCGGCTTTTAACAACCGTATCAATAGGCTTTCGGAGGCTTTTCGCCTTTTGATGGCTTCACTGCTTCAAACCCACCAACCCTTAGATTGCTCAACACAGGAGAGTTTGTTAGATTCTTTACCAGTTATAACATGCTCTGGCAAACGAACGGGTAAAGTTGCGACAGAACTCACAGATAAAGGATATTGTTCCACGAAATCCTTATACTATTACGGATTGAAGCTTCATGCGTTGGCATTCCGTCGCGAAAAACAACTTCCCTTTCCCGAACAATTGTTAATTACAGCAGCCTCTGAAAATGATTTGAATGTATTCAGGAATGCCTGGAGTCATCTTGAGAACAGAACATTTTTCGGCGATAAGATTTATCATGACTATGATTTCTTTGAACGTCTTTTTGCTACCCAGCATGCTGTAATGATGACTCCTGTCAAAGCTGTGAAAGGTCAATCAGAATGGGAGAAACAGCATGATAGAGCAGCTAATGATTTGTTTTCAAAGGCAGTTTCAAAAGTTCGGCAACCGATTGAAGGATGGTTCAATTGGTTGATTGAAAAAACAGATTTTCAAAGAGCGAATAAAGTGCGATCAGCCCAAGGCCTCCTTGTTCATGTTTTCGGCAAATTGGCTGCCGCTTTTATTTATTTGGTTTTTAACCCTTGATTCACATTAATCATTGAATATCAGGGTGCCCCCTGGGGAAAGGGTTAAACCCGGGCAGTATCATTTGGCTGTTTTGACGGGCGGATGACGGATATTTTTGGCAATTCAACGGATCGGTTTGGTTCCGGACCGTGGTTTGTTTAATTTTATCTCCCGGAGGAAACATGAAAATGAACCTGCTGAAAACGTTGTTAATCATTGCCATGGATTTCACCGGGAGGTCATCCCTCCATGCACAAACACGGGAATGCGGAACAGTCGCCGACCTTGACGGAAATGTTTACCAAACGGTGGTCATCGGTAACTATTGGTGGACAACAGAAAACCTGAGAACCACCACCTACAGCAACAGTACAAAAATTCCCAATGTTACCGACAGCGCAGCATGGACAGCCTTAACCAGCGGAGCTTACTGCTGGTACCGGAATGATGAAGGCAACGCGAAAACCTACGGGGCGCTCTATAACTGGCACGCGGTAAACACGGGCAGGCTTTGTCCTGATGGCTGGCGGGTACCCACAGACCAGGAGTGGAAAAATCTCGAGGGCACCACCGATTCACGGTTTGGCCCGGGCGACCCTGCCTGGGATAAGCAGGGGGGGCGGGGACAGGATGCCGGGATACGGCTGAAGGCGGTTTCAGGTTGGAGCGCCGGCGGCAGCAGCACCGATCAGCTGGGCTTTTCCGCCCGCCCGGGCGGAGAGCGTTGCAGCCGGGGCCGTTTCTTTATAGCCGGCCGGAGCGGGTTCTGGTGGAGCAGCAGCGGATACGGCGAGTCTTTCGCCTGGTACCGGAACATGATCTATAGCCTGGATGATGTGTTCCGCAATACCCACCCACAATGGATGGGATTCTCCGTGCGTTGTGTAAAGGATAAATAATGCAATCTGAGGTTCGCTGGTTCCGGACAGGCTGAAACGCAGCCTTATGTCAGACATGGCAGATCGTGGTAAAGGTTCCAACAGGATTATTACGGGGTCATCACCAGGTTTCCCAAAACGGTAATATCGGGTTGAATGGTAAGCGTCACCCCGGTTTTGCTGTTTGTCAAATTGTTGAATGTCTCCCTGGCATACGGGGGTGTAAACCGGTAGTTAACGGCCGGCCAGCCGGTTGATGGCTTCAGGTTGTATTTTCCCGTGATCATCGATCCCGTGGTTGCTTCAATGAAATGGTATATGCTGCCTGTTTCATCCTCGATCCCTATCGAAGCGCTCTCCGATCCCGAATAGGTTCCCGCCACCAGGTTTCCGTACTGGAACTCGATCACATTGGTCGTCTCATACAGTTTAACCTGGAAATTGAATCTTGCAGTGGCGGTCGTGTAATAAACCAGTACATTGTTCCATTCGGCGGTAAAAATACGGTTTGGGGCCGATCCTTCCGTTTTATAGGAGATGATCCCTGTGGCATCGGGCTTCAGGCGATCCCACCATGGGGCCAGCGTGGTATTGGGAGCGGAGGTGGTGAAGAGTTGGGTGTTGTCATAGGTGGTGGTGGTGCCGGTGAGATTCGGGGCCAGCCATCCGTCTGCATTCAACCGGGTCGTGGTATAATCGATCCCAAGGTAGTTAAAGGTAAAACCGACCGGAACGGTTAATGAGCCATCGGCGACCGTGGGGCCTGCCGAAGCCCCTGTCAGAGCCGTCATTCCCTTGGTAAAGGTGCTCCTGACATAGTTGGACAGGAGCGTGTTTTTATTGATGCCGCCGGTAATCTTTGCAGGCGCCGCTCCAAAAAACTCAACCGTTCCCGTTCCCGCCGAAAAGCCCCCGTAATCGGTCCAATCGCCGGATACCCGGATCAGCCCGCTGCCTGCCACCGTAACGGCACTCCCCTGTTTGATGGTCAGGTTGCCGTTTACCGTCAGCTGGGAACTCCCGGCCATGTTAAGGTTAAGGCAATGGGTCCTGATGGTAAGGTTGCCGTTATATACCGGCCAGTTTGTTGCCGAAGCCGGGATGGTTACGGATACCGTGCTGTCGGGAACCGTTGCATTGCTCCAGTTCAGGTTGTTGCTCCAGTCGGTGGAACTTGCACCTGTCCAGAGCCCCTGGGTGCCCACATGTTCGTATGCGGTTCTTGTTTTGGAATTTGATCCGTATGCATTGGTCGCCTGGAGGGTTACCGCATAAACACCGTTGGCGTTGAACTGAACCTGGGGGTTTTTGGACGTACTGTTGGTCCCGCCCATATAGGTTACGGTGTTTGGCGAAAAGGTCCAGTTCCAGGTGGTGGGAGCCCCGGTGGAGATATCACTCAATGTAACCGTGGTACCGGGAAGCGGGAAGGTGTTGTTTGACACAAAATTAGCAACGGGCGCCACATTGGAAAAAAGGAAGGAGGCCACCCGGGTCTGCCAGGGAGCCCCGCCTGTATTTTGGATATATTCTGTTGTGAACCAGAAGGTAAGGTCGTCGGTGGGATCAACCGACATCATGCTGTAGTCGCCCCAGCGGGCGGCGGAACCGGACTGGTACCCGGATCCGTTGATGATGCCCTGTTCCGCGATGGTCATCACCCCCAACGGATCGGAGGCATATCTCCCCGTATACCGGATGGAGGGATAGATGGTGGTGCTGTTCGAAAGCGAATACCCGAGGGCCATATCCCCGTTTCCGTTCATGGCGATGCTCCCGACCCACCGGTGGCTGGCATCCGGGGCATAGGTCCCCTGCTGGTAGATCGTCCAGCCGCTTCCCGTATTTCTCAGCTCATACCACCGGATGCCGGCATGATTCGTTCCGTCGACATCGACAGTGTGGTTGGTCACCATCGAACGGTGGTCCCCGAAATTCCGGTACTGCAGGCGGTACATCAGGCGGTCGGACAGCGATTCAAGTTTTACCGTTGTTCCGGGCTGGGGAATACACTGGCCCCGGTAGGCACTACACACAGGAGCGGTGAACGGGGCCGTCTGCAGGCTGTAAACTTCGCTGAAGGTTGAGCTGGATGGCACATCCCAGTTTGCATGAAACTGCCATACCTTCAGGTAGCAATTGGGTGATGATGTCCAGTTATCAAAATATACGAAATAATTGGGTTCACCGGCTACCGGAGGGGTGGTTCCGTCCCAGTCGGAGGGCAGCATGGCCCGGAAATAGCCGGAGGAAGACACGTTAAAATAGATCATCTGTGCGGTCGGGTCGCCCGTCAGCATCTTGTTCCTTTCAAAGGCAGTCGCACAAGTCCCGCTATAGGTGCTTCCGCTGAGGAACTGGTTGGCCGACATGTAATAACCGTCGGGCCAGACGCCGAACTTCGGGTAATCCGGCATCATGTTTCCGTACTGGTAAACATAGCGGTACCACGAGCCGGTGGGGTCGTTGGTCCTTGACACGGCGATCAGCATCGCATACTGCGTGTTGTTGGGCAGGGAGAATTGCGTGATGACCCAACGGTCGGCAGCCTGGTCGTAAAACACCACCGGGTCCCCGTTGCTGGTGGCATACCAGGGATTTGGGATCCCTTCCCAGATCGAGGCAAGAAGCGCCGGCCCGTAAGCAAGCGTCCCGTTTTTGTAATAGATCGCAAAACTCAGGTTGACATTCTGGACATAAAAGTCGGAAGAAACATCCCCCTGCGTATCCGGGGGATAGACGCCGGAAATGTTATTGATGGCTTCGAAATTTTGAATGGGGGTCAGCGCAAGGGTGGATACATCACCGTACTGGTTTTGCAGGACAGGATCGATACCAAGCGGTTTCCGGTCCGTATTCAGGTGAATCAAATCATAAAAATTTGTGAAATTCCAAACCTCTTTTTCCTCTGCAACCAGGCCCGAAGGATTGTCAGGAACCGGTATCACTGTCATGTCACGGAGCGGGGGGGATACGTCGGCATAAACCGGCTTCCGGACCCAGGCGGGTGCATTCACTGACACCTGGCATGCTCCTGTGAAGCCGTTTAATAAAAGGATTATCAGAAATCCTGTCAATATATATATTTTCATCCTGTTTTCTTTTGATATCAAAAAATCGACCTATGGCCACACTTAATTAGCACTTTACAAAATTAAATCAAAAACGCACCAGACTAAAAAAAAGTTATTTTTACCGAAAAAACCCATGCATCGACTCGCTGTCCTCATCATCCTGTTCCTCCATTTCCCCGGCACAACTACCCTGGCTCAGCAGGAGGATTCGCTTGTTATAAGAAAGATCTTTACGGAGACTGTAACCGACACCACCGCCTACCACAACCTCCGGCACCTGTGCACCCGGATAGGAGGCCGGCTTTGTGGTTCACCACAGGCGGAGCAGGCTGTACAATGGCTGAAAACAACACTGGAGGCCATGGGTACCGACACCGCCTGGCTGCAGGAATGCAGGGTAAGGCACTGGGAACGGGGAAATACCGAAGAACTGGTTGCCGGGCAGGGCGCATCCATGGCGGTCAGGCTCCATGCCTGTGCCGTGGGCGGATCGGTCGCAACGGAAACGGCCGGGCTGAAGGCAAAGGTGGTGGAGGTGAAGGATTTTGATGAGCTGAAGAGGATCGGCCGGGGGAATATTGAAGGTAGGATCGTCTTTTTCAACCACCCGCCCGACCCGACACATTACAACACCTTCGACGCCTACGGCGAACTGGCCCGCTACCGCGTCCTGGGCGTGGATTACGCGGCATTTTACGGCGCCGTCGGCGTGATCGTACGGTCGGCCACCATTGCCTATGACGATTTTCCCCATACCGGCGTCATATACTATGCCGACACGGTGAAGAAGATCCCCGCCATGGCCGTCAGCACGAATGACGCGGAGAAACTCAGCAGGCTGCTGAAGAGGCAACCTGCGCTGGAGGTGTCCATGAAACTTGCCTGTACCGAATATCCCGAAACGACTTCTTATAATGTGATTGGTGAAATTCGCGGCACGGTCCGCCCTGAACAGGTCATCGCCTTCGGGGGCCATATCGACTCCTGGGAAACCGGGCAGGGGGCGCACGACGATGGCGCCGGCGTGGTACAATCGCTGGATGTGCTGCGGATCTTCAGGACCCTGCGCCTGAAACCGGCCTGCACCATCCGGGTTGTGCTTTTCATGGATGAGGAGATGGCGCAGCGCGGGGCGAAGCAGTACGGCGAATTTGCAAAGGCGCAGGAGGAGAAATACAAAAGCTGGCTGGCAACTGGTAAAGGAAAACAGTTGCCCGCCGGGAGTCACCATGTGGCAGCGATCGAGGCCGACCGCGGAGGGTTCACCCCGTTCGGGTTTTCGATCGATGCTACGGCGGAACAGGTAGCACAGATAGCAGCATGGAGGTACTTTCTGGAGCCTTACGGGTTGTTTTTCTTTGAAAAAGGGGGCAGCGGCGTCGACATCCGCGAGCTGAAGCCGCTGGGAGTGCCGCTGCTTGCCCTCCTCCCCGATTCACAGCGCTATTTTGACTTCCACCACTCGGCAAACGATGTCTTTGCCAATGTGAACGTGAGGGAACTCCAGCTGGGAACCTTCGCCATTTCCGCGATGGTTTACCTGCTGGACAAATACGGGCTGCCGCAGGGCCCGCAAACCGTGAAATGACAACCCATATTTGATGCAACTGGTATGAAAACCAAGATAACCCGTGAACATGCCCTGGAACTGCTTCACCGGCATGTCAAAAACGAAAAGATGATCTTTCACTGCCTGGCATCGGAGGCGGTGATGCGCGGACTGGCACTGGAACTGGGGCAGGATGAAGAAAAATGGGGACTTGCAGGACTTCTCCATGACCTTGACGTGGAAGTCACGAATGCAGAACCCACCATTCATGGCACCCAAACGGAGGTGCTGCTGAAGGATTATGATGTGGACGAAGAGGTACTCGACGCCATCAGGATGCACAACGAGTGTTCATCGGGAAAAGAGCGGACCACCCTGTTCCAGCATGCCCTTGCCGCCGGGGAGACCATCACCGGGCTGATTTTTGCCACCACCTATGTTTATCCCGACCGGAAACTGTCGTCGGTTAAGACAAAGTCGGTGGTCAAACGGATGAAGGAAAAGGCTTTTGCCGCTACGGTGAAGCGGGAAAACATCCTTGAATGTGAAAAGACCGGCATCGCCATCGACCCGTTTGCCGAAATCGCCATCCGGTCGATGCTCCCCATTGCCGGGGAGATCGGCCTGTAGGATACCGGCTGCCTCTTTTCCTTGCCACTGGCAAAAACTTCGAACTTCAAATTTCGTTGATCAATATTCGATTGTTCAAAATAATCCTAAATTCAGATCAATACCGGTTATAGCTGAGCATTGCAGCCGTTGCCTTCCTTTTCTTATCCCGTATTTTCCCGTCCGGCGCGTACCCGACCAGGACCAGGAGTTCGAGCCTTTTGTTCGCCGGAACGTGGAGCAGACTCTTGACCTTTTTTTCGTTGAACCACCCCAGGATACAGGTGGAGAGTCCTTCGGCGGTTGCCTGGAGGCAGAAATGGGCCACAGCGATCCCGATATCGATCAGCGGGTATTCTTTGTCCTTAACAACCTGCCCGAAGGCGGATGAAAAATTGGCGGATTCGCGCACCACGGCAACATGGACCGGAGCCTGGCGGGTGAAATGGTTCATCCCGGTGAACTTTTCGGTCGCAAGGTCAGCCACGGCATTCTTCAATTCAGGGTCGTCGATGATGATGAACTTCCAGGGCTGTGCATTGCATGCTGAGGGTGCCAGCCGGGCTGCTTCAATGCAGCGTTCGAGCTTGTCCTTTTCAACGGGTTGGTCCGTGTACGACCGCTGGCTCTGGCGATGGTGAATGAGGTTGAGGAGATCAGGGGAATTCATGGGCAACCTGTTTTGGGATTTACCGGTCAAAGGTAGTGCAATATCCCGGTATCTTTGATTGTTGGTCTACTTCATGCAACTATTGCCTATTGCCTTTTCCCCATTGCCGCAGGCAAAACTTCAGACTTCAAAAATCGTTGATCAATATTCGATTGTTCCAAGAACCCTGCAATGTTCGGTCCCTGGCGAAAGTTGATAATATCAGCACATATTGCACCATACTGGTTTATGATGTCCTGAATAATTATCTTTGCGCGGTAACAATACCCTAATTCCATTGATCATGATGCAGATCCTTGTACCTGTCGATTTTGAGCCCCAGTCGCTCATCGCCCTGGAACAGTCTTACAACCTGGCGCGCCTGCTCCCTGCAGGGATCGTGCTGCTCTATGTGTATGATCCGCCGGCCGGCCTGCGGTCGCTGTTCGGTGCCTCGTATGACGAAGAAATCCTGAATAAGCTGGAGGAGCGGCTTGCCGAACTCTCCGCCAGTGTGCAGGCAGAAACCGGGCTGACGGTTTCATCCATCCTGGAAACAGGCACGGTGTATTCGAAGATCCTGGAAACGGCCGATAAGATCGGGGCCCAGTTCATCATCATGGGCACGCACAGCCAGCCCGAACTTCCGGGCAATGCCGCCGGGGTGCTGGGGGCCAACAGTTCCAGGGTGCTGCGTTCGACCAGATGCCCCGTCATCACCATCAATGCGAGGCATCATTACGATGGCTGCAGGAACATCCTGCTACCCCTCGACCTTACCGTCGAAAGCAGGCAGAAGGTTACCTGGGCCATCAGGATTGCCAAAGTATACGGTGCGGGGATCAGGGTGGTTTCGGGGATCTGGAGTAAAAGTGACCCTGCGGGTCACAACAGGCTCCGTTTCCTCGCCGGACAGGTAAAAGAATTCATCGAGGAGGAGGGAATCCGGTGTACAGCCGAGTTCGTGGAGGAGGTTGAAAATGAAAAGGCCCTCATCCCAACCCTGCTAAACTATGCCGAACAACAGGGCGACATTGACCTGGTCATGATCATGACCCAGCAGGAGGCAGGCGTGATCCAGTTTTTCGTGGGATCGCGCGCCCAGGAGTTCGTGCGGCTGTCGCATATCCCGGTCATGTCGGTTGCGCCGAAAGAGCTGGGCTTCACCTCCATTTTCAGCTGATGCCGGCAAGGGCAATAACCGGAAAAAGTGCAGGTGCCCAATGATGCACTGGCGGGAATCAACGCATTATAGAATATATTTGCTGAAAATTAATTATTTGTTTCATCATGACGGCGGGAATGAATGAAAAGAAAACAGCGCGCCTGGAAGCATTCAGCGACGGGATATTCAGTGTCGCCATTACGCTGCTGGCGATAGAGATCGGCATTTCGGCCTATGGCGGGGCGACCAACCAGGGTCTCTGGCAAAAGATCCTTGAAAAATGGCCTGAATATTTTACCTATTTCAACTCCTTTGCCACTGTTCTGCTGATCTGGATCGGCCATCATAGAATCATAAACCAGGTTCGGGCAGCCAGCCAGCCGGTGCTCCTGTTAAACGGGATGGTGTTGCTCCTGGTGGCTTTGTTCCCCTTTCCCACGAAAACTGTAGGCGCCTTTATCGGGACCCCTGCGGTTAATACCGCTGTTGCTTTTTATGCGGGATATACCGGGCTGATCGTATTAAGCATGTTGCTGCTGAATGCCGGGATTGTGAGCAATCCGAAATTGCTGGTTTCCACCGAACGGAGCCTGCCCTGGTTCAGGAAGATGATGTGGGGCCAGGCCCTGGGCGTACTGGTATACGGAATGGCAACCATCATTGCATTCTGGTCGCCGGCAGTCGCTATACTGATGACCTTTGCCATGTGGATCTTCTGGGCCATCGTGACATTTGACACGGAGGATGAGCTGTTGTAAAAAGAAAAACCCGGAACAGCGGCAAACAATTACTCCTTGATGAACAGGCAAAGGATCAGAACTTCATTACCTGTTTCCTTGCAACTGAATTGCCGGCTTTAAGTTCAAGGATGTAAACACCGGGGGCCAGGTCCGGACAATCCATGCTGAATTCCTGTTCCTGTGTGGTCATTGATATCCGTGGCCTGCCACCTGCATCATAAAGCAAAACATGGCAAATGCCTGCCGGCAGGTTCCCCCTTTTTACCTTCAGCGTTAAATTAAAAGGATTTGGAAAGACCATCAACTCACTTCCGGGAATGTCGCCGGTGCCCAGGTTCCATGAATAGTGCATCACACGGGCCCCGGCATCGTCCCAGACAACATAAACTGTTCCGGCCGGGTCAACCCCCATCTGCAGGTCTTCTGCACCGGGCGTGCTGAAGCCTTCAGTACCGACCACAACCCAGGAGGTCCCGTCGAAAAGCCTCACCGTTGCTGCACCATCATGACCATAATCCTCATACGCCACGGCAGGCTGCCCCTCCCTGCTGAACACGATACTGCAGTAATTCACGGTGTCGGACGAAAAACCAGGGACGCCCGCATAACTCCATCCCGGGTTGTCGAATTTCATGACGGATGCTTTGCCTTGATTCGCATAATCCTCAAAAACAACGTAAGGCTGGCCTGCTGAACTTACCGCCATGCTGGTAAAATCCACCTCTCCTTCCGAGAATCCCGGGTTGCCCACCTCCACCCAGTCGGTCCCATCCCAGGTCATGACGGTTGCCTTCCAGGAACTGACCGAATCCCGGTAAGCGACGTAGGGCTGCCCCAATGGGGAGAAGGCAAGGCTCACGCTTTCAGCTAGTCCGAGAGAAAAACCAGGACTACCCAATGGGTTCCACGCGTTACCATCGAAACCCATCATGGTCACGGCACCGTCATTCCCGTAATCGGTATAGGCCACGAAGAGCTTTCCTGCCGGGTTAAAGGCCATGCTGGGATAATCAGCATCCGTCCCCGAGAATCCCGGGGCACCTAAATAAACCCAGCCGCTGCCATTAAACCTCATGGCGCTGATCCCGTTTCCATGCCCGGAATCAATAAAGGTGACACATGGCTGGTCGGAAGCGTCGAGCCTGATGTTCAGATTATCCGCTTCGCCTGCTGTAAACCCGGCGTTACCTACAAGTACCCAGCTGGTACCATTGAATTTAAGTACGGAGGCTTTCCAGCCGTTGAGGGAATCGCTGAAGGCAATATAAGGTTGCCCCGACCTGCTGAAAGCAATGGATGAATAAGCGGATGGTCCGTCGTGCAGGGGATTTTGCCCTACCAGATTCCAAATGCCTCCATCAACCGGAAAAGCAGGCCCGACCTGCGCATAACAGATCAGCGGGATGAATCCAAGGATCATTACAATCAACTTTTTCATGGTTCTGAATTGATTTTTGGTGCTTAATTGTTTTTCATGCAGGCCGGTCATTTAAAGCGCTGAAGGCCACATTCCCTGTTCTTTTCAACACTCCCCACTGTGTCAGTTCACCCTTGACCGCTCTTATATAGGCCTTTACCAGAACGTACCACATCAGCCAGCGATAAACCAGGCGCTGCACCGCCAGGTAAAACAGCTTGACGATGCCGAACTTCTCCCTGTCGAAGTAATGCGCAATCCAGGCCACGGAAGCGTCAAACAGCAGGTATAACATATAGGAGACCAGCAGGGTGCCCGAATGGGTAACGAACAGGGCAAAGAATAACATCACGTCAACAACCGGTGCAAAGAGTGGGAGCAGCATCTGGAAAACCAGGATGTTGGGAAGTATCACCCAGCCCATGTTCGGATGTTTCCGGCTGAAAAGCAGATCCCTGTGTTTCCAGAAACTTTGCATGATCCCGAAAGTCCAGCGAAAACGCTGCCTCAGGAACATCCTTAACGTCTCCGGCACTTCCGTATATGCCAGTGCCGTGCTGCAGTTCCTTATAACGTTTCCGTCCCTGATAAGCCGGAGCGTGAGATCGCAATCTTCAGCCAGTGTGTCGGTGGTAAAGCCCCCGGCCCTGATCACGGCTTCCTTTCTGAATGCCCCGATGGCTCCCGGCACGACCATGATGGCATTGACCATGTCAAAAGCCCTGCGGTCGAAGTTCTGACTTGTAATGTATTCGATGGATTGCCAGTTTGTAAGCAAATTACCGGCATTCCCGACCTTCACATTCCCGGCCACCGCAGCAACCTCCGGATCACTGAAATATTCAGTCAGCATGGAGATTGCGCCGGGTTCCAGCATGGTATCGGCATCGATGCAAACCAGCAATTCGCCTGAAGCATGTGCGATTGCCGCCTGCAATGCCGAGGCCTTCCCCCCGTTGGGCATGGTCAGCAGCCTGACCCTCGCCTCGGATGAAAAATTCTGTTTTAAAATCGATAAGGTGCCATCCTCAGACCCGTCATCCGAAACAATAACTTCGAAATCGGGGTAAGTTGTTCCCAGCAGGTTGTTCACGGTCTTCAGGATGGTTTTCTCTTCGTTGTATGCAGGCACGATAACGCTTACCTTACCCGGACTGACATGCGCAGGCGCAGGGGCCCGTTTCTGCCGGTTGAAGCTGTAAATCGCCAGGACACCGTTTATGAAGGTCTTTCCCATTGTAAGGATAAGTGCCACGAAAAAAAGCCCGAAAAGGAACAACTGCAGAAAGTAACCTCCGAAAATAATGGTACGGTCGAAAACACCCAGGTACTGCCCCCCGGCGGGTGGCATCACGCTGTTCCGGCGGAGCCCCATGAGCTGCGAAACAGTCACAAAGCGATATCCTTTCTTTAGGTAATACCTGATAATCGCGGGCAGCGCCTTGACCGTTTCAGTACGGTCGCCGCCTGCATCATGCAAAAGAAGTATGTTTCCCAGGTCCTGCTGTTCCACCGCCCTCCGGTATATGGTGTCGGCTGATATGCCTTTCTCCCAGTCCCGCGGGTCAATGGATGATCCTACGGTTATAAAACCCTCCTCCTTGGCGACTTTGAGCGGGTGGATCTGGTCGAGGTTACGGGGTTCCGCATCGGTATTGAAGGGGGGCCTGAAAAATATGGTTCCATGGCCGGTGACACTGATGATCATCAGGTTGGTCGAACGGAGTTCAAGCTTTTCCCTTTCATCGCTGATCTCTTCCAGGTTGGGGTGGGTGAAGGTGTGGTTGCCTATTTCATGTCCCTCGTCATAGATCCTCCTGAGCAGCATTACATTCTGTTCGCAGTTTATCCCCGTGACAAAGAATGTTGCCTTAATGTTATATTCTTTGAGGATGTCGAGAATTTTGGTTGTATAATCGGGATCGGGGCCGTCGTCGAAGGTAATGGCGATTTCTTTATCCACCTCCCCCGTCTTTTGGATAACATAAGAGGTTGGCAGTGAGATGTACTCCTGCTCCGCCACCAGTTTTTCGGATGTATCCATTTCCATCCGTATTACCCCGTCGCCCGGCGCACTTTTTATGTCGAGAATTTCACCAGCCCCAATATAATCAACATTGTAGGTCGAGGCCACATGTTCCATAACGGAAGTATTAAAGGGGGTCTTCCTGAGGAAATCAAGACCCAGGCGCCTGTCAAAGAAATCCCAAACCCTGCTGTCCTCAGAACCCAGCCTCCAGAGTGCCACGCCGGCCGTTCCGAAATCCTCCGAGGCCCGGATGATGTTGAAATCGGTGCATGCATCGGCAAACCAGACCACATGTTTCAGATGGTCGTCATCCAGGTAACTGTAAGTCAGGTTGTAGTTATTGTTGTCATAGGTTATTTTCCCCCCGTTCTCCGCAGCCCGCGTAACCGCCTCCTGGTAGGTGATGTCCTCCCCGTGGTAACCCACAGGCCAATCGTAGCCATAAGCCGGGATGCAGAGGATCACCTTCTCCGATTCTATTTTACTGCAAATTTCGTCAAGCGAGGCCTCCACCCACTTGATCGCTCCTACCGGGCCTGGCATCGAATTTGCATTGTGCTGGTCATAGCCCATCAGGAAGAGGTAATCGTTGTATTTTGCCAGTTCGGGGATATTGTAGTCCTCGTTGAATGCAGAGATGTCCTGTGTGACGATGAAGCCATTCCTGTGCAGGGCCCCCGATAACTCTTTCATGAAGGCAATGAGGTATTCGTCGGTGTTCTCGGTGAGTTCCTCGAAGTCAATGTTCACCCCCTGGAAGTGGTATTTTTCAACCAATTCCAGGACACTTGAGATGAAAACCTGCCTTCGCTTTTCCGAGGTGATCAGGCGATGGATATTGGCCCCGTTCCATTTCTGGTTGAAATAGTTTGAGATCATGGGTACAATGGCGACTTTCTGTCGTCTCATCACGTTTAGCCCGGAGGAATCTATGTTCACGGCGATCCTGTCGGAGGTGTCGGCTACAAAAAGCCATTCGGGGAGTACCATGTTCAGTTTAGAGATGTTTTTTTTCAGCGACCAGCCCGACTGAACGTCCCAGTTGACATAAAATGCAGCCCTGAGAGGCAATTTCAATCCCTGGGTTTTTGGCGCAGCCACCTCCGCGCTGTACAGGTCCCGGTGCGGTTTTTTTCTCACCGAATCAATGTCTTTGCCGAATTCCTTTTGAACCAGTGGAGAAAAGGAGGCGGAAATTTCCTTCACGCTGAGTTTGGACAGGTTGCCGTTTCCCTGTCCCGGGATGCGGACACTGCCCCGGCTGAAAAGGGATGCAACCACCCCTGCAACCACCATGAGCAAGATCACGGCACCCACCCTGAACACCCAGCGCAACCTGTTCCACCGGGTCGGCTGTGCCGACTGAAAAACCTGTGAAGTACCTGTTCCCGTCATGTCCCCGATTTTTTACCTATAAAAAACTTCAACGTTCCCTGGTAAAGCATGAACGGTTTCGTTCCAAGTGTGCTTTCGGCAGGATCGACGATATTCCTGGGTATTTCCAGGCTTGCCGCAAAGGTGAAGTCAACCGGACCTATACGATATTCGATCGGTAATGCCGGCTCAAGGTTAAGAAGCCTGAAGTGACCGAGATTCGCCAGGCTGTCGGAGTAAGGATCGGTGTCAGGCTTGTATTTTTTGATCATGCCGGTTGTTGAACCTGCCCCGACATTGAAGGTTGGCGTGATGGTCAGCCTGTCGTTGCCGAAAATATGGTAAATGTTAAATCCTTTGCCAAGTCCGAAGGTGACCTCCACATTGCTGGTCTTGCCCCACATGAAATAAACATCGGCAGTCACAAGAAAGTTGCGGTACTCATAAGAGGTGTTCAGGTCAAAGCTGTTCTTCAGCTCGTTCCTGAATACAGAAGTCCCATAAAGGATCCACCAGTAAGAATAGGCAACGTCGGCATTCCATCCTTCAAGAAGCTGCTTCCTGAAACCCAGGGTGAAATCCACCTGTGCCAGTGTTGGAGAAACCGGGTCGTTCTGTGCCGATTTTGGAACTTTGGTGAGGTGGTAACCCGTGATTTCCCCGTAAACGCCAGTCCTGTGATAGTAACCAGCTGTGAGGAGCACCTGCGAACCCCTGATGCCCCAGTTCCTGCCCATATAAACAACCCTGTTCATGAAATCCATGGTAAATTCGACATGGGAAAGTCTGTCAAATCTCTCTGTAGCGGCATCAATACGGTCATTCCTGGCGTCTCTCAGGCTGTCAACCCTTGATTGGGCGATTTCGATGAGTGAATCTCCTGCAATTTCACCCCCCGGCACCTGCGCGTTAACCACCTGCACCAGGAAAATCAACATAAGAATGGAGGTAAATCTTATCATACCTGAACGAATCATTATCTTTGGAAAATCCTGCTGTCTCCTGTCCTTGAACGTTTCAACGCCCTGTTGTAAATTCTTGACTTTGATACATGTTCATAACCTGTCTTAAGATTAGTGCTTTTACGGCCTCAGGATTAATGAAAAAAGCCACGTTCCAAGTGGCAAAAAGCATGCTGAACATGCTTTTCAATACATGATACACCAAAAAGTGACATTACCCTTACGAAGTATGAAACAATTGGGTCAGTTGGCCCCGCCGAAAGTTATGACTGCGCCGCATTGACGCACATTATTCGCCATGGAATATTTATTGTTAATAGGAAAGTGGTCAACCGGCACCGGCATGGAATGGTCAACAAAATCGGCCCCCAATAATGAGACCGTTTCATGTGCAAAACTTTTTGCCTTCTGTTAATTTACAGGAAGTTGAAATAAACTTGTTAAATACCCGATACATTCAAATATTTCATATTTTTGACCTGTATATAGCTGAAAACTAAAAAAGATCGGTCTGTCTGATTGCCTTAATAAAATACGCATTTTTGACCAGTCTTAACCGGGATAGCCTGGTCCTTTCCATTACTTGATTCCTGATAAGGTAATATGCTCAATAAAAACCGACAGACAGTAGCTAAAAGATCCGGCATGTCCACCCCGGGTCGAAATTTTTATTGAAGAAAAGTTTCTACGTATTCATCAGGTGATGTGTCTGCACATCTCAATGACAGACCAATGGAACAAAAATTCTTTGTGAAGATCCTGATCGTTGACGACGATCCCGATATGCTCCGGATGATCGGACAATGGCTGAAAAAGGAAAATTATTCTGTTACTACTGCAGAAAACGGAAGCGATTGTTTAAAAAGACTGCGCATTGACAGGCCCGATCTGATCCTGCTGGATGTGATGCTGCCCGATACCGGGGGCCTTGAAATCTGCAAAATGATTAAAAGCGACCCCGGACTTTCGTCCATCCATATCCTGTTTTTATCGGGGGTGAAAAAACAACCGGAATCCATTGCCGAAGGAATTGAAGCAGGTGCCGACGGATACCTGGTGAAGCCTTTGAATGAAAGAGAGTTTGTGGCCAGGATCAGATCGATAAACAAGATCATTCAAACAGAAAATGAACTTCTGAGGAGTGAAGAAAAATTCCGCAGCCTTTTCTATCATTCCGCTGTTGGTAAATCCATGACCACCATGGATGGAAAAATTGAAGTAAACCAGGCATTCTGCGATATACTAGGTTATTCAATGGAGGAACTGTCGGGCAAAAACTGGCCGGAACTGACCCACCCGGACGACCTTCCGAATGATACGGCCATTATGAAGAGGATTATCAACCATGAAGTTGAATCCTTCCGGTGGGAGAAGCGATACATCCACAAGAACGGTCACCCGGTTTATGTTGATATCAGTTCTGCACTGGAGCGTGACGGACGGGGTGAACCCCTCTATTTCATCACAAACATCTTTGATATTACTGCCCGGAAAATTGCTGAAGAGAATTTAAGGGTGAGCGAAGAGAACCTTCGGATCACCCTGCATTCCATTGGTGACGGTGTATTTTCCACGGACCAGGACGGGATCATTGTCGACTTAAACCCGGTTGCAGAAAGAATATGCGGATGGCTGCGGGAAGATGCCATCGGCAAGCCCCTCGCGCAAGTATTCAGGATAATCAATGCTATCAGCAGGAAGCCGGTTGAAGATCCTGTAGCCAAAGTGCTTATTGACAAAAAAGTGATTGGCCTGGCCAACCATACCGTTTTGGTTTCGAGGGATGGCGTTGAAAGGCATATCGCTGACAGCGCAGCGCCCATTATAAATAAAACAGGAGATATTACCGGGGTTGTGCTTGTTTTTTCGGATGTCACAGGAAATTATCTTGCACAGGAAACGCTGCGCGAAAAAGAACGCCTGCTGCGCGAATCCCAGGAAGTTGCACATTTAGGGAGTTATATATGGGACCTCGCCAAAGGATGGTGGACCAGCTCCGAAATCCTGGATGGTATTTTCGGGATTGATAATCATTACATCCGAACGTTTGAGGGCTGGAACGCACTCGTTCATCCCGGCTGGCGCCAGACCCTTTCGGAATATGTTATCAACGAAGTTTTAAGTCAACGGCAAAACTTCGATAAGGAATATAAAATCATTAACCAGAGCAGTGGCTGTGAATGCTGGGTTCATGGCCTGGGCAGACTTGAACTGGATGAGCATGACCAACCGGTCAAGCTGATCGGAACAATAACGGATATCAGTACCCGTAAACATGCCGAAGAAGCATTGGTCAGAAGCGAACACAGGCTTCGTATCATTCTCGATGCCACACCTTTCCCTGTTGCCCTGGTTGATTTGAAGGATGACAACATCCTTTTCTGGAGTCAAAGCGCTTTGTCTCTTTTCGGTCATACCGCCCCCACAACCATGGAGTGGTACCAAATCGCTTATCCGGACCCCGATTACCGGCGTGATGTTATCAGACGATGGAAGCCTGCCCTGGAGAAGGCGAAACAATCGGATGGCGCCTTCAATACAGGAGAATACCAGGTTACATGCAACGATGGATCCGTGCGTATCTGCGAGTTGTTCGCAACCTTTATTTCGGAATATCTTATCGTGACATTCAATGATATAACAGCGCGAAGGCAGGCACAAAATGAACTGATAAAAGCGAAAGTGAAGGCAGAAGAAAGCGATCGCCTGAAATCGGCTTTTCTTGCCAACATGAGCCACGAAATCCGTACTCCGATGAACGGCATTCTTGGTTTTACCGAATTTCTCAAAGAAAAAGATATTTCAGAACCTGAAAAAGATAAATACCTCCACATCATTGAAAGAAGCGGGAACCGGTTGCTGAATATCATCAACGATATCGTGGATATCGCGAAGATTGAAGCGGGACAAATGGAAACCATCATATCGGAAACCAACATTAACAGTCAAACCAATTACATTTTTAATTTCTTTGAACCTGAGGTTAAATTAAAAGGGCTGCGTTTTTCATTAAAAAATTCACTACCCGATGAACAGGCGATCCTTAAGACCGACCGCGAAAAACTTTATGCAATTCTCACGAATCTTGTCAAGAATGCAATAAGATATACAAAGGCAGGCGAAATTGAATTTGGTTATTCATCAAAAGGCAATGATCTTGTATTTTATGTAAAAGACACGGGTCCCGGCATCCCCCGGGAACATAAAGAGATTATTTTTGAAAGGTTCATGCAGGGCGGCCAGGCTGAAAAACAGGTGCCTGAAGGAACGGGCCTGGGCTTGTCCATATCGAAGGCTTATGTCAAAATGCTGGGGGGTGAAATGTGGGTGGAAAGTGAAATTGGAGCCGGGTCGGTGTTTTATTTTACGTTACCCTTCCATCAGGCCCCCGGGAAACAGAGGGAGAAAGCGCTTTCCACAGATGAAAAAGGGAAGAATCTGCAGGGGCTGAAGATATTAATTGCCGAAGATGATGAAAGCTCGGAATTACTGCTGCGTGCCACGCTCGACCGGATAACGGACCAGGCCATTTTTGTGGAGTCGGGAGAAGATGCAGTGGAAGAATGCCGTAAAAATCCAAAACTGGATCTTGTGCTGATGGACATCAGGATGCCCGGCATCAGCGGATATGAAGCCACCAGGCAGATCAGGCAGTTCAACAGGGAGGTCATCATCATCGCACAAACCGCTTATGCTCTTTCAGGCGAACGGGAGAAGGCAATCCAGTCGGGATGCAATGATTATGTCTCAAAACCCCTGAATCAAAAGATATTGCTGTCCCTTATCGAGAAACATTTCGCAGAATAACTGAAAAACAATCCTTTGTCTGGACAAAGGGTTGCCTTAAGTGGACAGAACATTGCTATTGACCCATCTTTTATGAATGTTTTATGATCGGGAAAATGAAAATAAAAATTCTGTTAATCATCCTGGTTTCCATATTTTACAGTAATTCTTCCCTGTTCCCGCAGGGATTTTTGCCGCCCCCGAAGGGAAAAGCCGTCGTTTATTTTGTGCGAAACAAGTATTACTACGGGATACCTATCTCTTACATTCACAACAACAATTACATCGGTGAACTGAAGGGCCGGGATTACCTGAGATATGAATGCGACACAGGGGAACAGCTTTTCTGGACCTATACCATTCATAAACCGCTATTTATCCGGGCTGAGCTGAAGGAAGGAGGAACCTACCTTGTCAATTACGGAACGTCCGTTCATGGTCCTGGAACTTTTCTTGGGCCCGGTAAGGCGGAAATTGAATTGTTTCCTGTAACACCCTATAGCAAGGATGTTTTTGAGGAAAGTAAAAAGCTCATCCATAAAAAGGCCCCGGTTGTTGTTCCCCGGGACACCATTGTTTTGATGAACAAAACCATGAAAAAGGAAATCAATAAAACACTGGAAAAATTCAACAGCCAATGGCAACATGAAGGAAAGTTCAGGCAGATGACGCGGGACATGGCCATTCCCACCGAATTCATGAAATGATGCCTGCAGCGGCTTTCAACCCTAAAACAACCTGATGATTGCACCCGACAAACTGCCCGCGATGGCCAGGGCTGCCCGGCAGGAGCATGCGGCCCTGGTGAAGCGGCTCACAGCCACCGATCCCCGGAAACTCGATGAGCGGGTGCATGCCCTTCATGAAGCGGTGTTCGAAACGATCAGCTGCCTCGATTGCGCCAACTGCTGCCGCACCCTCGGACCCAGGATCACCGACACGGATGTGCGGCGGATCGCGGCCGCCCTGCGCATAAAACCATCGGTATTCGTGGAACGTTATCTCAGGATGGACGAGGAGGGCGATTATATCTTCCAATCGATGCCCTGCCCCTTCCTGGGCCGCGACAACTACTGCTCCATATACGATGACCGGCCCAAAGCGTGCCGCGAATACCCCCATACCGACCGGCGCCGGGTGTACCAGGTGATGACGCTGGCACTTAAAAACAGTTCCATATGCCCGGCGGTGTTCGAGATACTGGAGCGGCTGAGGAAGTGACGAGTGACGAGTAACGAATTAAGCGCCGCGGGTGGTGGCTTTTGGGGAGACCGTTACGGATCAAGGTTGCAACTGCCTTTCTTCATATATGCAAAAGCAGCGTGTTCAAATAGCAGGCATTCATCCACAGGAAGATATTTTTTTCAATGACCGGATTATGAATGATAATATGGCATATCTTTGTGTTTATTTGGACTCATTATAATATTATGCGGTGGACGTAAGCCTCTTCCCCATGATGTCAACATGGCGTTGCGGAGCGTCAATCGAAGCATGCCTATGTTCAAAACCCCTTCAAAAGGGTTGCAGGCAACAAGGTGTTCATTTCGTTAAAAAACAGAATATGAAAAACGCGACTTATTTAACAACTGTAATCCTGTTTATTTTGGTCATTATGAGCAGTTGTAAAAATGCTAACAACACAGCACCAATAAACCAGCAATTGACAGGAATGTCTCCTGACGAAAAGGAAATTGCAAGGAAAGAAATTTCAGGCAGAATCGACGAGATCATTAAAGGCGTTAAAGACCTTGATGTTGACGCGGCATTAAAACCATATTCAAGCGACACCTGCTTCAGGATCGTCAATACTGACGCCTCGGTCACTGATTATCAGACCATGAAAAACGGCCAGACAGCGTTTTTCGGGACCGTTAAAAATATACGCTTTACAACCGTAAAAGAGGACTTCCAATTTCTTTCAAAGGACCTGGTCATTTGTACGTGGACAGGAAAGAACGAGTTTGAACCCAAAAAAGGCGGGAAAATGAAAATTGACCCTTATACAGGGAGTATGCTGTTCAGCAAAAAAAATAATGAATGGAAAATAATTTACGCACACGAATCATCAGCACAACCCGTTAAAGTGCCGTTCGAAAAATAAAACCTGCCAGTGAAAAAAAGCAGCAACCGTCCGCCTTCACCCTTAACAGGATAAAAAATCAAAAATTGATTTGAACGACCTCCTGACAACAATAGAAACAATTTATAACCCCAATCCTTAAAAAGAACAATGATGACAAATACAGATCTTGTTAAACTGGCATACGCCAATGTTGCCTCGGGCAATATGCCCGGTGCCCTGGAATTGTTTGATCCCGCAATTGAATGGCACGAATGCAAAGGAATGCCGTTTGTGAATGGCGACGGCTTTTTCAAAGGCCCTGAAGCGGTGGTAACAAATGTTTTCATGAACCTGCCTGTCTATTTTGACGGATTCAATATCGCCGTAACCGAAATATTCGGAACCGACGATAAAGTGGTGATGGTGGGCTATTACCAGGGAACGAATAAAGCCACCGGCCACCCGTTCAAAGCGAATGCAACCCATGTCTGGACCCTTAAAAACGGGAAGCTTGCCCATTTTTTCCAGGCAGTGGATACCGCATCCATAAACAAATAACCATTTAATAACAAGGAACATGCACTACCTGAAATATTGTCTCTTTTTTGCCTGCGGCATGCTGTTGCTCGGTTCTGTCATGACGGGCTGCAACCATCAAAAACCAGCTACCGCTGAAGAGCTTTCACAAATGAACCGGGATTTTGTCGCAGCCCTGAACAACAAAGACGCGGCGGCTGCGGCCAACTGTTACACAGAAGATGCCACGGTGCTTCCGCCAAACGAAGCACCCGTTTCCGGCAAGGCCAATATTCAGAAGTACTGGGAAGGGGCCATTGCCGCCGGGGCGTTTGATGTTGCCGTGGCCACCATAACTACCGGCAGCAACGGCAACCTGGGTTATGAAATCGGGCGCTTCAGCATGAGCACCCGCGATTCAACCGGGAAGGTCACCACGGAGCGGGGAAAGTATATTGAGCTGCTTAAACGCGGCGACGACGGTAAATGGAAATCCATTCACGGCATCTGGAATACCGATACCCTGCCCTTAAAATAGATCCATGCGCTCCATGAAAAAGACGAACATTGTTGAAATACAGGAAGCCCGGATCCCCGGTGACCTTGATGTTATCCGGCAGTTGTGGACAGATTATCTGACCTGGGGAAACGACCGGATGCAACTGCTCCATGGCGTACATCCCCACAACCCGAAAGAGGCGGTGGGACAGGACATCCGGATGATTGACAAATTCCTGCCCCCGCATGGACGACTGGTCCTTGCATTCATTGACAACAATCCCTGCGGCATCGGGTGCCTGAAAGCCATTGACGAAACAACAGGTGAAATCAAGCGGATGTATGTTGACCCAGCCTACCGGAAGATCGGGGCTGGAAGGGCCATCCTTCAATCACTGCTGAATGCCGCCACGGAAGCAGGGTACCGGAAGGTTCGGCTGGACAGCCCAAAGTTCATGGAAGCGGCTCATTCACTATACCGGGGTTTTGGCTTCAAAGAAATTTCAGCATACCCTGAGGTTGAAATCCCGGAAGCATTCAGGCAGTATTTATTGTTTATGGAATTGGATCTGACCTAACCCCAGGCAATATTGAAATGAATAAAAAACAGATCCCATGAAAAGGTATTATATCTCCTCAGTCTTTGTTTGAGCTTGCATCATGTTCAGGCTCAAAAGCCCGACCTGTACGGGTTGCTCCGGAAAATTTCAGCGGAGAAAAATGACAACATACGCTTTTACCTGGCTTTCAGCGGACTAACCGTTTCTGAAACCAAGCCGGTCCCGGACATGGAAAATGCTGAAATCATCCTGCTGCATCCTTTCCTGGAAAACATAACGCACCACACCCCGGTGTTCATGCTGCTGGCACTGGTTTGCATTCCCTCCCTGCTGGTGCCAATGCATCACAGGCTTGAAAAATGGGTCACCCCCAAGCTGGTGGAGAAAAACAAGGAGGTACGGCTGGCCGCGGCAAAAATGCTCATGACGGCGATGCGGTGCCGGAAGCTGCCATGTGTGAAACATGTAAGGAATTCCCAAAAATGTGTAATGGTTCCGGGATGAAACTGCCCGAACTTTGTGTCATCATCCGGATTCAGCAAATCCTGACCCGGGACATGACTACTTTAAATAAAGAACCATTATGAAAACTACAGGAACATCCGAAAGGAAAATTACCGTTGTTTACCGAAAGGACGGGAAGACACCCGACATGAGGTATAAAAGTTCGAGAGCATTTGTATTGTCGCACCACCCGGAGAAGGAAAGGGAACAAAAAAATGGGCGGAAAACAGCCGGGTTGAGATATACCAGCTTGCGGGACCATGTCCTGTTGCATCAAACAGCCATCCTGAAGGATATCCCCGTACAGATTAAACCTGCCGGGAAAAAACCGGTATGGAAGGTCAACAGTTAACGTTGCATGTCGTCCGGGAAGGCCGGTAGGGTAGCCGGTCTGGTTGCATCAGCAGGGACCATCCGGTGCTGATGAAAAAAATTATTACCAAACGTCAAGCATAAAACCATGAAAGAATTTGAACCGAACTGGACGGAAGAAGAACTAAAGGTTTATATCCTGATTTTCTGCGCCAATGCCGATTTTTCCGAATCAAAAGCGGAAACAGCCTTTATCAGATCAAAGACCACTGGAGATTGTTTTGAAAGAATCCATGATGAATTTGACAGGGATAACGATTACCAGAGCATTGAAAAGATACGGTTAACGCTCGGAAAATATGGTTACGTAAAAGAGGATACCGACCGTATATTTAAAGAGGTGAAAGAACTGTTTTTATCCGATGGCCAGTACGACCTGCTGGAACAAAACCTGTTCAGGGGGCTGAACCATGTTTTCGGATCACCGGTGGCTGTAAAATGAAATTTTGACGGTCAGGGTGCAACTTGCATAACTTCCCGGTTTTTTATCCCCAGGTCGTTGCCTGTTAAGGATCCTGTTTGAAACGATTTAACAAAATCAGGCTTTGAAACTGTTTATTAAACATACCCGTTTAATTACGGTCCTGCTGATTGTTGCTGCATTCATTTCGTCCGTCATCCTTATTTCAGCGGTTTTTTTCATTTCGGTCTACCTGGGTGCCTTTGGTTCGCTGCCGGGAAAGGATGAATTATCGGCCATCAGCCAGGAGGAGGCTTCGCTGGTGTTTTCTTCTGACGGGATGGTGATTGGCGAGTTCTTTGCCAGGAACCGGACCAACATTCACCCGGAAGATATTCCCGTTCATCTTAAGCATGCATTGACCGCAACGGAAGATAAGCGGTTTTTCACCCGTTCGGGGTATGATATCCGGAGCCTTGTCCGGGTATTTCTGAACAGCATCCTCTTGGGCAAAAAAAGCGGCGGAGGAGGAAGTACGCTCTCTCAGCAACTGGTCAAAAACCTCTATGGCCGCCACGATTATGGTTTTATGAGCCTGCCGGTCAATAAAATAAGAGAGCTCATTCTTGCTGCGCGGATAGAACAGGTATATTCCAAAGAAGAGCTCCTCCTTTTATACCTCAATACGGTGCCGTTCGGTGAAGATGTTTATGGGGTGGAATCAGCTGCGCGCAGGTATTTCAACAAGCATACCCGCGATTTGACCATCCAGGAATCGGCCGTTTTGGTGGGTTTGTTAAAAGCCAACACCCATTTCAACCCCCGGCTCAACCCCGAAAACTCCTTGTCACGCCGCAACCTGGTTCTTACCTTGATGGCCAGGGAGCATTACCTGCCGGCCCGGGCTTGCGACAGCCTTCGAAAGCTGCCGGTTGAACTGAACTACGAAAACATCGCTTTAACCCCTCCGGCTGGATATTTTGTGTACCAGGTGAAGAAAAAGGCCTCCGCGTTGCTCGATTCAATAAAAGCCAAAACCGGTAAAGCGTACAACCTCGAAAAAGAGGGGCTGAAAATATATACCACGCTCGACATGTCCCTCCAGGAGCTGGCGGTGAAATCAGTAAGGGAACATTTAGCCGTCATGCAAAAGCTGCTTGACAAGGAGTTTGATGTGTATAAATCTAAAAAACGATGGTATCTCAAACAGCAAAATAACAGCACTGGCCTTGAACGTGAAAGCCGGACCAGGGAGATCGGGGTGTTTGACTGGGATGGGTTCCAGGTTAAAAAAATGAATACCCTCGACAGTATCTGGCATTATTACAAAATGCTCAATGCCGCGGTACTCCTTATTAATCCCGGAAACGGCGAAGTTCTCGCCTGGACGGGTGGGAACGATTTTAGCACCCTGCCCTTCGACCTGGTGCTGGCGCACCGGCAGATTGCCTCCGCATTTAAACCTGTTGTATATGCCACTGCGCTTGAAAGTGGAATTACCCCTTGTGTTTACCTGTCAAACCAGCGCAAAAAGTATCCCGGCTATGAAGACTGGGAACCTGAAAACTATGATCATTCCTCGACCCCCGACAGCACTGTTGCCTTTTGGTATGCCCTGGTCAATTCCCTGAACCTGCCAACGGTTGACCTGTATTTTAAGGAGGGCAGGGGAAACCTTTTAAAAACCTGCCAAAAATTGAAATTCCCGGTGATTGCAGGGGATGCGCCTTCGGTTGCCCTGGGGACCCTCGACTTGTCGCTTTATGAAATTGTACGGGCCTATGCCTCCTTTGCCGACGGGGGCCTGATGAATGAACCGGTCATGATTGATAAAATAGTGGATGCCCGCGGAAATATCCTTTACAGCAAGGAGCCCTTAAGACCGAAGGCCGTCTTCACCCCTGAAACAAGCCAGGTGATCACGGCTATGCTGCAGGCGGTGATCAACCAGGGTACGGGTATGCGGATACGCAGCGAATTTGGCATCAAAGCACCCCTTGCCGGGAAAACCGGCACTGCGCAAAACTATTCCGATGCCTGGTTCATCGCCTATACGCCCTGCCTGGTTCTTGGCACCTGGGTGGGCGCCCGCACTGCCGATGTTCACTTTTTCGGCAGCAACGGTTCCGGGGCATCGCTGGCCCTGCCTGTTGTTGGCAAAATACTCGGAGGAATTGAAAAGGATCCCCTGCTGCGCAAAAAATACTTCACCCCGTTCAACATCCCCGGCGAAGCATATTCGTTTCTGCAATGTCAGCCATACCGGCAAACCGGGGTAAAAGGTTTTTTCAACCGGCTGTTTAAAAGAACCCGGAAGAATACGGCACCCGTCATGGATCATAACAAGGCAAAAAAAAGCCGGTAGCCGAAATCATCCTAAAGATATTTAAAAAAGCACAATCCTACCCGTATTTCTTTTATGAGGCTGTATGAAAAGTCTTTTAACCACAGAGCACACAAAATTTGCAGTAAAGTGCGCAGAGAAAAAGCAGTAAACCCTGGCGTCCTCTTACCGCATCGCACCTGGGCCTGGTCATTCACAAAGTTCCTGCGTGTTTTGCATGGATTGGACGGTGGGGCGGATATAATGATATTGCACGCTGATGAAGGGAAATTATACCAACACTTTACTTAAATTTGACAAAATCTGATGATCGCATTCAAAAGAGTTACCGGTGACTTTTCACTGAAGAAGGATTGTTATCAAAAGGACCGTCATAAAGGAACACCCACAGCCCGGAATAGCCCCCCATGCCTGTTGACTGTTAACAGGTTGAGGCGGTCAGTCAAAACCGGCGGAAGGTAGTCCGTGGTTCCGTTTTTAACCCCTATTCCGTCCGGCTCATAAAAACGAATGATAACCAATGAACCTTACAAAAGCTAAAAAGAGGCTGGGCCTCCTCCTGTTATTGCTTGCTGTCCTTGTCGTCGCGGCCTTGTACCCGTTGCCGCCGCAAGCTCCCGTGCGGTATTACGACCGGCAAAGCGGACTGCTGAAAACGGAAAAGGTGGCCGGCGAACGGTGGCTGGTATGGCTGTACAACAACCCGGTAGGCGAAGCAACCCTGTGGGCGCTGGTTAAAAGAAAGGTGGTTTCGGCTGTTTATGGAAACATGATGGATCGCCCTTCCTCAATCAAAAAGATACAGCCCTTCATCGACGAATTTGGCATCGACCTGCGTACCGCCCAAAAACAGACGTTCAGCTCGTTCAACGATTTCTTTACCCGGAAACTGAAGGCTGACGCCCGGCCGGTGGAACCCGGCGCAGCCGTTGCCGTGTCGCCCGCCGACGGAAAAATACTGGCGTACGCAAATATCGGCAACAGCGATTTCATCATCAAAGGAACCCGCTTCCATGTTGTTTCTTTTTTGAATAATGCCCCCCTTGCCCAAAAGTACCTGGATGGCACCCTGGTGATCATCCGGCTTGCCCCGTTCGATTACCACCGTTTCCATTTTCCCATGAGCGGAAGGGTATCGCCTGTCACCCGGACCGACGGGGACTATTATTCCGTCAACCCCCTTGCGTTGCGCAAAAGGGCTGAAATATTCTGCCTGAACAAACGGGAATTCACCATCCTCTCAAGCCCCCTGTTCGGTGATGTGGTGATGGCCGAAGTAGGCGCGACCCTGGTGGGAAGCATCGTGCAGACCCATACGGGGAATGCCGCAGAAAAGGGGGAGGAGAAGGGGTATTTTAAATTCGGGGGTTCGACGGTGGTGCTGCTGTTTGAAAAAAACAAGATCCGCATCGATGAGGATTTACTGGTTCATACGTTGCAGGGTTATGAAACGGTGATCAGGGAAGGCGAAAGGATCGGGGTGGCGGACGGATTGACCCGCCACCCCTGACCTTCTCACAACCCTCATTTGCAAACGATCACTCTCTTCGTCCAGCGGTTCCCGCTGTTACTGAAAACGACGGTATAGATCCCGTTCTCGAACATTCGCAGATCGATCTCCTTCTGGATTTCCCCGTCAGGGTTGAATTCGCCCGATTGATAGATCCTTACTCCCAGGAGATTAAAGACTTCCAGCGAACAATGTTCCCCGGAGTTGCAATTGATCTTCGCGGTGAACAACCCGGCATTCGGGTTCGGAAAGACCAGGAACCCACCGGTATTTTGTATTTCAGCGGTTCCTGTTTCGGGTGAATACGGGCAGGTCGTGACCGTCACATTTTTGGTTGTGGGGGGATCCGCCTTGCAGCCATTAGGATCCGTGTAACTGACCGAGAGATACTTTGCACCGGGAAGTGTCCATTTTACCTGCACCTGGCTGGTGTTGAACCCTGCAGTCATTATCCCTCCCGGGCCCCCTACGATCCAGGTATAATAGGTCATCCCGGGTTCGGTGGAATAGGTTGTCAGTGCATTGACGCAAACCGAACTGCTTCCCGTGATCGTGGGGACCGGCAACGCATTTACGGTCACGTTCTTCACCGCGGGATTCTGTACCGGGCATCCCCCCTGCCCGACGTAGGTGACGGAAAGGGTTTGCGTACCCGGGTTGTTCCACTTAACATATATTTGCCTTGTCCCGCTGCCGGAAAGCACCGACCCTCCCGGCGGAACAGTCCATGTGTAGCCGGTCATCCCCGGTTCAGTAGTGTAAAGGGCTGTCGAATTGACACAAATGGAAGATACTCCCGATATGGTAGGCACTGGGATGGGATATACGGCAACATTGAACTGCCCCGGGGTGAATGCCGTACAACCCGACGAATTCGCATAATTGACCTTCACATATTGGACCTGGGTGTTGGATGAACTCCAGGTTACGGTGATGGCATTGGTCCCGGCGCCGGCTGTAATGGAGCCCCCGGTCGAAATGGTCCATGTATAACCGCTCATGCCCGGTTGTGTCGTGTAAACGTTACCGGCGGACCCGGAGCATACGGCTGCCGGACCCGTTATGGTCGGTTCGGGCCTTGGATTAACGATTACAGCATAATAGACCGGGGTTGCTGCCCTGCACCCGGTCGGATTGGTGTAGTTCACCGTTACCGTCCTGCTGCCCGTCTGGGTCCAGGAAACGGTAATGGCCGATGTCCCGACACCCGAGGTGATCGTTCCGCCGGGGGAGACCGACCAGCTATAAGCGGTCATCCCGGTTTCGGTCGTGTATACGTTCCCGGTACTGTAATAACAAACAGAGGCGGGGCCGGTGATGGTGGGCACCGGGGCCGGGCTTACCGCCACATTAAAAACTCCCGGTGCGGCTGCCGTGCAACCGCTTGTAGCTGTATAACTCACACTTACGGTCTGGGGCCCGGGTAAATTCCAGGCAACGGTCACATAATTCTTGGTCGCGGTCCCGCCAGCCACGATGGATCCCCCGGATGAAACCGTCCAGGTATAATTGGTCATGCCCGTTTGGGTATAATAGTTATTCTGGAGGCTGCCCTGGCACACGGCAGATGGTCCGGTGATGGTCGGAACCGGCAGGGCTTTTACATTCACCTGGAATGTTGAAAACTGGATGGCCCTGCAGCCGTTGGCATTCGTATAATTTACCTTTACGGTCTGGGAGCCGGCCCCTGACCAGGTGACGGTCACGGTATTGGAAGCCGGGGTTCCGCCCGCGGTAACGGTTCCCCCGGTCGAAACGATCCATTCATAGGCTGTCATCCCGGCCTGCGTGGTATAAACAACATTCGTCGTCCCCTGGCACACACTGTAATTGCCGGTGATCGACGGAACCGGTGCTTCATTGACCTTTACCGGGAATGTGGTGGATGTCAATGCTTTGCATCCGGAAGGATTGTAATAGTTCACCTTTACATACTGGTTCCCGGGACTGTTCCAGGTCACATTGACTGCTGAAGTTCCTGCCCCGGAGGTTATGGATCCCCCGGTCGACACCGTCCAGGTATACCCTGTCATACCACCCTGGGTGGCATAGAGGTTCCCTTGCGTACCGGCACAAACGGTATCCGGTCCGGAAATAACCGGTACGGGCAGGGGGTTCACCATAACGTTGAAGACCGTCGGATTGGCTGCAAAACAACCGTTTGTGTTCATATAGTTCACGCTTACGGTCCTGGCCCCGGCGGTATTCCAGGTTACTGCCACGCTGCTCCCATTGTTAGTCCCTCCGGCCGTAATGGAACCACCGGAAGAAACAGTCCAGGTGTAATTGCTCATCCCCTGCTGGGTCGTGTAAATATTGCCCGTTGAACCGGCACATACACTGGCATTTCCTGTAATAACGGGTACCGGGAGCGGATACACTGTGACATTGTACACGGTGGGTGATGCGGCCGTGCAGCCTGCGCTGTTGGTATAATTCACACTCACAGACTGGGCGCCGAGGGAGTCCCATTTCACCGTAAGGACGTTGGTTCCCGCTCCTGAAATAAGATGTCCCCCGGAAGAAATGTTCCATATGTAGCCTGTCATGCCGCTCTGCGTGTAATAAACACTGTTCTCGGCAGATCCGAGACATCTTTTTGACGGCCCGGTGATGGTCGGCACGGGAAGCGAACCGACCGTGACATATTTCGCGACGGGGTAACCGGCGCTGCAACCAGCCGTATTTGCATAATTTACACTGACGGATTGCGTGCCCGACTTCGTCCAGGTTATGGTGGCACTGTTGCTGGAAACTGTTCCGCCGGCAGTGACTGACCCTCCGCTGGAAATGGTCCAAGCGTAATTCGCCATGCCCGGTTCCGTCAAATAAACATTCCCGGCGGAGTTTATGCAAACAGGCGAGGGACCTGTGAGGGTTGGCACCGGGATTGGATTGACCATCACATTAAAGACGGATGGCGCAGCCCCGAAACAACTGTTTCCATTCATGTAGTTTACACTCACGGTCCTTGCGCCGGCCGAACTCCAGGTAACTGTAACGCTGTTGCTGTTGTAGGTTCCCCCGGCTGTTATGGACCCCCCGGAGGAGACATTCCAGGAGTAGTAGCTCATTCCCTGCTGGGTAATGTAAACATTGCCGGCTGAACCGGCACACACGCTGCTGTTCCCTGTAATGACAGGTACGGGCAGGGGATAAACGGTCACATTGTAGACCGCCGGGGCTGCCGGTGTGCACCCGTTACCATTGGTATAATTCACGCTGATCGTTTGGGCCCCTGCGGTGTCCCACCGTACCGTGATCGATTTGGTTCCGGCTCCCGAAGTGATGGATCCGCCGGAGGAGACAGTCCACGTATAACCCGTCATGCCGCTCTGGGTGCTGTATACTGTGTTGGTTGCTGATCCGATGCACCGTGTGGCCGGACCGCTGATAGTTGGCACAGGCAGCGCATTGACTGCGACACTTTTAACAACCGGGGAAACTGCACTGCACCCGTAGGTGTTCGTATAATTAACACTGACGGTTTGTGTTCCCTCCGTGGTCCAGGTTATGGTGACACTGTTGCTGGCGGGTGTCCCGCCTGCCGTAATGCTGCCACCGGCTGAAACAGCCCAGGTGTAATTGGTCATGCCGGGCCCGGTGACATACACGTTCCCGGCCGAATTTACGCATGCCGACTGCGGACCCGTGAGGGCAGGGACCGGCCGGGGGTTGACGGTAACGGGATAGGTTGCCAGGCCGCCGGGCGTGTTGCAACCGTTAGCATCCGTATAGCTTACCTTTACACTCTGGGTACCCGTGCCGCCCCAGGTCACGGTGACGGTATTGCTGGTGGAAGTTCCCCCTGCCGTGATCACACCGCCGGTGGAGACGGTCCATGTGTAATTTGTCATGCCGGGTTGGGTGGAATAAACATTGCCGGTTGTGTAGGTGCAGACGGGCGTGGGGCCGGTAATGACCGGCGTTACTGCCGGCAGGACCGTGACGGCGAGGGATGAGCCGGTACCTGTCGTGCAGCCATTGTTGCCGGATACGGTCACGTTACCGGAAACGGCGATGGATGAGTACGAAACGGTGATCGTATTTGTGGTTCCTCCCGAAGTGGTCGTTCCCCCGGCGGGCAGTGTCCATACATAACCGGTAACCCCGGGTATTTGAGGAACGGAATAGATGTAACCCGTGCCTCCGGCGCAAACGGCAGCCGGGCCTGTAATGGTTCCCGCCGCACCGACCGCCCCCTCTGTCGTGAAGGTCATGTCGTTCCCGTTCGAGGTTCCCCCCGTGCTGGTCGCCCTGACCCGGTAATGGTATAGCGTGTTGCACTGCAGCCCGGTCAATAATGCGGTGACTGCGGTGATCGTGGATCCCGTCACTTGTGAAGGTATTCCGGCCACAGAACTGCCATAGGCTGCGCTGGTCCCATAATCAAAGGTTACGTATGCCGATCCGTTGTTCGGATTGACTGTTCCATTCAGCGTGGCGGTGGTCATGCCGATCGCCGTGGCGGCCGTGGTGACCACCGTTGGCGCAAGGGAAGGTACGTCGGGGGAAGAAACGCCGGGGCCGACCGTCAGGCCGTTCAGCTGTCCAAAACAAAACCACGGTACCATACAAGCCAGGGTTAACAGGTAAATCGTTTTCATGGGACGGGAGATAAGTTATTGTTGCTTGAAATTCATGCCAATACAAATATAACATCATAACAAAAAAAAAGGTTGCCTGGAGCACCGGATATCTTCAGAAAATTCTAAAATGCGGTTGGGTTGACGGGGGACGGGCTTTCAATACCACACGTAAACGGGCGATATTTTTTTACACCCGGAGTGGAACCTGGCACCTAATATGAAGTGTGCCGGACAAACCAGTCATGTATTAAAAACTCCATGGATGATCCGTTTGGTTCTTTCAGATAAACTCCTGGTAATTTTCCTGTTTTTCCGCCTGTAGGTTTCAGGACGATACCCGGCCGATGCAAGATGCCGTACGAATGAAGTACGAATGAAGTACGAACAAAGCGAGAAGAAAGCACGAACAAACGAGAACGAAGCAGCAACCCATCTTAGAGAAACAGGATGCTCCGGAGATGGAAAAACGAGGCTCCCCTTACTGGTAAAAGTTGCAAGTTAAGAAGCCTTTTATTATCGTTTATCCTGTGATCTTTTCAATTACAGGCAGCAGTATGGGAATGTCAACAGCAACTGTTTGATAAACAATATTCAGATCTACATCAATGTAATCATCAATGAGTTTATCACGCATTCCTGCCATGTCTTTCCAGGGCACCTCGGGATGTTTTTCTTTGAAGGTTTCGGAAAGCCTTATTGTCGCTTCACCCATTATTTATATCTGCCTGATACAAGCATCCTGAAGTTGAATATTCTTCAGAAAATCCTCCTTGCTGATCCCGGAAGCGTATAACACAATCCTCTTCAGATTGGTTTCAATGTGCTCAAGATAAATGGAGTCATCCTTCATGCCTGAAAAATGATTTTAAGATCAGCCTCAATGTAGTTTCGCAATTTTTGATTTTTGATGGCGCCATCAGAAACGAGATCGACTTTGACGCCTAATAATTCAGATAATTCACGTTCAATCCGGACCAACTGAAACAGAGAGATGGAGGTATTAAGATTTATCAGGATATCAAGATCACTATCCGGCCTGGATTCATTCCTGGCATAAGAACCGAATATGCCCATTTTTACAGGATCATACGCAAGGAGATAATCTACAATGACTTTATTTTTTTCAGGATTAAGCATCTGCTGAAACTGTTTTACTAAAAATACGACATTTCCTCAATCAAACGAAGTGCAAAGTATAAAACGCAACGTGCGAAATGTAAAATGCGAAGTGTAAAGTGCGAAGTATTTCACATTTCGCATTTCACATTTCGCATTTATCATGGCTCCCCCTGCTAGACTTGAACTAGCGACCCTCTGATTAACAGTCAGATGCTCTAACCAACTGAGCTAAGGAGGAATTTGGGAGTGCAAAATTATGTATTTTCACTTAAAATCCAATACTTTATTGTTTTTTTTCGCTCTTTGGTGAAAATATATCCCGGTCAGGCTAAAATTCAATACTTTAGCATGGCGGAACTGCAGCCACCGGGGCGCCTTTCCGCCTGTAAGGGTTCGTCATTCATTATAAACCGCTGAATCAGGAAATTATGGCCAGGATATCGAGGTTCTTATTGTTCATCATGCTTGTTTGCCGCATCTTATCCGCCCCGGCGCAGGTGCAGGGGGTGGTTGGCAGCCGGTTCACCGACAACTGGTCCATCGGCCTGGGGGCTGGTCCCAACATCTTTTTCGGCGATCTCAAGGCATACTCCTTCTGGCCGGCCACCTCGAACATGAACGAGGTGAAGTTCGGCGGCACCGCCACCCTTTCGAAACAGTTCAGCCACGTCCTTTCGCTGCGCGGCCAGTTCCTCTACAGCGAACTCTCGGGCACCAAGCGGCACACCCGGGCCCATGTGCCCTATAACCTCTATTTCGACGGCAACATCCTTGAGGGGAACCTCAACCTCCTGGTCAACTTCTCCAACCTCTTTTCGGGGGTCTACAAGCCCGGGCGGAAATTCTTCGTCTACGGCACCGTGGGACTCGGCCCCACCAGCTGGAACTCGAATGTCAAGGGGCTCGGCACCGGAACGCCGGTGCGCAGGAGCGACACCCTGGGCAACTGGACCACCGCCCTCATGGGGATGGCCGGCATCGGCGCCTGGGTGAACCTGGGCGACAAGGTCAACATCGGGCTCGAATGGTCGCTCCATGGGGTCAACAGCGACAAGGTCGACGCCACGGTGAGCGGCTACAAGTACGACGCCTATTCGATGCTGTCGGTCAACGTCACTTACAATTTCAACAAGCCGCACCCGGGCAAAGCCCCCGAACCGAAGGTACAGCTGGTGCCCGTGGTGGTGCCCCCGCCCGTGCAGGAGAAAACGGAGGAACCGCTGCCCGACGTGATCGCGTCGCCCGACACCACGCGCATCGACACGCTGCAGGAGATCACCGAGATCCCCGAAGAGACCGAACCGGCCGATTCGCTGGCCAACCTCTCCGAACAGGGGGTGGTCTTCAGGGTGCAGCTCTTCGCGCTGCGCGCCCGCAAATACACCGCTGAAGAGGCCCGTGCGAAGTACCGGTTCGACCAGGAGGTGACCATCGATGCCGCCGACGGCTGGTACCGCTACACCCTCGGCCCCTTCACCGGGTACGCAGAGGCCAAGGCGCTGAAGAACAAAATGCGGAAACGCGGCTTCAGCGGTGCCTTCGTCACACGGTACTACAACGGCGCCAGGGTCCCCGTCCATGGAAAAAAATGACCCCGGCAGCGGCATCCTCTTCATCACCCCCCCCTTCACGCAGCTGAACGCCCCCTACCCGGCGACCGCCTTCCTGAAGGGATTCCTCCATACGAAAAACATCGCCTCGCACCAGTGCGACCTGGGGATTGAGGTAATCCTGGCGCTCTTCTCCCCGACGGGATTCCAAAGGCTTTTCGATGAAATAATCCGCCTGCAGCCGCCCCTTTCGCCCAACGCCCGGCGGATGGCCGCGATGCGGGAGGAATATACCGCCACCATCGGCGGGGTGATCGCCTTCCTGCAGGGGCGCAGCCCCGAGCTGGCGCACCGCATCGCCGGGCGGCAGTGGCTCCCCGAGGCGTCGCGCTTCGGCCGGCTCACCGACCTCGACCACGACTTCGGCGAGCTGGGCATCCACGACCGGGCCAAACACCTGGCCACCTGCTACCTCGAGGATGTGGCCGACCTGGTGGCCGAAACCATCGACCCGCACTTCGGCTTCAGCCGCTATGCCGAAAGGCTGGGGCGCTCCGCCGCAACTTTTGACGAACTGGCCGCGGCCCTCGGCCAGCCCGGCACCCTGGTCGATGCCATCCTGCGGGAGTTGCTGGAAGAAGAGGTAGACCGCTATTGCCCCTCGCTGGTGGCCCTTTCGGTTCCCTTCCCCGGGAACCTCCTGGGGGCGCTCAAATGCGGGCAGTGGCTGCGGAAACAACACCCCTCTATAAAAATAGCGATGGGCGGCGGATTCGTCAGCACCGAGCTGCGGTCGCTCACCGACCCGCGGGTGTTCAGCTATGTCGATTTCATTACCCTCGACGACGGCGAAACGCCCCTGCTCAACCTGGCGGAACACCTCGCCGGGAGTCGGCCGGCGGAGATGCTCAAACGCACCTTCCTGCTGCGGGATGGCGTGGTGACCTGGTGCAACGGGTCGGAAGATCCCGACGCGGCGCAAAGAGACACGGGCACCCCCGATTACGAAGGATTGCCCGCCGGAAGGTATCTTTCGGTGATGGAGGTGGCCAATCCCATGCACCGGCTGTGGAGCGACGGCTTCTGGAACAAGCTCATGCTGGCCCACGGCTGCTACTGGGGCAAATGCACCTTTTGCGACGTGACGCTGGATTATATCAAACGCTATGAACCCTTCGGCGCCGCGGTGATCTGCGACCGCATGGAGGCGGTGATGGCGCAGACCGGCCGCAACGGCTTCCACTTCACCGACGAGGCCGCACCGCCCGCGCTGATGCGGGAGCTTGCGCTGGAGATCCTGCGGCGCAGGCTGACGGTGGTGTGGTGGACCAACATCCGCTTCGAGAAAAATTTCACCCCCGGACTCTGCCGGCTGCTGGCCGTCTCGGGGTGCATCGCGGTATCGGGCGGGCTGGAGGTGGCCTCCGACCGCATCCTGAAACTGATCGACAAAGGGGTCACGGTGGCGCAGGTGGCCGCGGTGGCCGGCAACTTCACCCGGGCCGGGATCATGGTGCACGCCTACCTGATGTATGGCTTCCCCACCCAGACAGCGCAGGAGACCGTCGATGCGCTGGAGGTGGTGCGGCAGCTGTTCCTCAACGGGGTGGTGCAGTCGGGCTTCTGGCACCAGTTCGCCATGACGGCCCACAGCCCGGCGGGGCTCGACCCCGCGCGGTTCGGCGTTGAACGGACCGATACCATCACCGGCAGTTTCGCCAACAACGACCTGCCGTTTACCGACCGCACCGGCTGCGACCATGAAAGCTTCAGCGAGGGGTTGAAGAAGTCGCTGTACAATTACATGCACGGCATTTGTCTTGACTTCCCGCTGCAGGAGTGGTTCGGCTTCCGCATCCCGCGGACGACGGTGGCGCCGGGGTTCATCCGCGGCATCCTCGTGCACGAAGCCGGCGGGCTCCCGGCACCCGGGGCCAGGATCGCCTGGCTGGGCGGGATGCCGGAAGTGGTTTATCACACCCGGCAGAAAAAAGGGAAGAGCATGCCGGCGGCCAGGCTCGTGGTGCAGACCCGGCAACGCGAGGTCGTGCTGAATACCCATCCTGAAACCGGCCGGTGGCTGATGGCGCTCCTTCCCCGGATCTCACCGGCAAACCGGGAACTGATGACCTTTCATCAGCTGGAAGACTCGTTTTCAAAAACGGCACAGGGCGAATTCAAATTATTCTGGAATTCACCGGTGATGCAAACCTTGCGGGAGAACGGAATGGTGGTGGTGTAAACCCGGAACGGGTTTGCCAATTAAAAATTAATAATTACTAATTACTTTTTGATAGGGAGCGGGCGGGTTGCCTTTCACTATTGCCTACTGCCTGTTGCCTGTTGCCTTCTACAAAAGCACCCCTCCCTTCATGCTAATCCCCATTGACAAGATTCATCGCGATTTTGATTCCATCGGCGGCGCTTGATACGATGCCGCCGGCATAGCCGCTTCCCTCGCCGGCGATGAAGAGGTTTTCGAACCCGATGCAGAGGCCGTTGGGCTCGCGCAGGGCCTGGACGGGGGCCGAGGTCTTGCTCTCGAGCCCAAGGAGGATGCCACTGCCATAGCCCCTCAGCCGCATGTTGAAGTCCTTCAGACCGGCGCGCAGGGCATGGGTGACCACAGGGGGAACCATCTCCCACAGGCGGGCGGGCTTCAGCCCGAGTGGATAGCTGGTTTCGGGGATCTTGGAGGGCTCGGTACCCGCGAGGAAATTGCCGATGGTGCAGAAGGGCGCCTGGAAACCGTTTGAAAATTCATAAAAGGAGTGCTCCAGGTTTTCAAGCCAGTCGAGCGCCTCCGCGGGGCTGACGGTCTTGCCGGCCAACTGGTCGGGGTGGATGCCGGCCACGCAGCCGGCGTTGGCAAAGCGGCCGTTGCGGCGGTAGTTGCTCATCCCGTTCACGATGTTTAATTCCGGGCCGGTGGCGGCGGGCACCACCATCCCGCCGGGGCACATGCAGAAGGAGTACACCGGGTGGCTGCCGTCGGCTTCGGAGGTGAGGCGGTACTCGGCCGCCTTCACCCCTGCAAGGCTGCGCATGCCCCACTGGGCGCGGTTGATCTCCTCCTGGAGGTGTTCGGCCCTGAAACCGATGGCGAAGTTCTTGGTGCGGAAGCCCACACCCCGGCGCATCAGCATCCGGTAGGTATCATAGGCGGAATGGCCCGGGGCTATGATGAAGTAATCGGCGGCAAGGGACTGGTCGCCGGCAACAGCCCCGCTCACCACCCCCTTTTCGGTTTCAAGATCGGTGAGGGTGGTCTCGAAACGGATCTCTCCGCCCATTTCGCGGTACTGGTCGCGCAGCGCCCTGACCACCCGTCGCAGGTTGTCGCTGCCCACGTGGGGATAGGCCATGTAGCGGATCTCGGCGGGAGCCCCCGCGTTGATGTAACTGTCGATGAAAAAGGCCCGCTCCTTTGAGATATGTTTCGACCGGGAGGTAAGCTTCCCGTCGGAAAAGGTCCCCGCGCCGCCTTCGCCGTAGGAGTAGTTGGCCGCCGGGTCGAAGGTTCCCGTGCGCTCGAAGCGGATGATCCCCTGTTCCCGCTTTTTCACCTCGGCGCCGCGTTCGAGCAGGATGGTGTCGAAACCGGCCCGCTGCAGCACGAAGGCTGCGAAAAAGCCGGCGGGGCCGCTGCCGGTAACCACCACCCGCTTGTTTCTCTTTTCATACGGGATCACCAGTCCGGGGGCAGGTTCCTCTTCGGGCTGGCCGAAACCGACGGCATTCACGGCGACGCGGAGCAGCCAGTGAATATCGGTCTTCTTGCGGGCGTCGAGGCTTTTACCCTCGATCTGCCAGGTAAAGGACTTCAGTCCTGTTTTGCGGGCAACCATCTGCCTCAGCTCCTCATCCGAATAGCCCGTCGGCGCTTTGATGTCAATGATCCTGGTTCCCATGGCAAATGTCCTTTTTTAAGATGAATGGCGATCTGCAAAGTTGGCGATTTTCCGGTTACCGGGTGGCCGGATTCGCAAACCCAACGGCGGAGGGATGAAGTTCGCCGGCGGCGGATACTTTCGGGGGCGGTTCTGCGTTAATGTTTCACCTCAATTGAAAGGCATGCCGCTCCAGTTACGTCTCGTTTTCATCCTGGTGCTCCTCCAGGTTTGCAGCTTTGGCCAGACCGGCCTGAAATTCAAGCAGGATGCCATCGATGACCTTAAGAAGGGCGATTTCATCAACGCCGTTGAAAACCTCAACGTAGCCATTGAAAAAGAGCCGGGCCTCCCGGAACTTTTTTACCTCCGGGGTTACGCCAAGTACAGCCTCGATGATTACATGGGCGCCGAGCAGGACTATTCGCACTCGATCGAACTGTCGCCCTACATGGCCGAAGTATTTCTCAACCGCGCCATCGTGCGCAGCCAGCTGGAGAACTTCAAGGGGGCGATGGAGGATTTCGACAGGGCCATGGCGATGGATCCGAAAAACGGGGAGATCTGGTTCTACCGCGCCCGCACCAACCTCTACCTGAAAAAACACTATTCCTGCCTGGTCGACTGCAACAAGGCCATCCAGCTCAGGTTCGGGGGCGAAGCCGTGTACGTGCTCAAGGCAAGTGCCGAACAGGAGGTAAAACGGTTCACCGAAGCCATCGAAGACCTGGATGCCGCCCGCAGGATCAACCCGCAGAACGGTTACGTATTCGTACAGCGCGGGCTGGTATGGGTCGACATGAACCAGGTTGATTCGGCCATCGTCGATTTCGGAAGGGCCGTGCGGCTCGATTCGGCCAACACCTACGCCCTTTTCAACAGGGCGCTCGCCTACCTGAAGATCCCCGACCAGGTGAAAGCCCTCCGCGACCTGAATGCCGTCATCCGCATCTCTCCCTACAACGCCTACGCCTATTACAACCGGGCGATCGTACTCATCGGGCTGAAAGAAAAGCGCGGGGCCATCCGCGACTTCGAGATCGTGAGCAAGCTCGACCCGAAGAACATCATCAGCTACTATTACCGCAGCAAGCTGAAGGCCGAGCTGCACGATTACCAGGGGACCCTCGACGACCTGAACAAGACCCTCGACCTGTTGCCCGATTACACCGACGCCTTTTACGACCGGTACGAGGTAAAGCTGAAGATGAAGGATATGAAGGGGGCGCAGGCCGATTACAAGCAGGCCATGGAGCTTTCGCGGAAGAACCATTACAACCCCGACAGCCTGAAGGCCGAACGCAAGGATTACCTGAAGAGCCTGGTCAAACTGAGCGGCGATTTTGAGCAGATGAACACCATGAACAGCAAGCTGCAGAACCAGGCGGTCGACATCAGGCTGAAGCCCATGTTCAGCCTCCTGCTGTGGAAGGTGGATTTCGAAAAGGTGAAGGTGTACGACGCCTTTAAAAAGGAGCATTATTTCACTAACCTCATCTCCTTCGCCAACCAGCCGGGCATTGTCGGCGACTCGATCCTGCATGCCGAAATCGGGCGGCAATCGCACCGTATCGATTCGGCGGGCGTCAGCCCGCTGGCGACCTTCAAACGGGGGGTATCCTGGAGCCTGCTGCGAACCTACGATCGCGCCATCCGCGACTTCGACACCGTTCTTGCAGCCGATTCGGGGTTCATCATGGCCTGGTTCAGCCGCGCCGTCGCGCGTTACGAACTGATCCAGCTCATCAATGTGCAGGATGATTACCAGCGCGACATCACGATCGGCAAAACCGCCGCAAAACCACAGAACCCACCGCTAACGGCAGCCCTCGAGCACACCTATGGGGCGGTGATCGGCGATTACGACAGGGTGCTGGCGCTCGATCCCGGCCTTGCTTTCGCGTGGTACAACCGGGGTTATGTCAACAGCCAGATGGGCAATTACAGGGCGGCCATCGAAGATTTCTCAAAGGCCATCAGCCTGCGGAACGATTTTGCCGAGGCCTGGTTCAACCGGGGGCTGCTGAACATCATGCTGAATGAGAACCGGGCAGGATGCAACGACCTGAGCCGTGCCGGCGAACTGGGCATCGGAGATGCCTACCGCGTGATGAAACGCTATTGCTATAAATGAAATGCGGCAGGCCTATCCCCCGAAATAGTGGCTGATCATGGACAGCAGCACCTCTTTGCGCAAGGGTTTTGAAATATAATCATTGCAACCGGCTTTCAGCGCCTTGTCGCGGTCGTCGGAGAGGCTGTAGGCGGTCTGGGCAAAGATGATCACCTCCGGGTTGAACTTCCTGATCTGCCGGGTGGCTTCGTAGCCGTCCATCACAGGCATTTTGACATCCATCAGCACCAGGTCGATGTCGGGATGGTTCCGGCAGGCCTCCACGGTTTCGGCACCTGTTTTCACATGGATGAACTCCTTTCCGACCGATTTCAGCAGCCGGGTGATGAGCAGGTAGGAGATGATGTCGTCTTCGGCCACCAGGATTTTCAGCTGCCGCGCCGGCAGGTTTTCAGGTATTCCGGGTGAAACGTTTTCAGTTGCCGGATTTGAGGACTCATCAAAGCGGTAAGGGATGGTAAAATAGAAGGTGCTGCCCCTCCCCGGCTCGCTCACCAGCCGGATCGATCCACCGAGCATCTCCACGTAAGCTTTTGTGATTGACAAGCCCAGCCCGGCTCCCTGGAGCGCCTGCCGGTCGGAGATATCGGCCTGGACAAACCGTTCGAAGATGGCCTCATGGCGGTCGGGAGAAATGCCGATCCCGGTGTCCTTCACAAAGAATTCGAGGAATTTCCCGGCCTCCCGGTAGCCGAAAACGATCGATCCCTCGCGGGTGTACTTGATGGCGTTCTTTACGAGGTTGGTCAGGATGGCGTACATTTTCTCACGGTCGGTGCGGATGGTAACCTCTGCCGCGGGGAGGGTGTTCTGCAGGTAAAGCCGCAGTCCCCTGGCCTCCACTTCGGGTTTGAAAAAACTGTAAATGTATGCCGTCTGCTCGTTTACATTGGTTTCAGACAGGGTGATCTCCATCTGCCCCGACTCGATCTTCGAGATGTCGATGATGTCGTTGATGATGTTGAGCATCCGGATCCCGCTTTTTTCGATGATGTTGATGTGGTGGATCTGCTCCTCGCCGCTGAGGTTCTGTTCCTTGAGCAGGGCTGAAAAACCCAGGATCCCGTTCATGGGGGTGCGTATCTCGTGCGACATGTTGGCCAGGAAGGCCGACTTCAGCCGGTCGCTCTCTTCGGCCCGTTCCTTGGCCCTGACCAGGTCTTCAAACATCTTCTTCCGGTCGGTGATGTCGCGGCAGATCACGTAGGTGTTCTGGAGGAGGCCGCAATCATCGTAACTGAATTTTGCCCTGTCCTCGCGCCATACATAATGACCCTCCTTGTGCCTTGAACGGTAGGAATAGGTCAGCTCCTCCCGCTTCGCGCCGATGGCCGCAAAGATGGTTGCAAAGAGGGCATCGCGGTCGTCGGGGTGGATAACCGAATAGATTTCCTCCGGGCCGCGGCTCATCTCCTCTTCGGCGGCATAACCGAACTGGCGCACATAGGAGGGCGATGCATACTGGATCCGGTTGTCGGCCCCGAGGATCAGGATCCCGTCGGAGATGTTCTCGGTGATGAGGCGGAATTTCTGTTCACTCTCGCGAAGGGCCTCCTCGGAAAGCACCCGCTGGGTGATGTCGCGTACCAGGGTCAGCACATTGTTCTCGGAAAGGGGGACCACCCGTGTCTCATAATATTCGGGAAGCCCGCCGGTGTTTACCGAATAGGAGAATTCGACCAGCTCGTTGCGGTCAAGCGACCGGCTGAAGGCTTCCAGCGCTTTGCCGGTTATTTCGGGTGAAAAGAGGTCGCTGAGGTTTTTCCCGATCAGCGCCTGTCTCGGGGCGATGAGTTTCGTGTCGTCCTCCGTGAAGGCATCGATGTAATCGCCGTTCCTGCTGAATACGAACAGCAGGTCGGGGATTGCGAAAAGGAAAGCTTTGTTGCGGGCCAGGCTTTGCCTGAGGCTGCGTTCGGCGTTTTTCTTCTCGGTGATGTCGCGTGCCATGGCGATCAGGACATCCTGCCCGAAGTACCGCCCTCTGTTGACGATCACCTCCTTCGGGAAAATTTCGCCGTTCTTCCGCACGGCCCAGAAGTCGAAGGCGGCAGGAACGCCGGTCGTGAATACCTCCATCTCCATCTTCCAGATATGGTCGAGGTCGTTCAGCCCCGGTGCGGCAACGGTAATGGGCGATTGCCCGATCAGTTCCATCTGCGAATAGCCGTACATCTTTTCAGCCCCAATGTTCACATCGATGAAGATGCCGGTCTCGTCCTGTACATAGATCGCCTCGGAAACGGAATTGAAAATGTCGAAATAACTCTGGCGGGTGAGTTCGAGGGCTTCGGTGGCCTCCTTGCTTTCGGTGATGTCCTCGAAAATCCCGACCCCGCCGATGATCCTGCCGTCGTCGCCCGGGAAACTGACGAACATTCCCCTCACATAGGTGGCTTTTTCAGCGGTCACCGAACGGTATACCCCTTCGTAGTGGCCCGTTCGGCCGCTCAGCGCATCGCGGATGGCCATGATCATGGGCTCATCCTTCACCCGTTCAAAAATATTGAAGCCGATCAGCGCCTCGCGCGACGAACCGATGACCTTTACAAATTCGATGTTTGCATCGAGGATGGTGCTGTCGGTGCCGAAATGGACGATCCCCATCGGGGAATGGGCGAAGAGGGTGCGGTATTTTTCTTCGCTTTCGCGCAGGGCGGCCATGGCATCGTCCATCGATCGCGGCGGTTTGCTCTTTGCGGCCGTGCCGGGAGGCGCCTCCTGTTCCTGCAATTCAGCCGGCTCTTCAACCGGGGTGTAGGTGGCCATAAACTGAGAGGGGCATGGCGACCACACCGATACCGTGAACCACTTTTTACACGAAAGGACATAGTGGCTGAACGCCTCTTCTCCCCCCGATGATGCAACCGCTTCGCAGCGCCCGAAGGCAAGGTGATCGCGGAGCGCCGCAAGGGCGCCGCCGGGGAGCCTATGCTTCATATCGCCCACGGCGGAAAGGCCCGACATCCGTTCATAGGCGGGATTCATCTCCAGGAGTTCAACCGACCATTGCCCGTTCGCTTCACCAGGGACCACCCTGCCGTAAACATACCCGTAAGGGGCCTGGAAGATGATCCTGCGATATTGATCGGTGTTCATAAAATCACTGGTCATAACTCTTTTTTGCGGGAAGCAAAATTAACATTATTTGATCAGAATGAATATCGGACAAGGATCAACGAAATTGAAGTAATGTCAAAGACAGAATAGAAGGCATCAGGCAATGGGCAATAGGCAATAGTGAAAAGGCTGCCAGCCGGCTCCACATCAGTTAGTAATTTTAATCTTTAATTTTTAATTTTTCCTGGTTTACCGTTGTGAAGAGGATGACGTTGAAAAGGGCGTAATAGATGACGCCCGCCTGGTTTTCGAACATCGATTCGACCAGGATGTTAACCGCGAATACCGCCAGGAAGACCAGGTACAGGAGTTCGCGGCGCCTGAATGCGCGCACGGCGGGGAAAACCAGCATGAAGAGCAGGAGCGCCAGCCCGGAAATCCCGAGGGCGAATATAACCACGACCATGAACAGGGATATCCATCCCGCCTTGGAATTCAGCAAAACCACAACCACAAACAGGTGGATCACCAGCAGGACTCCCCCAACCCGAAACCGCCTGGCCAGGGAATCGTCTTCCATAATGCCGTAACCCGCAATTGCAATGGCAAAGGTGAAATACATGGCCAGGTAACCCGGGTGGAAATACCACGACAGCTGCGTATAGTAAAAGGCTTTCTCAACATGGAATACCGCCATCATGATGGCCGCGTGTCCCAGCAGGATGAGGGTGGAGGCGAAACAGCCGGCAACAAAAAACAAGAAGATCCTCCTGGTTACCGCTTTTTCAAGGTAAAACGGCTCGCGGGTCGCAAACAGAAGGGGGAAAACGAGCAACGATAGCTTGACCTCCAGGTCGAACCAGCCATAGGCGAGGTTGGACGACCAGGACATCCCCGCAACATACAGGAGATACAAGAGTGAAAAGGAAAAAAGTGCTGCGCGCTTCTTATCCCTCAAAAGGAGGGCGAAGGTCACGACATAGCTGCCTTCGGCCAGCCAGTTCAGGAATAACAGGAAAATAAGGGGGGGAAGGATCCTCCCGTATACCGGGATGAAAAAAACCACCGCAGGCAGAAGCAGGTGAAAGATCTTCCTGTGGATCGGTTTCCTTTTCATTTTTACAAAACTACGAACATTCCCTATTTTTTCCATCCGCATAAATATTTATCCGCCGGACTCACTATCTTTGGTAATTGTTATGCATTTTATGCTGCGACGCATTTTTATCATGAAAACATACCAACCGCTTCCGTCTGTCGTTAATTCATCACTTCCTGTTACTAAACAATGATCATGACCGGGTTATCAATTATCATCATTACCTATAACGAAGAACACAACATCGGAAAATGCCTGGAGGCAGTCAAAGGCCTTGCCGATGAGATCCTGGTGGTGGATTCCTTTTCGGGCGACAAAACCGTTGAAATCTGCGAATCATACGGCTGCCGGGTGATCCGCAGGGAGTTCAAAGGGTTTGCCGATCAGAAACTTTTTGCCGCCAACGAAGCTAAAAATGACTGGATTCTCTCGCTCGACGCGGATGAGGTAATGACGGAAGATTTAAAAAATGAAATTCATACCATGCTCCTGCAGGGAACGATGCCCCTTTGCGGGTATGAAATACACCTGCTGCTCTCTTACATGGGAAAGATCATGCACCATTCGGGGGTGGGAACTGTTTACAAGCTCCGGCTTTTCAACAGGAAATACGGCACCTTCGAATTTTCGCACGTGCACGAGCAAATCGTATTGAACGGGCCGGTGGGGCGCCTGAAAGGAAAGATCATACACTATTCGTACCGCGATCTTCACCACCATTTCGAAAAATCAAACTTTTACACCTCCCTGGCCGCGAAACAATACCAGCAGGCGGGAAAGCGCTACCAGAAGGCCTGGGTCGCCTTTAAATTCCCGGTCACCTTTCTTACCTATTATTTCCTTAAAATGGGGATCCTCGACGGGTACCCGGGGTTCATGTGGTCCTTCCTGGCCGCCATGTACTCGACGATCAAAATTGCCAAAACCATCGAACTGATCAGCCTATGATCATCCCGGCCATCGCAGTTTCCCTGGCAATCATCATGGTCCTGTGGTTCACGGTGACACGCAGTTTCCTGGTGCCGCCGAAAAAAGGGCTGCCCATCCTGATGTATCACAAGGTTGCCACTACCGGTGCCGACGGGCTGACCATCCCTGCTGCGGAACTCGGACAACAGTTCCGGTACATCCGCGAAAAGGGCTACCATACCCTTTTCTTCGGGGAGGTTGCGGCCCTGCTCCGCGCAAAACAACCTTTGCCTGCCCGGGCCCTGGTCATCACTTTCGACGATGCATACCGGAGTTTTCACACCCACGCCCTGCCCCTCCTTGAAAAATACAACCTGAAGGCGACGGTGTTCGTCCCCGTGGGGCACATGGGGGGAACCAATGCCTGGGACCGGGGGAACGACCCGGTCATGCCGGCTGAAGAGCTGGGGTTGATCATGAAGGGCGGACTTGTCGAGACGGGGCTGCACTCGTTTGCCCACCGGAATTACAGGGAGATGTCGCTGCAGGAGATGAAAGAGGACCTGGAGAAGTGCGCCACAGCATTGACCGCATGCAACCTGCCGTTCGCAAGGGTGCTCGCTTATCCTTACGGGGGATACCCGAAAAAAGATGCGGCCCGCCTTGCGCAGATGAAAGCAATGTTCAGGGAGACGGGGCTTGATTTTGCCCTCCGCATCGGGAACCGGATAAACCCGCTCCCGCTGAAAGAACCATACCTGGTGAAGCGCATCGACATCAAGGGAACCGACTCTTTCGCCACCTTCCGCATCAAATTGAGCAAGGGCAGGAAAAAATTGTTTTAATCGCGCAAATCCTGATGAAACATCTTATAAGCCCGCATGTTGCTCATCTCTTCCGTACCCTGCTTATTATTGTGGTATCAGTTATCCATGGTGCCGGCGGGTTTGCACAGGCCGTGCCCGACCCGAAAGAGATTTACCTGATCAGCGATGTCCAGGAACCGATGAGGGTGGAGAAGTGGGTTGGCAAACCCTACCGGAACGAAGAGGCGACCGACAGCTTATATGCCGATATGGTGCGCCTGAAACCCCGGCAGGTGTTCCTGCTGGGCGACCTGGCTTCGGCGGGCTCGAACAACAGGGCATGGGCCCCGCTCGACAGGTTTTTGAATGCCCTGCACCGGGCCGGTGCCCAGGTACATGCCATCCCCGGCAACCACGAATACATGGGGGAAAAGGAAGGGATGCGGAACTTCACGCGCCGTTTCGGCGAAAAGTCACTGCACGGATACTGCGTAAGGGTTGATTCCATGGTGCTGGTGATGCTGAACTCGAATTTCAAAAAGCTCAGACCAGAGGAGGTATCGAAACAACTCGTCTGGTATAATACCGTGATGGATTCGTTGGAAGACGACCGCGTAACGCGGGCGATCATCGTCTGCACGCACCATGCGCCCTTCAGCAACAGCCGGGTGGTGGGCTCCTCCGCACCGGTTGCCGGGCTGATCGTGCCGGGGTTTGAGAAGTCGAAAAAAACGGTCCTGCTCATCAGCGGACATTCGCACAACCTGGAATATTTTGCAAGGCCCCGGGGGAAACATTTCCTGGTGATCGGCGGCGGTGGCGGAATCGCCCAGCCCCTCCTCGCCATGGACAAACGCGTGCACCACGATCTCCTCGGCCAGGAGGTGAAACCCCTCTATTTTTATCTTGTGATGAAAAGAAAAGAAAATTCCCTGGAGCTTGTCGCCCGGGGATTCAAGCGCGATTTCCGTTTCTTCGAGCTGGAGATCGCCACCCTGACCTTAAACTGACCCCGGCATCACGGCGGAATTCCTGTTATCCGGGTTGAAACCGGGGGCCCCTGGGTCCGGTTGCATCCTATTTCTTCGTGATGAAAAGCCCGTCCTTCAACATGGCCTTCACGGTGGCTTTTGCAAAAGTATAAGCCAGCTTGTCGGTGCCGCCATTCAGCGTTCCGCTCAGCTGCCAGGCCCACTGTTCATCCCTGGAGGCCCGGTTGTAGAAATCGACGCTGAGCTTTACATCGGTGACCATCTTCATCCCCCCGGCAATGGGTACGCTGGCGCCGGCATAGCCGCCGTACATGCCCACCCCCACCCCCACGCTGAGCGTCGGGGTATTCTGGGCGCGTTTTTCGGTGCCGTTCACCGAATAGACCAGCAGGGCGTCCACCTGCAGCGAATCGGCAATGGCCAGGAATGCCTCGCGCGAAGCCACACGCGCCTGTTTCACATTCGCGTAGGCGGTGATTGCCACAATGCCTTTGTCCGTGAGGAGCTTTACCGTATTGTCCTCGAGCTGATGCCGGGCAACGGCATCGGATACTTTGGCATATACCATCACCTTGCGGTAGGATTCGGCTTTATAGTCCGACGATTTCCAGGTGTTCTGGGCAATGGCCGGCACCAGGAAAACGACCAGGCAAAAAGCGATAAAAAGATGTTTCATCTTCATTGTTATTAGGGATTTAAGGCCATGCAGCAGCCCCCGCAGTTTGGGGAATTCGTGCATCTTGGCCGCGGTAAAGGTAGGAAAAAAGCCGGATGCGTTTGACCGTGAAGAAGAAGGATCAGTTTCCCCTCATCCGTTTGTATATCATGGCCGACATGCCGCTGACGAAGGCCGTCTGTGTCTCAATATGCTTCCCGCGGGTCATAATGGTCAGGATATAGGGGGAATTATGGGCATAAACGATGCCTGATTCTGAAAAGTCCATCGATTCGTTGATGCCTCTCTCCCCGAACTTATGCGCGACAACGGTGCCTTCGGGCAGTTCTTTCACGATCCCCTCCCTGAAACTGCTCTCCGTGAGCAATCTCAGACCGTATTCCGAAAGTACTTCGTTGACATAAGTGGCATTGAAGAGCAACCTTAGAAATTTTGAATACTGTCGGGGCGAAATAGAATAGACCGCATCGGAAGGCTCATCACAAAAGGGTATGTCAATATCTCTGAAGAATTGCCGGTACTGATCTTTATCCATATGGCTGCTCAAGAGGTAGGTGGCGTTGTTGTCCGATTCATCGGTCATATATTTGAGGAGTTTCGCGACCGTGTACTTCTGCCCGGGGATGATCGAATCGCCTTTGTATTTCTGCTTCGGGAATGTGAGATCCGGTTTCTGATACACAAACTCCTTTTTAAGGGTACCCGGGTGGATTTCCTCCTGTTTCAGGTAATACATCATGATGGGCAACTTCATGAGGCTGCCGGGAAGGTATTCATTGTTCCCGTACATGCTCGTCCAGAACCCTGAATTCATATCCTTCACATAAACCGCCGCGGAGGTGATCATTCCTTTGTTCTGTGATTGCTCGATGAATGCGGCAATATCTGATTTAAGGGAGGAGAAAGCTTCCGATTCCAATTCCGATTCGGCAAGCAGCAGCGGGCGGGTATATTTGTCATGGGCGTCTTCCAGCCGGATGATGGCCAGGGAACAGGGGCTGCTGGTGAGACGCATGCTGTTCACCTGGTTTGCGGCTCTCGAAGCCCTGATATAAAATAAGACATTGGAGGCCAAAAGAAGGAGGATGATCCCGGAAAGGAGGATCACCATGATTCTGAAGCGTTTCAAAGCTTTTTTTGAGGCTGCTTCCGTTTCGTGGGGGTGATGGTGCGGGTGTTGCATCGGGAGTCGAATAACTATCGCGCAGACACCATTATCCCTGCAAAGGTTGCCTGCAATGCGTGTGAAATCCTCACCAGGCTGACTGCCAGGCGATTTGTTTTAGGCTGAAATATATCCGGCGGCAAATTTTTCGGTGCATATTTACCGTCATCCTGGAACTAAGGAATGTCAATGTTAATATTTCCAATTCTTGAATACAACAATCATCCTGGTGCTTGATACTTTCCCGTGCTTTTACCAATTACCTGAATGCTAACCAGGTCACTTTTGTTGGGTGACTCGTCCTGCCAAAATATACATGGAGGTATTTAAGAGGCATTTTAAATGTTCCTGATTGGTGCGATACAAGAAAGAGCATTGAAGGTGCCGCTTCGGGCGCCGACCGGGCCATGACCCGGGGGGGTGAATGATTACAACCCCCGTTTGTCGGGGTACCCGTCGTCGAGGGGCCATGCGTTTGGTGTGAGGTGTGTGAAGGATTGAGTGGGTGCCATAATAAGCCCTGCATGATCATTCAACAACGGGGGAGTGGCCGGATTGACGGGTCAATCCGGCCGGTCTCATCACCGTCACTTGCAAATGATCACTCTCCTGGTCCATTGGTTCCCGCTGGCCCTGAAAACGATGGTATAAATCCCGTTCCGGAACGTTCGCAGGTCGATTTCCTTCTGAATTTCCCCGTCCGGGTTGAATTGGCCTGATTCATAGATCCTTACCCCCAGGAGATTATAAACTTCCAGTGTGCAAATTTCCCTGGAATTGTAATTGATCATCGCGGTGAACAACCCGGCATTCGGGTTCGGAAAGACCAGGAACTCAATGAGGTTTTGTATATCACCGGTTCCTGTTTCGGGGGAATCCGGGCAAGTCGTGACCGTCACGTTTTTGGTTGTGGGGGGATCCGCCCTGCAGCCATTGGGATCCGTGTAACTGACCGAGAGATACTTTGAACCGGGAAGGGTCCATTTTACCTGTACCTGGCTGGTGTTGAACCCGGCAGTCATTATCCCGCCTGAGCCTCCTACGATCCAGGTATAATAAGTCATCCCGGGTTCGGTGGAGTAGGTTGTCAGCGCATTGGCGCAAACCGAACTGCTGCCTGTGATCGTGGGGACCGGCAACGCGTTTATGGTAACATTCTTCACCGTGGGGTTCAATACAGGGCATCCCCCCTGCCCGACATAGGTGACGGAGAGGTTTTGCGCCCCCGGGTTGTTCCATTTGACATATATCTGTCTTGTCCCGCTGCCGGAAAGTACCGACCCTCCCTGCGAAACCGTCCATGTGTAGCCGGTCATCCCGGGTTCCGTGCTGTAAAGGGCTGTTGAATTGAAACAACCGGAAGATGTTCCCGATATGTTGGGAACGGGGATGGGATATACGGAAACATAGAACGACGCCGGGTTGAATGCTGTGCAACCATACGAATTCGAATAATTGACTCTCACAAATTGGGTTTGGGTGCCGGGTGCGGGTGATATCCATGTTACGGTGATGGCATTGGTCCCGGCGCCGGCTGTAATGGAGCCCCCTGTCGAAATGGTCCAGGTATAACCGCTCATCCCCGTTTGTGTCGTATAGACGTTACCGGTTGACCCGGCGCATACGGATGACGGACCCGTAATGGTCGGTTCGGGCCTTGGATTAACGGTTACGGCATAATAGGTCGGGTAAACAGCCCTGCACCCCGTCGGGTTGGTGTAATTCACCGTTACCGTCCTGCTGCCCGTTTGGGTCCAGGATACGGTAATGGCCGACGTCCCGAGGCCCGAGGTGATCGTTCCACCGGGGGAGACCGCCCAGGTATAACCTGTCATCCCGGTCTCGGTAGTGTATACGTTGCCTGTACTGTAATAACAAACGGAGGCCGGTCCTGTTATGGTGGGCACCGGGCCGGCGCTCACTGCCACATTATAAACCCCCGGTGCGGCTGCCGCACACCCGCTGGTGGCTGTATAACTTACACTGACGGTCTGGGGCCCCGGTGATATCCAGTTAACGGTAACATAATTCTTCGTCGCAGTCCCGCCGGCCGTGATGGATCCCCCGGATGAAACCGTCCATGTGTAATTGGTCATCCCCGTCTGGGTATAATAATTATTCTGGAAGCTGCCCTGGCACACGGCTGAAGGCCCGGAAATGGTCGGAACCGGCAGGGGTTTTACATTCACCTGGAACGTTGCATACTGGATAGCCCTGCAGCCGCTGGCATTCGTATATTTTACCTTTACGGTCTGGGCGCCGGCAGCTGACCAGGTGACCGTCAGGGTATTGGAAGTTGGGGTGCCGCCCGCGGTAACGGTCCCTCCCGCCGAAACGATCCATTCATAAGCCGTCATCCCGGCCTGCGTGGCGTAGACAACATTCGTCGTCCCCTGGCATACACTGTAATTGCCGGTAATCGACGGAACCGGCGCCTCATTGACCCTGACCGGGAAATTGGTTGATGTCTCTGCCTTGCAACCGGAGGTATTGTAATAATTCACCTTTACATACTGGTTTCCGGGACTGTTCCAGGTCACATTGATTGCTGAAGTTCCTGTCCCCGAGGTTATTGATCCCCCGGTCGGCACCGTCCAGGTATACCCTGTCATACCGCCCTGAGTGGCATAGAGGTTCCCTGCCGTGCCGGCACAAACGGTATCCGGCCCGGTAATAACCGGTACGGGAAGAGCGTTCACCGTAACGTTGAAGACTGTCGGAACAGCTGCAAAACAACCGTTTCCATTCATATAACTCACGCTCACGGTCCTGGCCCCGGGGGTGGTCCAGGTGACGATTATGCTGCTGCCGCTGTTTGTCCCGCTGGACGAAATAGAGCCTCCGGAAGAAACAGTCCACGTGTAATAACTCATCCCCGGCTGGGTCGTGTAAACATTGCCCGTTGAACCCGCACACACACTGGCGTTCCCGGTAATTACGGGAACCGGGAGCGGATACACCGTGACATTGTAAACAGTGGGTGATGCGGCCGTGCAACCATAGCTGTTGGTATAATTCACACGCACAGTCTGGGCGCCAAGGGAGTCCCACCTCACCGCAATGGCGTTGGTTCCCGCCCCTGAAATAAGGGTTCCCCCTGAAGAAATATTCCACACGTACCCTGTCATTCCGCTCTGCGTGTAATAAACACAGTTTTCAGGAGTTCCGAGACACTTTTTTGACGGCCCGGTGATGGTCGGCACAGGAAGGGAACTGACCGTGACATATTTAACGACAGAGGAACTGGCGAAACAACCAGCCGTGTTGGTATAATTAACAGTGACATATTGAGTGCCTGACTTTGTCCAGGTGATGGTGGCACTGTTGCCGGAGGTCGTTCCGCCGGCCGTAACAGACCCCCCGTTGGAAACGGTCCATAAGTAATAGGTCATGCCCGGTTCCGTCGAATAGACATTCCCGGCGGAGTTTATGCAAACAGGCGAGGGACCCGTGAGGGTTGGCGCCGGAACCGGGGTTACCGTCACGTTAAAGACGGATGGCGCCGCCCCGAAACAACTGTTTCCGTTCATGTAGTTCACGCTCACTGTCCTTGCACCGGCCGAACTCCAGGTAACCGTAACAGTGTTGCTGTTGTAGGTTCCCCCGGCTGTAATGGAGCCCCCTGAAGAGACATTCCAGGAGTAGTAACTCATCCCTGGCTGGGTGGTGTAGATATTGCCGGCAGACCCTGCACATACGTTGCTGTTCCCGGTAATCGACGGAACCGGCAATGGATATACGGTCACATTGTACACCGCAGGGGCTGCCGCGGTACAACCGTTTACATTGGTATAGTTCACGCTGACCGTTTGGGCCCCGGCAGTGTCCCACCGTACCGCGACCGATTTGGTTCCGGCTCCCGAAATGATGGATCCTCCGGAGGAAACAGTCCATGTATAGCCCGTCATGCCGCTCTGGGTGCTGTATGCAGTATTTGTCGTTGACCCGATGCACCGTGTAGCCGGACCGGTGATGGTCGGCACGGGCAGGGCATAAACGGCGACACTTTTAACGAGCGGGGAAAGAGCGTTGCATCCGTAGCTGTTCGTATAATTTACACTGACGGTTTGTGTTCCTTCAGTGGTCCAGGTTATTGTGACTGAGTTGCTGGTGGGTGTTCCGCCTGCCGTAATTGACCCGCCGGATGAAACTGCCCATGTGTAGTTGGTCATGCCGGGCTCGGTGACATAAATGTTCCCCGTTGAATTCACGCATTTCGACTGTGGACCCGTGATGGCAAGGACCGGCAGGGGGTTAACGGTAACGGGATAGGTCGCCAGGATGCCGCCGGGTGTGTTGCATCCGTTTGCATCGATGTAGTTCACCTTTACACTCTGGGTGCCTGTACCTCCCCAGGTGACCGTCACGGTGTTGCTGGTGGAAGTCCCGCCTGCCGTGATCACACCGCCGGTGGAGACTGTCCATGTGTAGTTTGCCATGCCTGCCTGGGTGGAATAAACATTGCCGGTTGAATAGGCGCAGACAGGCGTTGGGCCGGTAATGACCGGCGTTACTGCCGGCTGAACGGTGACGGCGAGGGATGAGCCGGTCCCCTGCATGCAGGAATTATACCCGTAAACGGTCACGTTACCGGAAACGGCGATGGATGTGTACGAAACGGTGATCGTCGCCGTATTGCTTCCCGAAGTGATCGTTGCCCCGGATGGCAGTGTCCAGGCATAACTGGTAGCACCGCTAATTTGAGGAACAGAATAAATGTAACCCGTGCCTCCGGCGCAAACGGCAGCCGGGCCTGTAATGGTACCCGCCGCCCCTACCACACCTGATGTCGTAAAGGTCATGTCGTTCCCGTTCGAGGTTCCCCCCGTGCTGGTCCCCTTGATCCGGTAATGGTAAAGTGTGTTGCACAGCAACCCGGTTAAAACGGCGGAGACCGCCGTGGCCGCGGTTCCCGTCACGACCGAGGGGACACCGGTCACAGAACTGCCATAGGATGCGGTGGTTCCATAATCAAACGTTACGGATGTCGATGCGCCATTCGCTGTGACGGTTCCATTCAGCGTGGCCGTGGTCATGCCAATGGCCGTGGCGGCCGTTGTGACCACCGTGGGCGCCAGGGAAGGTACGTCGGGGGAAGATACGCCGGGGCCGGCCTCAAGGCCGTTCAGTTGTCCAAAGCAAAACCACGGTGCAATGCAAACCAGGGTAAAAAAGTAAAATGTTTTCATAGGACGGGAGATAAGTTATTTATGCCTGAGATTCACGCTTATACAAATATAACATCAAAACAAAAAAAAAGGTTGCCCGGAGCCCCGGATATTTGAAGGAAATTTTAAATGCGGTTGTTTTGACCGGGGAGGGGGAGGGTGAAAGGCCAAGATATAAAATGCAAAATGGTAAAATGAGCAAGCCATTTTACCATTTTCATTTTGTCCCGGTGGGACGTGAGGGATTCGAACCCACGACCTCATGCGTGTGAAGCATGCGCTCTGAACCGACTGAGCTAACGTCCCGTGACTGAGAACGCAAAGATAGAGCAAATGTATTTACGATTTACGATTTTGGATTTACGATTTTAGATTTACGCCTGATTTCGCTATTTCACCATTTACGCACCATCCCCTTTATTTTTTCCGGGTATTCATGATTGCTTCGCATTTCGCCGTTTCGCTATTTTTTTCCAGGTACTCGCTGGGCGTCATCCCCGTAATGTGGCGGAAGGCTTCGTTGAAGCACCCATAAACGGAAAAAATATAAATATTCCGGATCAGCGATTGCAAGCTATGGCCGGAAACAGGGTTTGTTTTCTAATCCAAACTTACAAAAAAAGCCGATATTTTTCCAGAAACGCCGATATTTTATTCTGTTATTCTCAAATTCGTACATGTGTATGGTATTGATATTATGTATCATATGACATATTTCGTATGGATTCCTGAATCCGAACGCATAGCCGGACCTCCCGGCAGGTTACAAAGGGATTCTATTTTTAACTTGCAAAACCTTATCTGGTCCTTTTTCAACTCCCAAAACAAAAATGTAATAACATGAAAAGAAGTTTAATACTGTGTCTTTTTCTCTGTCTCAGCCTCTGGATGCGCGGGCAAACGACAAAAACCGTTGGAACAACTGGTGCAGATTATGCAACCCTTAAACTGGCATTTGCTGACATTAACGGTGGAACGCTTACCGGGGCTATCACCCTCCAGGTTATAGACAATACAAATGAAACCGCGACTGCGGTCATTAATGCAAGCGGATCCGGTTCAGCAAGTTACACCAGCATTCTCATACAACCTTCCGGAGGTGCTTCCAGGACAATTGCGGGTGCAATTATTGCAGGGAGTCCGTTAATAGACTTGAATGGTGCTGATAATGTTACGATTGATGGACTCAACTCAGGTGGCAATGCATTGATCCTGGAAAATACAACGGCATCGGGAACATCAGGCACATCGACGATCAGGTTCATTGGCGGAGCCACGGGTAATACAATAACCCGGTGTGCTGTCAAAGGTGCTTTTAGCGCTGCGGTAGGCACAAACGGGGGCAACATTTTCTTTTCAACCGATGGGACTACTGCGAGCGGCAATGATAACAATACAATTTCATATTGCGATATCGGGCCATCCGGTTCCAATTTGCCCACAAAAGCAATTTACGGTAATGGCTCAACGACCACCACAGCAATCGGAAACAGCGGCATTGTTATTGACAACAACAATATTTTTGACTTTTTTAGTGCTGCAGTTTCCAGTGCAGGTATATACACCGCCGGCGGCTGCAATACCTGGACGATTACAAACAACAAATTTTATCAGACAGGAACACGAACCTGGACTACCGGCGCTCAGCACTCTCCAATCTGGATTACTCCTAATACCACTACTTCCGGAGCCCAGGGGTTTACAATTACCGGTAATACTATCGGGTATGCATCCAATGCACAAACCGGAACGTATACACTGACGGGCTCTACAGGCAAATTTACCGGTATTTATTATTATGGAATTACAAGTGGAGCATCAACATCAATTTCCAGCAACACTATTGCTGCCGTAAGTCTTACCGGTGTAACTTCCAGCGGAACTACGACAGGCACTCCGTTTGGTTTAATTGTTATTCAAGGCGGGCCTGTAACAAGCAGCAGCAATACTATAGGGAGCCAATCCTCAACCGGCTCCTTAACATTTTCTACCACTACTACTTCCGCCACTGATATATACGGAATTCTTAATTACAGTTCTGATAACTGGACAGCGAGCAGCAATAATATTGGCGGAATAACTGCAAACAATGCAGGCTCGTCCGGTCCTTTCATTTTCTATGGCTTGCGAGCTAATGCCGCTTCATCTTATACTTTTACCGCTGCTTCCAACAATATAGGAGGAACTATTGCCGGTTCCATTCAAAGCAACTCAACTTCGACCAGCGCACAAATGATTGGTATTAAAACAGATGCCCCGTCTGCAACCTTAACATCAAATACGGTTAGAAATCTGACCGCTGCAGGCGGTACCGGATCAGGTTCCAGTGCATCAGTTATAGGAATAATGGTAAATGCTACTTCTGCAAATCACACAGTCACACAAAGTTTAGTTCATACATTAGGCAACACCAATTCAAGTACAGCGGTGTGTGTAACTGGTATTTATTTTGCCGGTTCAAGTTCTGGCAATGTAATCCGAAACTTTGTTCACTCGCTTAGCATATCCTCGACTTCATCATCCGCGGTTATGACGGGTATTTATTGCGGCTCTGGTACAACAAGTTATGCAAACAATATGGTTCGGCTTGGAATTGATGCCGGCGGCAACAGCCTTATAAAACCGACTACAATTTATGGGATCTGGGATGCTTTGGGTACAAACAGTTATTATCATAATTCAGTTTATATCGGCGGTACCGGTGTTGACCCTACTTCATACACTTATGCATTAAATGCACAGAATTACGGGACAAAATCCGACAACATTCTTGTCAACAACAGATCATATTCTTCTGCCGGTTCTGCATATAATTGTGCTTATTATCTCCCAACATCAGTCTCCGGCATAACTACCGATTATAATATAGTAAATGCCACTGGTACCGGGGGTGTTCCCGTCAGGTATAACGGTGTCAATTATTCCAATATGGTTGCCTTACGCGAAGTAACAACCAGGGATTTGAACAGTTGTATCGGAGATCCCGGTTTTGTAAACGCGACCGGCAACTCATCAGCCGTTGATTTACATTTAACCGGAACAACCCCTGCAGAGACATATGGTGGTACATCTTCTGTGACTGTCGATTATGATGGTGAAACCCGAAGTGGTTTAACACCAATTGATATCGGTGCTGATGCCGGTAACTTTACTGCCTCTGATTTGTTTTACCCGTATATTACCTATACTGCTATCGCTAACCAGGCAGTTGCACCCAACCTGCCGCTCCCTGGTTTTGCAACTATCAGTGACAATGGAACGGGTGTTAATGTAACTCCAGGAACTCTTCCAAGAATTTATTATAAGAAAATAACCGACGCGAACACATTTGCCGGCAATACCAGCACTGACCAGGGCTGGAAATGGGTTGAGGCATCAAATTCTTCTTCTCCATTTAACTTTACAATTGATTACTCGATTTTATACAATTCAGCCGGTGGTGCAGGTTCAGTCGTAGCAGGAAATGTAATCCAGTACTTTGTGGTTGCCCAGGACCAGGCAACCACACCAAATCTGACAGTGAAACCAGTTACAGGTTCGGCCGGAACAACAGTTGCCAATATAACAACGGCGCCAACTTCTCCTGGCAGTTATGCTATTACCGGCGCAATCGGAGGCACATATATTATCGGAACTTCATCCGATGCCTACTTCCCGACACTGACAGGTACCGGTGGATTGTTTGACGCGATAAATAACGCAACCAGCATCAGCGGAAATATAACCGCGACAATCAAGTCTGATATTACAGAACCGGGAACAATCGCCTTAAACCAATGGACAGGTTCAAACACCCTTACAATTCAACCCGATCAAACTTCTGCTGTATTAAGAACACTTTCTTCTTCTTCAGTTGCTTCAAGTACACCTATGATCAAGATCAATGGTGCGGATAATGTTACAATTGATGGCAACATATCCGGCACCGGAAAATACCTGACTTTTAGAAATACCAATGCAACTGCCGCCAATACAGGACCAACAATCCAATTTACAAATGGTTCCACGGGCTGCATTTTGAGGAATTGCACACTCGAGAACAATGGGACTGCAGGTTTCAATTTTGCGGTTGTTGAAGTGGCTTCAACGGGAACAAACAACATTACCGTTTCTTCCAACGATATTCGTGACGCAACGTCAGGCACAACCGGCAATCCCTATTGTGGAATATACGGTGAAAACTCGGGCACGAACACCGTTACAGTGACGAACAACAACATATACAATTTCTCCAATTATGGCGTCTACCTCTATGGAGCTGCCAGCGGATGCATCATTACCGGGAACAATATTTACAATGTTACCCCGCAGTCTGTAACGCAGTATGGCATTAATGTCGGAGGCGGAGACGGGCATACGGTTTCAAACAACAATATTGGCGGACAAGCACCAGGTTGTGCCGGAAGTGCCTGGCCAAATACCGGAGGTAGCCTTACCGGGATATATTTGAACCTTGGAACGACGAACGCAACTATTTTAAACAATAACAACATTTCAAATATCAACATGTCGGGCGCTGGCAGCAATACGTTTACGGGAATCCAGGTAAACACGGGCAAAGTCAACGTCGGTGCTTCGGGCAATGGAAACACCGTCGGCCATGCAACCGATCCTTCCAAAGGGATTACCAATGCCGGAAGCAGCACTACCTGGGGAATTAACAGTGCCAGCAGTTCTGTAGTTAATATTGACTATAACACAATTGCAAATTTGAATGCCTCCGGTACCGGCTCAAGTGTAAGTATAAAAGGAATTAACTACAGCTCTCTGGGTACCGGGACAAGCCTTACAAACAATATAGTTAACAATCTTACCACAGCATCTGCAAATACCTCGACTTTGTCAAGTGGTTCTGTTGTGGGCATAAATGCACAATTCAACACCGGCAGCATATCGATTTCAAAAAACACGATAACCAATTTATCGAATACTTCATTATCCGGTGCAACAACCGCTTTAGGCCTGTTTTGCGGCTTAACCGTATCAGCAACCAATAATATTGACCGAAACATAATAAATAGTATCAGTCTTTCAACTTCCGGGGCAGGGGTTATTACCGGGCTTTATGCTTCCTATGGGGCGACCTGTAATTATCAAAATAATTCAATTAGCCTGGGGGATGGAATAACAAACAGTTATGCGATTTCCGGAATCATAGATGCAGCAAACGGCAGTAACATCAATAACTACTACTTTAATAGCGTGTATATCGGCGGAACGGCTGTTACCGGCTCAGCAGCGACCTATGCGTTTAATAGCAATACTGCGGCAAATAGCAGGAAATTCCAGAACAACATCTTCGTCAATGCCCGTTCCAATGGACCAGGTACCGGTAAACATTATGCTGTGAAATACACAACTGGCGGAACCCTGACAGCGGATTACAATGACTTTCTGGCAACCGGTTCGGGTGCTGTTTTCGGTTATTATGGCGCAGATATTGCAGATTTAGGTGCATGGCGAACCGCTACAGGTAAAGACGCACATTCACTTAATGTTAATCCAAATTTTGCTTCTGCTACCAATTTAACTCCTGCCGACGGATATTATTTTCCCGGAACAACGATAAGCGGGATAACAACAGATATGGCAGGAACCACAAGGGCAGCCGCCCCTTACAGGCCTGATATGGGTGCGTATGAAAAAACCTCAACCAGTGTTGTTCGCTGGTTAGGGACGACCTCAACCGATTGGGCTGCTGGCACAAACTGGGACAAGACGGATGCTACCGTCCCTTCATCATCTGACAATTTATGGATTCCCACCTGGGGAAACAATTTGACTGTGCACGTGACAACTCCCATCGCAAGTTTTGCAACTTGCAATAAATTAACTATTTATTCCGGTACAAGTCTCACAATTGATGCCGGGAAAGCCCTGACTGTGACCGGCACCCTCACCAACAATGCCTCACCGGGTGTCATTATCCGATCAGATGCCACCGGCAGCGGGTCGCTCATTTTCAATGCACCCTCTGTTACCGGCACCATGGATCGTTACATATCTCACTGGACCGACGACAACCACGGCTGGCACTTCCTTTCATCGCCGGTTACCGGTCAAGCCATTCAGCCCAATTTTGTGCCATCCCCGCCGGATAACCTGGAGGATTTCTACGCATGGGACGAGGTGAACGGATGGTGGTTCAACTCAAAAGATCCGGGGCTGGGCTGGGTTTCAACCTTCGATGCCGGTTTCGTTCCCGGGAAAGGCTACCTGGTGGCCTACCAGACGGATGTTACCAAGACATTTGCCGGAACGCTGAATGTAGCCGACGTGCCCAAAACCGGGCTTACCTTTACCAACCCGGGAAATTATACCGGCACCGGCATCGACCCCGGATGGAACCTGATGGGCAACCCCTTCACCAGTGCTATTACCTGGAATTCGGCCGGGTGGTCGCTGTCGAACATCGCCGCCATCGCCAAGGTGTGGTCGGAATCAAACGCCAGCTACACCGACCTGAACATCCTCACCGGCGGGATCATTCCTCCCACCCAGGGTTTCATGGTCAACGTAACATCGGGGAGCGGATCGCTCACGATTCCTGCCGCGGCCCGCACACACAACACACAGAACTGGTACAAATCAACCGGGGTACCTGTCATCACGCTGGTGGCCCATAACCTCGACGCACAAACCGCGCAGGAAAGCGTGGTGATGTTCGACGCGCAGGCAACCCCCGGGTATGACCCGGCTTACGATTCCCGGTTCTTCCCGGGCTATGCGCCACAGTTCTACTCGGTCGACGGCACGGATAAACTCTCGACCAATGTGCAGGCCGGTCTTGACAGCCAGACCACCATCCCCTTTACCTTCATCAAAACCGCCGGAACCAGTTTCTCGATCGAAGCCACCAGGATTGACAATATTCCTGCCCAGGTTTACCTTACCGACCTGAAACTGAACCAGACCCGCAATCTTGGCGATAACCCGGTGTATACCTTCACCGCTTCGGCAGGGGACGACCCCGCCCGCTTCCTCCTTTCGTTCAGCCATGTCGGCATCGGCGAAAAGACACCCGGCAATAACGGGATTTACAGTTACGAAAGCAACCTCTATGTTGTCAACCCCGGCAGGGCGCGGCTTGAGGTGTACAACCTCACCGGCCAGATGCTGCTCATCCGCGAGATCAACAGCCCGGTGTTGTACAAAACAACCCTGGATGTCCCGACCGGCTATTACATGGTAAGGCTTACCACGGGATTGAAGGTTGTGGTAACGAAGGTATTCATCCAGTCATAAACGCTAAAAAATTCATCATATGAAAACATTACGAAAATTATTGCTCACCCTTGCCTTTCTCTTCACCAGCATGTTTATGCTGCACGCATTTGCCGATGCGCCGCTTGATGCACCACCCCCTCCCCCGGGGGGAGGACATGGCGGCGGCGGGAACGGGCAGGGAGCGCCCATCGACGGCGGACTGGGAATCCTCCTCGTCATCGGGGCGGGCTACGGAGCCTTTAAACTGTACAAAAGCAGGAAAGAGGAGAAATCCGTCGAAATGCAAACCAACGGCAGCGAATAATTGGTAAGGAACGGTGGTGCTTTACACCGCTCTTTTCCGGGTTCTCCAGGCCGGGAATCACCCTTTGAAAGGTGATTCCCGGCTTTTTTATTTTTTTATCAACATACCATATTACCTTTTGGGGTAAAACCGATTAAGCTGTATAAACGGGGCCAGGCCTCAATCGCCGGGTTTTTCAGGTCACGGTCCAAGATTATATTATTGTTAAATCATCTTTGTCCACCGCCTGGTATTGGTCTTAATGATAATTTTGCGCCCTCAAAAGCAATTGTCATGGTGCTAACAATACAATGCGGATAATGCAATGGACCGATCGCAGGGAGCAGTGCATTAAACAATGGGAGCCTTTTATCCATCTATGAAGGAATGAACTTGTTTGAAAATTAATTTAAACCAACAGATATGAAACACTTTTTACACTTTAAAACGAGCCTGGCCCTCCTGGCCCTTGCGCTATTTATGCTGATCCCTGGTTTGGGGAGGGGGCAATTGATGGTTGATGACTTCAATTATACCATTGGTACTGATCTTACAGCCAATGGTTGGAATATTACTGGGACAAATGCCACTCCTACCATCGCTGTTACCGCTGCCTCAATCACCTATCCAGGGTATTTATCCTCAGGGATAGGTAATGAAGTAACCCTTGCAACTTCCGGTCAGGATGTGAACCATACCTTCACATCTCAAACATCGGGAACCGTATATGCCTCTTGTTTGATTAATGTTACTTCTGCTACCACAACCGGTGACTACTTTTTTCATCTCGGTGCCTTTGCAATTGGGTCAACTTACCATGGAAGAGTTTTTATTAAAAAGGATGTCAGCAATAATCTGTCATTTGGTATCTCAAAGGTAGGAGCAATTGGAACTGCAGTTTTTACTCCTTACAGTTATGCCTTGAACACAACTTACCTACTGGTTCTTAGATATACTATCGTACCCGGGGCAAGCAATGATGTTGCGGCAATTTACATTAACCCGACTTTAAATGCTGTAGAACCAATTACAGGCTGGACCACTAGCACTGATGTTGCTGCTGACCTTGCAAACATTGGTACAGTGGCTTTGAGGCAAGGTACTGCAGCCAACGCCCCTGCACTAAAGTTAGATGGAATCAGGATAGCCCAGACCTGGGCCGATATTGTCGGCCCAGCAGCAACTCCTGTCATTACTACGGATCAATCAACCCTTTCAAATTTCGGATATGTGCTGGGAAACGGCCCTTCTCCTGAAAAATCATTTCATGTGAGCGGGGTGAATCTTACCGGTAACATTTCACTTACCCCCCCCGCTGATTATGAAATATCAACGGGTACAGGAGGTTCTTTTGTACCAACCAATCCCATTACCCTCGTGCAGAGTGGGGGCAATGTTGCTTCAACCACAATCTATACCCGTTTAAAATCTGGCTTGTCGATAGGAATGTATAACAATGAGAATATTGCAGCTGCATCCTCAGGTGCAGCAAGTCAGAATGTTAACTGCAACGGATTTGTGGGAGGCGGGGAACCTTCAAATTACGCGACAAATTTTACCATTGGGACTCCGACAACATATACGATCCCACTCACCTGGACTGACGCCACGGGGACAATCCTGCCAAGTGGTTATCTGATCAAGGCCAGTGCCGTCAGTTATGCTGCCATCATTCCTCCGGTAGATTATATTGCCGAAGCCGACGGCCCCCTGGTAAAAAATGTTGCCTACGGTGTTGGCTCTGTTACCTTTACGGGACTGATCCCGAATACCCCCTATTATTTTGAAATCTGGCCTTATACAACCACCGGAACCTATAACGATTACAAACTTAACGGAGCTGTCCCACAACAAACCGGCACAACCACATTGCTGAATTTCAGGTCCCTGGGCACAGGAGCATGGAATGCAGCTACGACCTGGGAAATTTCAAATGATAATAACACATGGACTGCCGCTACTTCCGAAGTCCCGATCTACCCGAATTCGAATGTCACGATCCGCAACGGTCATTCTGTAAACGTTCCCATTTCATACAATTCCGGCACTTGCAGGAACCTTACCGTTGAAAATGGGGCTACGTTGTATGCCAACTCCTCTGCCAACAGTTGTTTCGTTTACGTTTACGGCGATATCCAGAACGACGGGACCATCGGCGGGGCGACCGATGTGATCGGGTTCGACATTGAAGGTTCTTCATGCCTGTTAAGCGGTATCGGTACTTTTACAGCAGCTCGCATTTCAAAATACACCACCGCCAATACCACCACCACCTTCACGATCAACCAGAATCTCACCCTTACCTATACGAGTGCTTCGAGTCCGGGGGCGCTTTACAACAATGTATCAGGCAGCACGACCTTCAACATCATCCTGGCGGCCGGCCGGCAGCTTTCGGTGCAAAACGCAAGGATCACCCTGACCGGCTGTACCCTGGCCATCAAAAACAACGCCTCCCTGCTCGACAACGGAACCATCACAGGCTCCACGGCTGCCAACACCACTGTTGATCGCTTCATCAACGCCTGGACCGACAACAACCATGGGTGGCACCTGCTCTCATCACCGGTGGCGGTACAGGCCATTCAGCCCAATTTTGTGCCATCCCCGCCGGATAACCTGGAGGATTTCTACGCATGGGACGAGGTGAACGGATGGTGGTTCAACTCAAAAGATCCGGGGCTGGGCTGGGTTTCAACCTTCGATGCCAGTTTCGTTCCCGGGAAAGGCTACCTGGTGGCCTACCAGTCGGATGTTACCAAGACATTTGCCGGAACGCTGAATGTAGCCGACGTGTCCGAATCAGGGCTTACTTTTACCAGTCCCGGCCCCTATGCCGGCACCGGCATCGACCCGGGATGGAACCTGCTGGGCAACCCCTTCCCCAGCGCCATCACCTGGAATACCGCAGGCTGGTCGCTCTCGAATATTGCGGCGATCGGAAAGGTTTGGGTTGAATCAAGTGCAAGTTATACAGACCTGGATGTGCTGAGCGGCAGCGTGATCCCCGCCATGCAGGGATTCATGGTCAACGTGACCTCCGGGACCGGTTCGCTCACCATTCCAAAAGCAGCGCGTGTGCACAGTGCACAGGCATGGTACAAAACATCGGCTGATCCGTACATTAAACTTGTCGCACACAACCTCGACGCACAAACCTCGCAGGAGAGTGTCGTACGCTTCAGCGACCAGGCAAATGCCGGCTACGACCCGGCATCCGATTCAAGGTTCCTGCCGGGTTACGCCCCGCAGTTCTATTCGGTGGCCGGAACGGAACACCTGTCGACCAACGTACTGCCGGGAATGGACAACCAGACCACGGTTCCCTTCAATTTCATCAAAACCACCGGCGCCAGCTACACCATCGAGGCTGCACAGATCGACAACATACAGGGGCAGGTCTATCTCACCGACCTGAAACTCAACAAAACCCAGAACCTGAACGACAACCCTGTCTATACCTTCACCGCTGACAGCGGCGACGACCCTGCCCGCTTCCTGCTCTCCTTCGGCCATGTGGGCATCGGAGAAAATACCGTCACCGGCAATACGATCTATGCTTCCGGGAACAACCTGTTTGTCATCAACCCCGGAAAGGCCACCCTCGAGGTCTATAACCTTGCCGGCCAGGAACTGCTGAACGAAGAGATCAGCAACACCGGGCTTTACAAGGCCGGCCTCTCCCTCGCCACCGGGTATTACGTAGTTCGCCTGACCACCGGGACAAAGGTTGAGGTTAAGAAGATATTCATCAAGTTATAAATGATAAAAAGAGATTATATGCAGACCCTTAGAAAAATATTACTTACCCTGGCCTTTTTCATTACCAGCATGTGCATGATGCATGTATTTGCCGATGGACCCATGGACGCTCCGCCCCCTCCCCCGGGCGGCGGTCATGGCGGCGGCGGAAACGGGCAGGGGGCGCCCATTGATGGCGGTGTAACCATCCTGATGGCCCTTGGCGCCGGGTACGGTGCGCTGAAACTTTATAAAAGCCGGAAGGAGAAGAAAAACTCTGAAGAAAACAACGACTAAACCCGGAAGTTTCTGCAAAACCGAACGAGGCTGCCCAAACTTAATTGGACAGCCTCGTTCGGTTTTTATCCGTAAAGGAATGCTTAAATATTTACGATTGACGAATTACGATTGACGATTTGAAGGTTAGCAGGCTTACTGCCTATTGCCTATTGCCTGAGTTTTCGATTACTTCAGGTCCATGATCTTCTTCAACAGGGAAAACAGGTGCTGGGCATTGTCGGTGATGTACTGGGTGTACCGCTGCAGGTTGGGCTTGTCCTTGGTCTCCTGCTTCATCATGGCGGCAATCCCGAGGATGCCCAGCATCGGTTCCCTGATCTGGTTGCTGACATTGTCGAGCAGCGTGTTTTTCAACCGCACCGCTTCTTCGGCCTCCTCTTTCGCCTTCTGTAGCTCAAGGGTGCGTTCCCTGATCTTTTCTTCCAGCTCCTCCTGGTGCTTCAGCAGCCGGTTCTCAAGGCTTTTCTGGTAAACCGCAAGCCGGATGCTCACCAGTGCCTGCTGGATATCGAACGGCTTGATCATGAAGGCATGTGGTTTTGATTTGAAGGCCTCCTCGAATACATCGAGCTGGCTCATGCCGGTAAGGAAGACCAGCGGAAAATCGTATTGCTGCGTGATGATCTGCCCGGCTTCAATCCCGTTCATTTTCCCGGCCAGGGTAATGTCCATCAAAACGATGTCAGGGAATTTTTCGGTGTGCTCAATGTCGGCCAGGTATTTCAACCCCTCTTCGGCCTTCCGGAATATGGCCGTGATCTCAAAATTATATTTCTCCAGCTGGCGCTTCAGGTCATTGGCCAGCAGGAACTCATCTTCGAATATGACAATTTTTACAGCGGACATTTAGGGTAATGTTGCTACAAATATACAATCGTTTACGTATAATTAACCTATCATGAAGAATATTTATTTTCCGGGTTCCCCCAGCTGGCTGTTCCGGATCTCCTCAAGCTGGGCTGCTGTAAGTCCTTCGGGTTCGGTCCCCGCCGACCTGCACAGGAAATAGATCCTGGCCGATTTAGCAAGGATGTCAAGGATGTCGAAAGCCTCATGAAGCGTGTTTCCGACCGCCAGGCATCCGTGCTTTTCCCACAGCACCGCCTTGTGGTTTTCGATGGACTGCAGGGTTAACCGGGCAATTTGCCCGGTGCCGGCCAGGGAATAGGGTACAAAGCCCACACCGCCGGGAACAAAAAGGAGCGTTTCAGGGTGCATGCCCCAGAGCAGGTTGTTGATCGCCGCCTCCGAATTAAAACGCGCGAGCTGCGTGAGGGCGATCAGTTCGGTGACATGGGCGTGCAGCACCGTCTTTTCAGTTGATCCCTGCCGGATCAGCAATTCCTGGACCGCGAGATGGGTCAGTAATTCGGAGGTAGGCATTACTGCTTGCCCATCCTTTTCAAAGCCGGTGAGATGGAAGGAAGTACCCTGACTGCTGATACATACAAAGCAGAGGTGTCCGGCCGGGTCGGCGGCCATGTCGCGCATGCGGGTACCGGTGCCACTGACAAGGAAAACGGACTGCGACAGGCCGGGATAGCCGGGAGAAAGATCAAAGCGCGGGCAGGCCGAAAACAAAGCCAGTTCCTTCGCATCAAAACAACCGGTGACATTGACCGACAGGTTCCCGGCATTCCGCTCCGCCCAGCCCCGTTCCCAGAGAAAGCCGGACACGAGGGCCACCTGTTTCAATACCGCTTCTACCAGCGGTTTTTTAAATATTTCAACGGCAAAACCGGGCTGTCCTTCCATCTTTTCCATCAGGCTCTTTTTTCTTTAAAAAACTGTCTCAGCAGGGCGCTGCATTCAGCCTCCAGGATGCCCGAGGCAACTTCTGTTTTGGGATGAAGAAGGTTACCCCCCATGGAGAGGAAACCCCGTTTTTCGTCGGGAGCACCGTAGATCAGCCCGCCCAGCTGGGTCCAGAAGGCAGCTCCCGCGCACATGGCGCAGGGCTCCAGGGTTACGAACAGGGTGCATTCATCGAGGTATTTTCCGCCAAGGTACCCGGCAGCGGCTGTAAATGCCTGCATTTCGGCATGGGCGGTAGCGTCGTTGAGCGTTTCGGTGAGGTTGTGCGCCCGGGCAATAATGGTCCGGTTGCATACCACCACGGCCCCAACCGGCACCTCGTCCCTGTAGAATGCCTTCTGCGCCTCCCTGAGGGCTTCGTTCATGTAATATTCGGGGGAGAAAAGGGGATAGGTGTTCATAAGTGACGAGTGACGAATGAAAGTTAATAAAGGATGAGTTTCCTTGTTAAAAGGTTTTTTTCTCCGTTTTTCAGGATTACCAGGCAGGCTCCGCGGTGCTGGTTTTCAAGGCTGACTTTCCTGGTATAGTTCCCGGCCGGGGCGGTGCCCGATTCGTGGAACAATACCTTTCCCCCGAGGTCGGTCACGGTTAGGTCAACCAGGCCGGGCTGGCCGAGCAGTGCGGAGACTGTGAACATGCCGGTGGAGGGATTCGGGAAAACCGTTGACGTCTGCTCCTGCTGTTCCGTCATCCCCTCGGTGACATCCCAGGTCATGGAAAAAAGCCCGCGGCCATGCGAGGCGGCCAGCACGAGATTGTCGGCCTTGCGGATGGTAAGCATGTCAACCCTCACGTTGGCCATCCCGGTATTGACGGGGAACCATACCACGGGCGAATGGTTGAGGTTGACGCATTCCCAAACCCCCGTTTCGGTTGCAAGCAGCGCCTGGCGGGAATTCGAGGGGTGATACAGTGCCCACCGGATGGGCATGTCGGGAAGGTTGCCCTCGATGTTCGTCCAGGATTGCCCTCCGTTGCAGGTTTGCCATACCGACGGAACACCGTAGTTGGAAAAGGTCACCATCAGGGTATCTGCCGATTTCCCAATCGCGATGGAAGAGATGCTGGCATTGGGGAATGATGCCGAGCCAATATTGGCCGACACCGGTGTGTTCGACTGGGCTTCCGTGATCCGGAACAATCCTCCTGATTCAGAGCCCACGAAAAGGGTTGATTTTCCGGGGGGAGAGTATGGAGAGTAGGTCAGCGCGGTAAAAAAGACGATACTCCCGGTATTAAGCGGGATGAAATGACCCGACATGCCGGAACTGGTAATGTTGTCGAACCTGACAAGTTCATCATTGTAAGTGCCGATGTAATCGACAGCATTGCAGAAAAGATGTTTTTCCTTGTAATCAAAGTCGGAGGGACTGACAAAGGTCCCGCTTGACCAGTTGCCGGTCACGTTGACAATGCTGCCGTAATGCCAGATGTAGTAATTGTTGTAATAATAGGAGGTCATGGCAAGGTTGGGATCAAGCGCATCGTAAAAGCAGCAGGCCCCGTCGCCGCCGGTAACCATGTCGTTGATGGTGAGGGGATGGCCGCTGTAATAAAGGGTGCCGTTGTCCTGCAGGCCTCCGTAAAACTGCTGCACCCCTGCGGTGGGATTGATGGCGACCGTGTAAAACTGGAGGGTTGAATAGCTTTTATTGTGCTGCTCAAACTGCGGGCTGCCGGTACTCCCGGTTGCCGTGTAAAATACGCCGCCGTCGCTGCCGAAAAGAATCTCGTCGGAAGAACCGGGTTTGTAAACAATGATGTGCTGGTCGGCATGAATGTACATGGGACCTCCCCCATTGTACATCAGCGACCAGTCGGTCACCCTGGACCATGAATTGCCGCCGTCGGTCGAATGGTGAACATCGAGTCCGCCGATATACAGCGCGTTGGCGTTATTCGGATCGACGCCGATATCAAGAGCGTGCCACGCAATGGTGGCAAAGCTGCTGCCCGAAGTAAGATCGGATGGAAGCGTCTTTTTAACCCACGTAACCCCCTTGTCGCCCGACCTGAGGATATAATCGCAGTAGAAATAGTTAAACCCGTTGACAGGGTTGACGAACCCGTCGGCGATGAGGGCATAAACGACATTGGGATCGGAGGCGGCTGCCGCAAGCACCACCCGCCCGGGGATGTTGTTGCCTGTGCTGGCGAGAATTTCAGCCTGGTATTGGCTGTTCACGACCCAGCTGGTGCCGTTTACAGAGGTGAGCAGCACGGCAGCGCCCTCGCCGTTGAGGTTTGGCCGGGTCCCTACATAAAGTTTGTTGTCGGCGCCCAGTGCGATGTCCGACACGCAATAGGGAACCGTGGACCCGGTGATGTTGGGCAACACCTGCTGCCAGGTGGCGCCGTTGTTGGCCGAACGGAACAATCCGTCCGACGGCAGGCTCTGGTGCTGGGTGCCTTTATAAAGCCCTGAGGCCACCCCGGCGTAAATGACGCTGACGCCGCTTTCAATGCGCACCACGATCCTGGTCACGTAGGCAAATTGTTCGGTCCCGGCAATAAAAGCCCAGGTCTGCCCCCCGTCGGTGCTGCGCATGATCCCGGTGCCCAGGCCGGAACTTTCGCGGTAGGTCTGCATGGCGGTTTCGGCTTCGCCGGTGCCAAGGTAAAAGATCTGCGGGTTGGCCGGATCATAGGCCAGGCAGCGGATGGCCAGGTTGCTCCAGAAATCATTCACGGCGACCCAGGGACTGGTGGCGCTGGTGATGTTGTTGTTGTACCATAATCCGCCGGTTACCCCGCCCGCCCATACTTTTTTATGCGTGGCATCATTGGGGTCGTACATGATGGCCCGCGTACGGCCGCCCATGTCGGAGGGATAGCCCTGCCATTGGATGGCGCTGCCCTGCTTGAGCGCAGCCATGCCCTGCGTGGCCTGCATCGCCTTGACCAGCCGTTCGCGGGGAACAGTGCCTGTAGCGGGATCGAAGGTGGTGAGAAAATCGTGGTATTCGGCAATTCCTGGTTCATCGGCGGAAAGTTCCCCGGTCGATTCAACCTTCTGATGGTAAGGAGCTTTTTTGTTCAGCGATGCCAGCACAGCCTCAAACCGCTGCCGGCTGAGCTTTCCTTTTTGCCCGGAACGGGTTGACAACATAAAGCCGGTGCCTGTCAGCATCAGCACGATCAATGCCGGGAAAACAATCCTGGCAAGCCCGCTACCTTTGTTTATTTTCATTTTTTTGGGATGTGACCCGGGTGACCGGGTGCAGTGAATGATCTTACAGTTTGTCCTCAAAATTAATACAATTCGTCGCATGGAGCGGAACGCCATGGGATTTCTTTTGCAGGAACCGGCAGAAAAAGGTAAATTGTTTTTTATAAAAGGATATCCCTGGCGTCGGGAATGGACTGAAGGAGATCGGTAAGTTCGTAGGCATCGCGCAGGTGGTAGGGACCGATCCGCGTGCGGCACAGGGACGTAAGGTGCGCCCCGAAACCAAGTTGCAGCCCGAAATCACGGGCAAGTGAACGGATGTAGGTCCCCTTGCTGCAAACCACTCTGAAATCGACCTCGGGCATGGCGATGCGGGTGATCTCGAAGGCCGGGATGGTCACTTTCCGGGCCTTAATCTCCACGGTTACATCCTTCCGGGCCGATTCGTAGGCTCTTTTCCCGTCGACCTTGATGGCCGAGAACTGGGGCGGAACCTGGTCGAAGGTCCCGGTGAACATGGCCGCGGCTTTGCGAACGGCCTCCTCAAGAGCATGTGAATCAGGGGGAATCGGAAAAATTCGGTCGACTTCGGTTTCGAGGTCGAACGAGGGGGTGGTGGCATCCATGCGAAAGGTCCCGGTATACTCCTTTTCCAAACCCTGGAACTCATCGATACGACGTGTGAATTTCCCGGTGCAGAGGATCAGCAGCCCGGTTGCAAGCGGGTCGAGGGTGCCGGCATGGCCGATCTTGATCTTACGGAGACCGGTGCGCTGACGGATGACAATGCGCAGCTTCCCGACCACATCGAAAGAGGTCCAGGAATAGGGTTTGTTAACCAGGAGAACCTCCCCCTGTTCAAACTGGAATGACATTACTGGATGGATAAGCTATGGCCTGTCAGGAGGAAGATGATCAGGAAAAGTCCGACAACGATCCTGTAGTAGCCAAACGCCCTGAACCCGTATTTGGTCAGGTAGGTGATAAACGCCCGGATGGCGATGATTGCCACGATGAACCCGATCAGATTCCCCAGGGCAAGCAGTTGAATGTTGTGCGAAGTAAGCAGTTCGGGGGCCTCTCTCCAGGTATCCCAGAGACTCTTGGCAAATGCGCCGGCAAGGGTGGGCACGGCCAGGAAAAATGAAAATTCGGCGGCCGCCTTGCGGGTCAGCTTCTGCTGCATCCCGCCGATGATGGTGGCGGCGCTGCGGCTGAAACCCGGGAAAACGATAGAAAGCAGCTGGAAAACGCCGATAACGAGCGAATTTTTGTAGCTGATATCCTCCTCACGGTCGATGGACGGCCGGTTGAACCAGTTGTCGACGAAGAGGAGCAGGATACCCCCCAGAAACATCACCACGGCAATGAAAACAGGGGTTTCCAGGACCTGGTCGATGTGCTTTTTCAGCAGAAGCCCGACAAACGCAGCCGGCAGAAAAGCGATAAAAAGCTTGAGGTGAGGCAAATCTAAATAAAAAACCCATCATCTTGTTTTGTTCCTGAAAACTTCTAGCTTAACCTAATTAAAAATGAACCCTATCACTCTAAGGCGACTTTAAGGGCTTGAGCACATGCCCAAGGACTAAAAAATAGTGCCGGTAATAGCATAGCCAATAAGATTGAGAAATATGCCTGAACTCCAAGTCCAGCCGCGAGCGACTCAACCGCACCTGTACCAAACACCAAAACGGGAACATATAGTGGCAATACGAGCAACGAAATCAGCACTCCCCCTCCCCTAAGTCCAAGAGTAAGAGCAGATGCGATTGCCCCTAAACAAGAAAGGATAGGGGTGCCTAGCAAAAGTGTAGCCATCATTACCCAAGCGTAATCGAGTGGCAAATCAAACATCAAACCCAAAATACTAGACATCAGCACCAATGGGAGACTACAAAGGAGCCAATGAGCGAGTATTTTCGCCAATACCAATAAAGACAAGTTATGTGGGGTCAAAACCAATTGCTCAAGCGTACCGTCTTGCCAATCGGCCTCAAACAAACGACCCAAGGTGAGCATTGAGGATAAAAGTGCGCCAACCCACAGAATTCCCGGTGCTATTTTTCTCAAAATATCCAAGTCTGAGCCAATGGCTAATGGAAATAAAGTAGCAACAACCAAATAAAAAAATAATCCACTGAGCACCTCGACTTTACGCTTCATCGCGACTCTTAAATCTCTGCGCAAAATAGCCAAAAATGCGCTCATCTGCTCAGCCTCATTATTTCCCCTGGACATTCAAAGTCAACATTTTGATGACTCGTTAAAAGCACAGACCCACCCTGCACTAAATGGCCTTCAATCAAACCAATAAGAAGACCAACTGAGTGAGTATCTAAGGCAACAAAAGGCTCAT
>Ga0118677_10000681_pt1 | contig 74143 bp, 66 predicted proteins | sample AliMusrvi5mmetaG_FD_86154 | JGI IMG/M metagenome (GOLD analysis project Ga0118677, IMG submission 86154) | reverse complement strand
TATCACCGTCGATTTTAAATTTAAATTTATCTAGTCAAAACAATTTATGTTTTGGAGATTCAACTGGTAAGATATTTTCGTGGCGTCAGACCAACTACTGCGAAGGGTTTTGAGCGGCACTTCAGATGCATCTATCCGGTTCGAAGATTTGTGTCATCTTCTCGAGAGCTTAGGGTTTCAGAAGCGAGTTAAGGGCAGCCACCACATCTTCCGAAAGAGCGGTGTTGCGGCCAAGGTCAACATCCAAAGAGCTGGCACCCAAGCCAAACCTTACCAGGTGAAGCAAGTCCGGGCAATGATCCTTGAAGCAAAATTAGGTGGCGAATGACCAAGTACGAAGTGATTATCTATTGGAGCAAGGAAGACGAGGCCTATGTGGCGGAAGTTCCACAACTTGCGGGATGCGCCGCTCACGGTGACTCCCAGGAAGAGGCACTGCGTAACGCTCAGGATGCGATCACCCTGTGGCTAGAAACCGCGAAAGAGTTTGGTGATCCGATCCCGGAACCCGCAGGGCGGCGTCTGGTCTTTGCTTGACCGCCGGGCGATCGTGATCGCGGGGCTCACGATTTGGTGCCGAATGTAGTTATGAGCGCCTTTTGTTTGCGAGTAACCTTTGTGAAGGCGCCTATAGGCAACCGGAAGAAAGAGGCCCGGGTGAGACGGTGCTCACCATTCATCAGGCCGCTGAGTTGAAGGCCAATTTTCCAGTTGCAGCACCTTGCCTTCTGTGCCTACCAACGCCAATCCTGTGTGGAAAACAGCGTTCGCCACGTGTCTGCTTCCCGATCCGGCTGCGTGCATCGGGGCCAAGGGTGGTCGCTGATGCCAGCCAATGCAAAGCGATAGGGTGGTGTCCAACGAATCAGGAAATAGACCGCTGGGTCCGGCTCGAAATTCCTGTTGGCATTATGAGGCTCGAAGCTCACTTGCCAGAGATCCGGTGTCTGACAGTGCATGGTGTCACCGGTGAACGTGCCTCCGACGAAGTCAGCGTGCAGCTTTCGATGCCATGCGGACTGCTCCTTCGACAGTGACCACTGCTGGCTCTCGCTCCACGGGCTGGTGATCCACTCGTCCACAAAATCTCTTGGGCTTAATGCCACTGGGGCAACACGCCGGACTTGGTCACCTTCGATCACGAAGTGGCGGATGGCCTCCCGATTGTGCACCGCAACATCTACACTGCCCTGCGTGAATTCGATGATGACATCTACCGGCCCGTCGAAGTGCATCGGTGAATTGGTAATGCTCCCCACGATGTAGCCCTGAACGCGCATATAGCCGTCCCTCGATTCGTTAACCAGTATCTTTTCGCCTGATGCATTCAACCGCCAGATCCGGTAGTAGACTTTGTGCCAGGCGGAGTGGCAGCCGCCTTCGTTCCCGAGTGTCAGAATGTAGGAGGCGCCCTCTTGTTTTCCGCGCTGATGGGATTGCCAGATGTGAACCGCTTTGATGTGCTGCGACCAGTAGTTTTGGTAATCATCCTGTTCTGATTGCCAGATCCGTTGCCACTTGCCGTCGATTCGCTTGTAGGCGTATGCGGACTCGTCCACTTCGCAGAGGATTCCCACTGCTGTGATCACAACGAGGAGTCCCGAGTCCCAGCGGAGGCGCACGCCGCCGAGGGAACCGAGCAGGTTCTGATCGTCCTTCAATGGCACGACGCCAGCGTTTTCCAAGGCCTTGTTGATTCGTTCGGAGGCTTTGGTCTCGTCACCATCGTTCTCAACGGTGCTGAGTTGCGATTCAATCCAATCCCGGAGCAGATGCTTGGCGCGGGTGAGTTTCGGACCTGCAGCAGTGTAGCCGGTGGACAGGGGAGAGTAAGTCTCCAAGGAATGCAGGGTATCGTGCAGGGCCGCCAGGCGGGCGTCGGTTTGCCCGCGGGCGGAGGAAACGAGCATGAGGGCTAGCACGATGAGTCTCATAACAGGAACGATCGGCCAATCAGCTCTCGCAGCATTCTCACTCTGTTCAAACGCGGTGGGCATCACCGTCCCCAATCTGCCAATCCAATTCCGCGCGGAGCGCGTTGAAGCAATCTGAGCACGCCCAGTTCCATTGCCATCGGCCTGAACCATCGGGAATCTCATAGCGAGTCACAAGACCTCTCGTCTCCGCCGCTGGCAATTCCAGGTGCGCTGGTGCGATGCTCCTGCGGCAGCACAGGCAATGGCCGGAGTATCCATGGATATCTTCAAAAGCGGCGAAGTGGAACACCTGCCCCCGAAAATGTTCAACGGTCCATTCATTCGGTGTAAGGGCTTGAGCCATCCAAAGATTTCCGTTAGTCGCGTGGATCAAGGCGGCGGCGTATGAAGGGAAAGCACTACTGGGTTGCGGAACTTTGCGCCACCTCTTCCTGATGAGGTCGAAGGCTTGATATTCCCACGTCGGATGGTGCTTCACGAATTCGATTCGGTGACGCCCTTTCGGATCGAGAATCTCACGAGATTTCCGCACTGTCAGTACCTGCTTAATGATAGCTGCTTCAGTGGATATTTGGCCCTCCTGCTGGTATGTGCCGTCAGCTGAGACTTCGAATCGCTTCCCTCAACGGTGGGCTGGGAGTCCCCAGTTAGTGTGCGCCGGGAACCGGGATCGAAACAGGTGCACCCTTGGCCTTCACCATGAACACCAGGAACTTGGCGGGCTTGGTGGCGCTGGCGTTACGCGACACGGTGTGGACGTCGTCGGGCTTCTCGTGAAACATCTCGCCGGGACCCAGCGTTACTTCCTTGCCGCCTTTCACGCCCATCACGATGCTGCCTTCCAGGACATAGACAAAAGTAGAAGCGTCGTGGCGATGCGGCAGCGAGGCTCCGCCGGGCGCCAGGTCGATGGTCAACACGGTCGCCTCTTTTCCGGCGATTCCGGGGAGATCCCTGGTCATGAGCGGAGTGGCCTTGACCGGCGAAGCTGGCGGTTGGGCATTGGCGATCGAGACTAAGGATGTAACCGCTGCCAGGATCTGAACGAGTTTGTTCATCATCGTGCCATTGTCTCAGATATTTGCCGGCTGAACGGCGCTCTTACGTTGATCTCTCTTCTGTCGAGACTCGGGCGTGGCCTTATTTCATGGCTGCAGCATAAGACAACAAAACGGAAAGCCTCACTTTAATGACTTGGCGGCCGTCGCCAGCGGCAGGAACAGCGTCCGCGGTTGGCTGGCGAGAGGGATGAAACCGTGATGCTGGTAGAAGGCGACTGCCTTCTCGTCCTTGGCGTCTACGAGCAACGCATAGGTTGCCGGCGCTGACGAGAGAACTCGCTGCAAGGCATCGCCCAGCATAGCGCCGCCCAGACCTTTGCCCTGAAATCGTGTATCAACCGCCAGGCGGCCGATGCGAACGGCGGGGATGCTTGGGTAGCGAGGGAGTTTCTTCACGATTTCGGGCGGGAGGTCGCTGATGGGGATACCCGCTGAGGTAAGCGTGTAGTAAGCAGCGACTTTTCCGGTGGCGGCCTCGACGGCTACAAAGCAGGTGGCGACGCGGCGGCGGATGTCCTGAGTGACCTGCGTCTGGAAGTAGCGGTCCAAAGGCGCGACGCCGCTGGTGAACGCATTGCGGCCGTGGCCGCCACCGAGCGGCTCGAGGCGGAATGGGGACGGCATCTAACGCCTCGGTTTGGGCGATCCAAGCAGGGTGGCACGGCGCTGAAAGGCCTTGCGCAAGGCTGCCGTTGGCTCAGGTGGATTGAGCAAGGCCTCGGCGATGAGATGCTGGTCTTCCACGGAGAGCCGCAGGATTTCCGCTTCGTTGATGGTGCGGACCGCAGCGTCGCGCGCGGCCTTGACGACAAAGTCAGTTAGCGTGCGGCCTTCGATATCGGCGGCGCGCTTGAGCATGGCGTGCACATCGACGGGCAGCCGGGCTTCCAGACGGGCGGTGGTGATAGCTTTGTCCACATTTTTACGATACGGCAGATTGCCGTAACTGTCAATGGTCCGGTGGGGGCGTTGGCGTGCAGACGGGGACCCTTTAATCGCGGTTCCAGCCTCACCATTAATGCGGCGGAACCAATCAGGCAGACCCAGGCTTCGATGCGGGTGGCTAGATTGAAAGTCTCCGTGCGGGAGACTTCCGGGGGGTTGGTGCCAGCAGGATGGGGAGGAGGTGGAGGACTCTTGGCACACTCACCTTGGTTTAGACGCTTGGGCTGGGAGAATGGCCGATTTCCAATCGGCTGCAGGTTGGCAACCTGCCCCACTTGTTGCAGATCGCACGGCCGCTAATGGCCGAGCGACTGGTGGACTTTGGCGCCGTATTCCGCGGCCATCTTGAGGATGGCGGGCTGGTCGAGGGTGAGCGCTTTGCCGGCTTTGACGACGACTTTACCGTTGATTACCACATCCTTCACGTCAGAGCCCTTGAGGGCGTAGGCAAACTGCGAGTAGACGTTGTAGATGGGGTAGGCGTGGGGGCCGTCGAGCGAGACGGTGATCATGTCGGCGCGCTTGCCTTTTTCGAGGGAGCCGATCTCTTTTTCGAGGCCGAGGACGCGGGCTCCGACGATGGTGGCCATTTCGATGGCGGCTTTGGCTGGCAGGGCCTGCGGGTCCATTTCGGCGACCTTTTGCAGCTTGGCGGCGAGGTCGATCTCTTCGAACATATTGAAGTCGTTATTGCTGCCGGCGGGTCCGTCGGGGCCGAGACCCATGTTGATGCCCATGCTGAGGATCTTGACGACGGGGGCGATGCCGCTGGCCAGCTTCATGTTGCTGGAGGGACAGTGGGCGAGGCCGACGTTCTTGGCTTTGATGATGACAAGGTCAGTGTTGTCGAGCCAGACGCCGTGGGCGGCGATGGTGCGGCCGTCGAGGACGCCGAGGGAGTTCAGCACGCGCGTGGGGCTCATGCCGCGCTTGACCTGGATGTCTTCGTTCTCCTTCTTGGTTTCGGAGAGGTGGATGAGGAGCGGCTTGTTGTACTTGTTGGCGAGGGCGCGGCAGGCCTTCAGGGTGTCGTCGGAGTTGGTGTAGAGGGCGTGCGGGGCGACGGCGGGTACGATGAGCGGATCGTTATCGTACTGCTTGAAGAAGGCTTCGGTGCGGGCGAGGGAGTCCTTGGGCGTCTTGGCGTCGGCTACGGGGAAGCCGATGACGGTCTGGCCGAGGACGCCGCGCATGCCGGCGCGCTTGGTCTCTTCGGCGATCAACTCCTCGAAATAGTACATGTCGGTGTAGGTGGTGGTGCCGGAGAGGAGCATTTCGAGGACGGCGAGTTTGGTGCCCCAGCGGACGAAGTCGGGCGTGACGTTTTTGGCTTCGGCGGGGAAGATGTATTTGGTGAGCCAGTCCTGTAGCACGATGTCATCGGCGATGCCGCGGAACAGCGACATGGGGGCGTGCGTGTGGGTGTTGATAAGCCCGGGAGCGAGAATCGCGTTGCCGCTATCGATGCGCTGCTTGGGGGTGTAGGCTTTGTCGATATTGGCCTTCGTATCGATGGCCAGGATGCGTTCGCCTTTGATGGCCACTGCGCCGTTGTCGATGAGGCGCGAGTTCGCGTCCATGGTCATGACGTAGCGTGCGGAGACGACGAGGTCGACCGGTTCGGCGGCGTGCAACGTGGCGGCCAGCAGGAAGAAGCAGAGTGCGGACTTACAGGAATTTGACATCGAACGGCTCCGGGAACAGATCTTTCAATTGATAGGTGGCGGTTTCGCCTTTGGGGTTAACGAGGGTGATTTCGACGTCGCCGCAGAACTCCCACAGGATCTGGCGGCAGGCTCCGCAAGGAGGCGTGAGCCTGGGGGCGTCGGCGGCTACGGCTACGCGGCGGAACTGGCGGACGCCTTCGGAGATCGCTTTGAAGATGGCGACGCGCTCGGCGCAGAGGGTGAGTCCGTAGGTTGCGTTTTCGACGTTGCAGCCGGTATGGATGCGGCCTTCGGAGTCTTCGACGGCGGCTCCGACTTTGAAGTTGGAGAACGGCGCGTAGGCGTTTTCACGGGCAGCGAGGGCGGCAATTAAGAGTGGGTCCATCGTGTGTATTCTGTCAGCGGACAGGCAAAGGAACTGTCGCGCGGCTTTGTGGCGCGCACATTCTTGCGTGCCGCCTCGACATTCTTGTCGAGGTTCGTCGTGGCTTTGATAACACACGTCGAGACGAATCTCGACGCGGCGGACAGGAATGTCCGCGCTACGGCTTCGACGAACCTGCCTTGTTTTCTTGAAAAACTATGTGGCATCTGGAGGCATAGCCAATCTACAGCTTAGGGATGACGGCCTTCAATAATTTCACGAACGATTCACGGACGCGGAGGCCGGTTTCGAGCACTTCCTGGTGGTCGATCTTCTGGTCGAGGATTCCGGCGGCCATGTTGGTGACGCAGCTGATGGCGAGCACCTTCATGCCTGCGTGATTGGCGACCAGCACTTCGGGCACGGTGGACATGCCGACGAGGTCGGCGCCGATGACGCGCAGGTAGCGGATCTCAGCGGGCGTCTCGTAGTTCGGACCGGTGAGCGCGGCGTAGACGCCTTCCTGCAGCGTGATGCCGAGGTACGAGGCACACTCCTTGGCGATGGCGCGATAGGCCTTGGCGTAGGCGTCCGACATATCGGGGAAGCGCGGGCCGAAGGAATCGTCGTTGGGACCGATCAGCGGATTCGAGCCCTGCAGGTTGATGTGGTCGGAGATGGCGACCAGCGCGCCCTGTCCGTAGTTGAGGTTAATGCCGCCGGCGGCGTTGGTGAAGATCATGGACTTCACGCCGAGGCGGTGCAGCACGCGAACTCCGAAGGTGGCCTGGGCCTGCGTGTAGCCTTCGTAGAGATGCGCGCGGCCTGCCATGACGGCGACGGCGACTCCGGCGATAGTGCCGGTGACGAGCGTGCCTGCGTGGCCTACGGCGGTGGATTGGGGCCAGCCGGGAATGGACGAGTAAGGAATCGAAACAGGCGCTTCCACTTCAGCGGCGAACGCGCCCAGACCGCTGCCGAGCACGACGCCGATGCGCGGCGTCACTCTCATTTTCGATTGGATGTACTCTGCTGCTTCTTTGATCATAGGAGCATACCAGCGATGCAGGCGGACATGAAGTTGGCCATGGTGCCGGCGGCCATTGCCTTCAGGCCGAGGCGGGCGAGATCAGACTTGCGCGAAGGCGCCAGCGCGCCGATGCCACCGATCTGGATGGCGATGGAGGAGAGGTTGGCGAAGCCGCACAGGGCGTAGGTTGCGATGTCGAACGAGCGCTGGTCGAGCTGGCTCTTGATGGGGCCGAGGTCGAGGAAGGCCACGAATTCATTGAGGACGAGGCGGGTGCCCAGGAGCTGGCCGATCTTGTCGCAATCCTTCCAGCTGACGCCAAGGACCCAAGCCACAGGGGCGAACAGAACACCGAGGATCGATTGCAGGGAGCCGGGGAGCCATGCCATGCCGGGCAGCGTGTGGACCCAACCGAGGATGCCGTTCACCATGGCGATGAGGGCGAGAAATGCGATGAGCATGCCGCCGATATTGAGAGCAAGCTGGAGGCCGTCGCCTGCGCCGCGCGCCGCTGCGTCAATGACGTTTACGCCGGGGGCTTCAACTTTGATATTCACGTCGCCGGAGGTTTCCGGCGTGCCCTCTTCCGGGATCAGCATTTTGGCGAGCATGATGGTGGCGGGGGCGGTCATGATCACCGCCGTAAGCAAGTGCTTGATCGAGACTCCAGCGATCTTAACGTAGGCCGCCATTACGGCGCCTGAGACGTGCGCCATGCCGCTGGTCATGATGGTGAACAGCTCCGATTGTGTGAGTCCTGCGATGAACGGGCGGATAGTAAGCGGGGCTTCAGTCTGGCCCATGAAGATGCTGGCGGCAACGCAGGTGGATTCGGCGCCGCTCGCGCCCATGACGCGTCGCATGACGATGGCCATGCCCTTAATGACAATCTGCATCACGCCGAAATAATAGAGAATGGCGAAGAGTGACGCGATGAAGATGACGATGGGGAGTACCTGGAACGCAAACACAACACCGAACGGACCGCCCTTGGTGCCCAGAGGCCCGAAGAGAAACTTGCTGCCCTCTTCGGCATATTCGAGGAGTGCGTTGACGGCGACACTGGCGGCCTGGAAGAGATAGCCGAGGTCAGTCTTGAGAACGAGGAAGGCGAAACCGACCTGGAGGCCAAGCCCCCACATCAGGATTCGAGGTTGAATGGCGCGGCGATTGGTAGAGAACGCAACCGCCACGCCGAGTATCAGAATGATTCCGATGAGGCCTGTAAATCTGTCCATGGTAGGTTGTTAGCTTACCATGACGGATGACTAGCTTACCACTTCGAGAATCAGCTCGCGGGCTTCGGGAGCGGTGGAGGAGATGCGGAAGGCATCTTCCACCATTTGGGAAGCTTCTTCGAGGCGGTCTTCACGCGTGTAGTAGATGCGGCAGAGGACAGCGCCGGATTCCACTTTGTGGCCCATCTTGACGTCGAGGATGACACCGACCGCAGGGTCAATGGAATCTTCTTTCGTATCGCGGCCGGCGCCGATGATGCCGCTGGCGAGGCCGATACCTTCGGCATCGATCGCAGTGACAAAGCCGGAACGCGGGGTGGTGATTTCGAGAACGCCGGTAGCGTTGGGGAGCAGTTCGAAGCGCTCCAGCACCTGCGGATTGCCGCCCTGTGCCAGAATGACTTCCTTGAACTTCTTGTAAGCGGAACCGTCGACCAGTTTCTTCTGGGCGAGTTCGCGGGCTTCTTCGATGGTCTTGGTGATCTTGCCCAGGTGGATCATGCGCGAAGCGAGTTCGAGCGAGAGGCGGGTCAGGTCAACGGGGCCAACGCCCTGCAGTGTGTTGGCGACTTCCATCACTTCGAGAGCGTTGCCGACGGCGTTGCCGAGCGGCTGGTTCATGTCGGTGATGAGGGCCTGGACGCGCTTGTTCATGCGGCGGCCGATGCCGACCATCATCTGAGCGAGGCGGCGCGCATCCACCTGGCGCTTCATGAAGGCGCCGGTGCCGACCTTCACATCGAGCACGAGGGCGTCGAGCGAGGCGGCGAGTTTCTTCGACATGATCGAGGAAGCGATGAGAGGAATGGATTCGACGGTGGCGGTTGCGTCGCGTAGCGAGTACAGCTTGCCATCGGCGGGGGCGATCTCAGGGGTCTGGCCGATGAAGGCGAGACCGTGGCGCTTGAGGAGCTCTTTGAATTCATCAACCGAGAGATTGGTGCGAAAGCCGGGGATACTTTCGAGCTTATCGAGTGTACCGCCAGTATGGCCGAGGGCACGGCCGGAGATCATGGGAACCACAACGCCGGCAGCTGCGGCGATGGGTGCAGTGATGAGGCTGGTCTTATCGCCAACGCCTCCGGTGGAATGTTTGTCGACTTTCAGTCCGGGAATGGAGGAGAGGTCGAGAACTTCCCCGCTGGACATCATGGTTTCGGTGAGCGCGCTGACTTCGCGATCCGTCATGCCGGAGTAAAAAACCGCCATGAGAAATGCAGACATCTGATAGTCGGGGATCTCGCCCCGGGTGTATCCTTGCACTAAAAATGCTAGCTCTTCGGCAGCCAGTTCTTCGCCGTCCCGCTTTCGGTGTATTAAATCGACTGTACGCATTTTGAGACTTTAGCGTAACAGATTATGTAGCTATAAGTAAAGAAAGGGGCGGGATGACGGAACGAGCGAAGCTATCGCCCGGAGATTTCTACCATGGAGTATTTTACTTCGCCCCGGGCTACCTGGGCGAAAAACTCCAACATTTCATTATGAATTGTACCATTGTCGGCCAACAGGTGAGGTCCGCTCAAGCAGGCCTTTTGGCCTTGCATGTCGGAGCATTTTCCACCGGCTTCTTCAACGAGCAGGAGGCCGGCTGCCATATCCCACGGTTTGAGACCGAACTCCCAGAAGCCCTCCAGGCGACCGCTGGCAACATAAGCCAGGTCGATGGCGGCGGCGCCTGCACGGCGCACACCGTGGCTGAGCATGGCGAGCTGGTAGTAGTAGTGGATGTTGACGTTTTCGTGGCGCTTCTGGCTGGGGAAGCCGGTTGCAACCAGACTGTCTTCGATCCGTTGCGCCTTTGAAACATGGATGCGGCGGTTGTTGCAGTAGGCGCCGGAACCGCGTTCGGCGGTGAACATTTCCGGGCGCGTGGGATCGTATACGACACCTGCGATCATTTCTCCGGCCCGTTCCAGCCCAAGGGTGACGTTGAACACGGGGAAGCCATGAGCGAAGTTGGTGGTGCCATCGAGGGGATCGACGTACCAGGTGTACTCGGAGCCGCTCTGATGCCCGCCGCCCTCTTCGGCAACGATGTTGTGCGAAGGGAAGTGGCTGCGCAGCCGTTCGACGACGAGTTTCTCGGAGGTGCGATCGGCTTCGGTGACGAGGTCAAAGTCGCCTTTGAGCTCGTAAGGAATGCGGCGCTCGAAGAAGTTGACCAGCAAGGAGCCGGCTTCACGTGCGATATCTACTGCGGTGTCAAGATAGGATGCCACTTACTCGCCCTTTTCGTAGAGATACTTAATGTCGTGTTTGTAGACGAACAGATTGGTTTCGCCGGGCCGGGTGAGGCGCAGGAAGCCTACATCGTAGAACTCGACGAAGCCCCCGACCTCTTCATCATCGGTGAGTTTGATGACGACAGGAATCTTCTGATCGATCAGATGCCGCAAATACTTCACCTCTTCATAGGTTGTATCCGGAGCCTTACTTTTCGCGGTGTGAGCACCTTTGGAGGCCATAGTGGGAGCGCCTTATCGCGCGGTATCTCCATAATATCCGTTACGGTACTGTAGCTGCAAATCGGGATTGGAGACCTGGAGTTTAAGGCTATGGAATCTGTTTTTGTTGAGCGGCACATTCTTGGGGTAGTAGCCGATGAGATACTGTGTGCGCAGGTCGCGCAAAATATCGGAGAAGGCGCGGTCGAGTTCGGCGCCGATAGAGGGGAGAAAGACCCGTCCGCCGGTTCCCTGCCCCAGTGTGGTGAGTGCGTTTTCACCGCCGACATTGCGGCCGGCGTTGTTGGTGATGGGCACGACGAGGATGGAATAGATGACGGCATCGGCGCGCTGAGCGGCTTCGAGCGCATCGTGATACTTCTTGGCGCTGGTGGTATCGCCGCCGTCGGTGACAATGACGATGACGCGGCGGCCGTCACGTTTTTCGAGCGCGCGGGAGGCGAAGAAAATAGCGTCGTACAGCGAGGTGCCAGCTTCGCCTTTGAGCCGCTTCATGGCCTCTTCGAACTTGGTCATGCGGCGGGTGAACGTGGTGCGCTCCACCACCTCCCAGTTGAAGCTGTAGAGGGAGACGGCGTCGTCCGGATTGCCTTCGTGAAAGAACGCGTGAAGGAACTTGGTGGCGGAATCCAGTTCGTACTTGAGTTCCTTGGCGGTGGAGCCACTGGTATCGATGCAAAGCGCAACGCTCAGCGGGAGCGCAGTCTGGCGCTCGAAGACGGCGACCTCCTGTTTGGCGCCATTGTCGAAGATGGTGAAGTCGGGCTTTTCGAGCGAGCCAACCAGTTGGCCGGCCTTGTCTTTCACGGTCACCAGCAGGCGCACCAGCTTGACGTCGGCGCGGAATACCGGCGAATCCTGAGAGAGAAGCAAGAGCGCCGATAGAGGCGCAAGGATAAGAAGTCTACGCAAAACTTACCTTTTGAGGACCGATTCGTCCCATTCCCCATCAACCCATACTTCGCCGTCTTCGAAGTACTCTTTCTTCCAGATGGGGACCAATTTCTTCAAACGGTTGATGCCTTCGAGGGCGGCTTCAAAAGAGGGCCGGCGGTGCGGCGCAAAGGCGAGGATAGCGACACTGGTTTCGCCGATTTCCATGCGGCCCAGGCGGTGCACAAAAGCGATGCGGCTGATGGCGTGCCGCGAGGCGATCTCCACGCCGATCTGTGCCATCATCTTGAGCGCCATCTCTTCATAGCATTCGTAGTCAAGATAGCGGGTGGGGCGGCCCTTGGTATTGTTCCGGACCACGCCTTCGAAATCAACAAGTGCTCCATCCTGTCCCTGCAGCAGGCGCTTGCGTAATGACTCGGTATCGATAGGGTCGCGGGTGAGGGCAAAGTAGTGCCCCTCGGGAGCATGAACGATCTCTTTGGGGTAGGGTGTGGACCCGCCGCTCACGGGCGGGAGGAAGGCGATCTCGTCTCCGTCGGCGATGGGCGCGGAGGCCGCGGCGAACTGCTGATTCTGCGCGAGTACGATGCTGCGCGAGAGTTCCCGAAGGCGGGGAAAGCGGCCGGCGTAGTGATCGAAAACCGTTTCGACATGGGCCCCGTCGCCAAGTTCCAGGCGGTCTTCCCGCAGGCCGGTAATGTCCTTAAGCTGCCCGAAAAACAAGACTTTGATGTTCACGATAGAGCTATTCTAACAGACTGGTTTCAGCAGCCTTTGGTTTCACGGAAATGACGATCCGTTATAATTGCGGTTTGATGACCTCTCACGAAACAACTGTGCGCGTTCGCTATGCGGAGACCGATCAGATGGGGGTGGTTTATCACGCCAACTACCTGGTTTGGATGGAAGTAGGGCGGGTGGAGTACTTCCGGGCGGCGGGTATCCGGTACCGGGATATGGAGACCGAGGACGGCATCAGGCTGGCGGTGATCGAAGCCAACTGCCGGTATATTTCGCCGGCGGTTTATGACGATGAGGTGGTGATCCGGACTTCGATTGATGAGTCGAATTCGCGGATGGTGAAGATCGCGTATCACATGCGCGAGGCGGTGTCTGGGCGGAAGCTGGCTGAGGGGTATACCAAGCATCTGTTTCTTTCGACGGCGATGCGGCCGGTGCGGCTGCCGGAGAAGTACCGTGAGTTGTTTGGGGTGGAAACAGCCGGACAGGCCACATAGTTTTCGCGTTTGTAGCGCACGCATTTTGCGTGCCGCCTCGACATTCCTGTCGAGGTCCGTCTCGGTGTTGAAAACAAAACGTCGAGAAGAATCTCGACGCTGCTGACATGAATGTCCGCGCTACGATTTCACCGAGAGGGCCTCGGCACAGGCCACACAGAGTCTTTACAATTTGCTGATAGGCTATGCGCATGCGGAGCTTCACGATTCGGCTCATAGCCGGCGGCATTTTTCTTTCCTTGCTCTATTCGGCGTCCGGGCGTCCAACGGGAGCGTTCTCCATTCTGGCGAAATGGCGGACTGACGAGAACTACTATTATTTGGAATCGACCGGGATTCCGACCCACAAGATGATGGTGGGGATTACAGCCTGGCAGCAGCAGGTGCCGCTGCCACAGAACTTCACCGGCGAGAACGCGTTCCGCATTCCGCGGCATCCGGTGTTCGCGAAGAACCCGGTATCGGCGAAGAACGCCCTGTTTAGCGGCGCCATCGCGGTGGCGATTAACGGCGTGCCGATTTTTAATCCGATCAAAAATGACGGACGCACCGATACACTCATTGCCGGCGAGTTGGACGAGTACGGCGGGCACTGCGGCAGGGCTGACGATTATCACTATCACATCGCCCCGTTGCACCTGATCGATACGGTCGGCAGGGCGTATCCGATCGCCTACGCGCTGGACGGCTTTGCCATCTACGGCCTGACCGAGGGCGACGGTTCCACGCCGAAGGATCTGGACGAGTTCAACGGCCACAAGGATGCAGCCGGCACCTATCACTATCACGCGACGAAGAAGTATCCGTATGTGAACGGAGGGATGCGCGGTGAAGTGGTAGTGGAGGATGACCACATTTCACCGCAGCCGCGGACGGCTCCGGTGCGTCCGGCTGGGCGGCCGCTGCGCGGGGCGAAGATCGTCGGCTTTACCTGGCCCTCGCCGAATCACTATTCGCTCGAATATACCGTGGGGAACGAACACCGATTTGTGAACTATTCGGTGAATGACAACGGCTCATATACCTTCGAGTTTGTGGATGGCGATGGGAAGAAACTGGTGGAGACTTATACGAAACGGGAACGCGGCGGCGGTGGGAAACGCGGGGATCGGCCTCCGCCACCGCCGCGGACAGAGGCAAGGCCCTCGCAGTTCCAAGCCAAGGGCGATGGCACCGTGGCAGATTCGAGCACGAAACTGATCTGGCAGCAGAAGGACGGCGGTGAGATGACCTGGGATGCGGCGGTGAAGTATTGTTCTTCGCTTTCGCTGGCTGGTCAGAGTGACTGGCGCCTGCCGACGGCGTTTGAGGCGTTCCGGATTTTGGATCAGGGGCGGCGAAAGCCGGCGATCGACACTGCTGCCTTCACCGTGACCGAGGCCGAATACTGGTGGACCAGCGCTGCGCGGGCGGACGATGGTTCGCGAATCTGGGCGACGAATGCGGGGGGAGGCATCGGTCCGCATCCGAAGCGGGAGACGATCAGTGCGGGCGGCGAGAAGCAATATCATGCGCGGTGCGTGCGCGGGGCGGCACCGCGGAAGCAGTCGCTCGCAAAGAACGGCGATGGCACGGTGACGGACCGGCGAACAGGCTTGACGTGGCAGCAGAAGACTGCCGCCACAGCGATCACGTGGGAGGAGGCGGGCAAAGCATGCGCCACTCCGTGGCGGCTTCCGAACATCAAAGAGCTGCAGTCGCTTACCGATGAGTCGGCAGTGAATCCAGCGGTGAATCACGCGATGTTCCCCGATACGGCGAAGGAGCAGTACTGGTCGGCGACTGCAATGTCGAACCGCGGCGAGCGGGCGTGGACTGTGGATTTTTCGGTGGGGATCGTCAGTTACGAGGATAAGACTGAGAAGCTGCCTGTGCGCTGCGTGCGCTAGCGCAGGCCTCCAGGCCTGTGAAACACACGCCGAGACGAATCTCGGCGCGGCAGACAAGAATGTCTGCGCTACATCGCGCCAACCGATTTCCTCTTGACATCGTGTTTCATTGACACTAATATGGTGTCAACTACACACTATTGGAGAAGAGATCATGTTAGGACTTCGATACCACAAAGCAAATCCCACCGATTACGTGATGGAGTACGTCAATGGCCGGTTGCGCGGCGAAGGCGCGGGGCTGGCGTTTTATTACCTGGGCAGCATTTCCACCATCGTTTCCGTACCGCAGGCCAGCACCAATGTGCCGTTTGTCTTCACCGAGCCGACGGCAGACTTCCAGAACCTGACGGTGCAGGGCCAGATGACCTACCGCATCGCAGAGCCAAAGAAGGCGGCAGCGATGCTCGATTTCACACTGGACGGCAAGGGCCGCTACGCCAGCGACCAGTATCAAAAGCTGCCGGAAAGGCTCGTCTACAGTCTGCAGACGCTGCTGCGCACGGAGATCCAGAAGCATCCGCTGCGCGCCGCGCTGCTGATGGGCGATGCGCTGGTGGGCAGCGTTCTGGACCGCTGGAAGGCATCTTCCGAAGTGGTGCAGCACGGAATCGAGATCCTGAATCTGGCGGTTCTGGCGTTGAAGCCGACGCCGGAAATGGCCAAGGCACTGGAGGCCGAAGCGCGCGAGGCGTTGAATCGCAAGGCGGACGAAGCGGTGTACATGCGGCGCAATGCGGCGATCGAACAGGAGCGGCAGATCAAAGAGAACGACCTGAAAACCGAGTTCCTGTTGCAGGAAAAGAAGCGCGAATTGCGCGAACTGGACCTGGCAGCGGAGATCACCTTCGAGCAGCAGCGTGCGGCGTTGACGGAGCAGAAGGCCGAGAACGAACGCAAAGAGGCCGATAGCAGAGCGTACGCGCTGCAGGCCATGATTGCTCCGGTGAAGGAACTCGACTGGCGGCTGGTGATGATGCTGCACCCGAACGGCGGCGACGCGGGGAACACCATTGCGATGGCGTTCCAGGAACTGGCGGGCAATGCTCAGAAGATCGGGGAGTTGAACATCTCGCCCGACCTGCTGAACACGCTGCTACGGAATCGCGCGGCGTAGAGGTGATGGCGATGTTCGAGACGATTGTCCTGGTGACCAGAAAGACGCGGCTGGAGGAGTTGACGGAACGGTTCAACACGATCTCGCAGGCGAAGTTCTACATAGAGCATGCGGGGGGCGACTTTTCGGCCTACACGGCTGAGGACGAAGCGTACCGGCGGTCGTTCGATCTGGTGCGGCGGTCCATCGAAGCAGGGTTGAAGATTCAGGTGATGGACCGCTCGCTGGTGCCGACGTACCTGTTTGCGGGGCAGGAGTTGATTGTCACCCTCGGCCAGGATGGGTTGGTGGCCAACACGGCAAAGTACGTGAAGGGCCAGCCGATTCTGGCCGTGAATCCCAATGCGGCACGCTTCGATGGAGTGTTGATGCCGTATGCGCCGGGGGATGTGGCGAAGGCGCTCGAACCGGCTTTGACAGGCCGGGCGCGAAGCCGGGCGATCACTCTGGCCGAAGCGACATTGAACGACGGGCAACGGTTGCTGGCGTTCAACGATCTGTTCATCGGCGCGGCGTCGCACATCTCGGCGCGGTACCGCATCCGGCTGGGCGCACAGAGCGAGGCTCACTCCTCGAGCGGCATTATTGTGTCGACCGGCGCGGGCAGCACTGGCTGGCTCTCTTCGATTTTCAATGAGACCTCGGCGATCGCGCAGTTCCTGGGCGGGGCGGCGCTGCCGCCGGTGCGGATGAGTTGGGAGGAGCAAAGGCTGCTGTTCATTGTTCGCGAGCCGTTTGTGAGCAGGCAGTCGCAGGCCGGCCTTGTAGCCGGCGAGATCGCTGGAGGAACGAAGCTGACGCTGGAATCGCAGATGCCGTCGGCGGGTGTGATCTTCTCTGACGGCGTGGAGGCGGACCGGCTGGAATTCAACTCGGGCGCGATTGCTACCATCGGAATAGCGCCGGAGAAGGCGAATCTATTGACGAAATGACCAAGCTACTCGTAACCGTTGATATCGTCCTGTTCACGATTCGTGACCGGGAGTTGCAGCTGCTGCTGATCAAGCGGCTGGCTAAGCCATACGAGCACCGGTATGCGCTGCCGGGCGGCTTCGTGGAAGAGCACGAATCGCTGAACGCGGCGGCCGAGCGCGAGCTGCGCGAAGAGACCGGCGTGAAGAAGGTGTTTCTGGAGCAGTTGTACACGTTCGGCGAGCCGAAGCGCGATCCGCGTGGGCGGGTGGTGACAGTGGCGTACTATGCGCTGGTGGCGGACACCCAGGTCTTGCAGGCCGGGACCGATGCGGCGGATCCTGCGTGGTACCCGGTGAGGGAGTTGCCTGCGCTGGCGTTCGACCATCGCAAGATCGTGGAGGCTGCTCATTTGCGGCTGCGGAACAAGTTAGATTATTCGAACGTCGGGTTTGAGCTGCTGCCGGAGAAGTTCACGTTGAGCGAGTTGCAACTGGTGCATGAGGCGGTGCTGGGCGAGGCTCTGGATAAAAGGAACTTCAGGCGCAAGATTGCACAGAAGGCCCTGGTGGAGCCGCTGGAGGAGTACCGGCATACGGGAAGAAAGCCGGCGCAGTTGTTCCGGTTTACGTCTTAAGGGGGCGAGTGATGACGACAGATCGAATGTTCGCGTTTATTGGTGGCGCAGAAGGGCCGTGGCGAGTTGAGAAGGTACAGTCCGTGAAGGGCGAAACACTGGTCAAACCTGCGCGAGTGAAGGTGACCGGCGGGCTGGTGGTTGAGGCTCCAGACTCCTTATGGACACTTCGAGGTTTTACCAGTAATCAACGGTACACGACGCAAGCGGAAAACAAGGAACTGGTGGCAGTGCAGGAGGGCTTGAACCGTCCTGAGGCAACGTGCGCTGCTCTGATTCCAATGCGGAAAACAGCAGAGTGGTGGGCGATGTCTCAGGATCAGCGGCGGGCAATTTTTGAGCAACAGTCAAAACACATTGAGATCGGGTTGAGGTATCTGCCGGCGATCGCTCGGAGATTGCATCATAGCCGCGACTTGGGTGAGCCGTTCGATTTTATTACCTGGTTCGAGTTTGCGCCTACGCAGATTGGAGCTTTTGAGGAATTGTTGCACAAACTTCGGACGTCGCCAGAATGGGATTACGTCGACCGCGAGGTCGATATCAGGCTTGTCCGCGGGGTGGCTTAAGGGTAAGAAAGGCGGACATGTCGACACGAATGTCGACACGGCAGACCTGGGGGTCTGCGCTACTCGCCTTTGAACTTGGCCATGATGCGCGGGCCGTACTGGCGGGAGCGTTGCGGCAGGCGCGGGTCCTGCACGTCGGCCTTTATCACCTCGGGCATGATCGGTTTGGCGATGTCGCCCAGGCGGTCGATGATATCGAGCGCCCAGAGAGCCACGAAGCCGCCGTTTTCTTTGGCCGGGACTAGCGCCAGCAGCACCTTGAGTGCCTTGGCGATTTCGGGCTTCGTGTCGTGCCAGGCGAGAGACTCGGCGGCGACGGCTCTTACGTACGGGGCCTGGTCGGCGAGGGCCTTGGTCAGTGCCGGACGGGCTGCTTTGAGTCCGGCGGCTCCACGCATCAGGATTCCGGAGGCGGCCCAGTAGCGGACGCAGCTATCGGGATCATCCAGGCCTTTGATGAGTGCCGGGATGGCTTCGGGCTTGAGCAGCGAGGCCAGTTCTGCCATCGCGATGACGCGTTTGAACGGATAGCGCTTTTCATCGTGGCCGGCTTCATATGGTGAAGAGCCGGCGGCGCGTGAGTGGATCTCGCCCTCAGGCAGGAAGCCGACGTCGCGGATGCGCGTGAGGTGCTCTATGTTACCGGCGCGGAAGCGTTCCATCATATCGCGGTGGGCCGGGGAGTTGGCGAGGTTGTGGACTTCATCGCGATCGTTCTGGAGGTCGTAGAGTTCCTCCGGCGGTTTCAGTTCCCAGAAGTGCTTCTGGTCCGCATTCAGCTTGCCTGCATCGTAGAGCTTCTTCCAGACCTGGGTGGTCGGCGTCTGGAACATGGTGCCGACAAACTGGCCGTAGATGCGGTGCGGCATATAGTTGCGGATGTAGACGAAACGCTGGTCGCAGAGGCTGCGCATGAGGTCGTAGCGTTCGTCCATACGGCCGCGGAAGCCGAAGTTGAACTGGCGGGTACCGACGCCATATTGGCCACAGAAGGCCGAGCCCTGCATATGGGCGGGCGGCTTGACGCCGGCGAGGCTTAACATCGACGGCGCGAGATCCACAAAGGCCACCATGTGTTCCGAACTTCCGCCGGTGCGGTATTCCTTGGGCCGCAGGTGCTTCCACTTCTCCGGGATGTGCACGATCAGAGGCACGCGGAGGCCGGAGTTGTAGGGGAAGCGTTTGCTGCGCGGCATGCCGGCGCCGTGGTCTCCGAAGAAGACGATGATGGTGTCGTCGGCGAGTCCGTCCTTCTGCAACTCTGTCAACAGGTCGCCGGACTGGCCGTCCATGGTGGTGATGTTGTCGTAGTATTCGGCCCAGTCTTCGCGGACCTCTCTGGTATCGGGGTGATATGCCGGGACGCGCGCCTTGGCGGGGTCATGCACAAACGTGTGAGGACGTTTGATGATCTGGCTTTCGTGGGTGATCAGATTGTTGAAGACGGAGAAGAACAGCTGGCCGGGTTTGCGGTTGCGCCAGTGGGCTTTCTTTGAAGATTCGTCCCAGACGGTGCCGGTGTGTTCGAGGTTGTAGTCTTCCTTGGCGTTATTCGAGGTGTAGTAACCCGCTTCGCGCAGGTAGCAGGGAAACATCTTGATGGAGGCAGGGAGCACGGTCATGCTGCGCATGTGCTCGGCGCCAGTCGATGTTGGATAGAGACCGGAGATGATGGTGGTGCGGGCGGGTGCGCAGACGGGAGCGTTGGACCAGGCGTTGCGGTACCGGTAGCTGCGTGCGGCGAGGGCGTCAAGCACCGGCGTGACGGCGTAGGGGTCGCCATAGCAGCCCAACTGCTGGCCGATGTCTTCAGTGGTGATCCACAGGATGTTGGGCCGGGGTTCAGCGGCGGCGCGGACCCAGGGGGTTGCGCCTAGAGCGGCGATGAAGGAGCGGCGGGAGATAGCCATCCCCTGCATTGTATCGAAACGAAGACAGACCGTCCTGTTTGATGTTAAATGACGGGATCTGGAAGTCCTATACTCAGATTGAAGAGCTTGAACAGTGAGGCAGCAAGCCAACAATTCGAAGGTCTGTCTTTCCTGGATCTTGTGCATGTGTGGCTTCAGCGTAGCTAGTGGCGCACAGCCTCCCGCCACGGATGCAGATGCCGAATCCAGGAAGCAGTCCGAGTACTCCGCCTATCTGGAACGAACCACTCCGGACCATCGCAAAATCATTGCGCGGCAGAATACCCGCTTCGCAGGGCTGCGCGAAAGGGTCCGGCAACGTGAGTTGAACGGCCAGAAGACCAATTGCTCGAGACAGATTCTGGAAGAGATCGACTGGCTGACAGGCGATACGATGGATTTCGCTCGAAGCGCACGGCGGATGGACGATCTCGAAGTGGTGCTGGCTCATCCCGAGACGGAAGTGCAGGCTACCCAACAGGACCCCGAAGATGGAGGCTGGGGCCGATGCCAGACAGAATGGTTTTTCAAGGTCAACGCCACCATCGATCACTTGCTCAATCCGGCAAATCGTTCAGAACAGCCTCATTATCCATTGCACCTGCTCGACCGGGTGAATGATCCCCAGAAACTGGCACTATATTTCGAGTCCGTCTCCACTTCTGACATCGCGCGGACTGGCCGCGACAATGCGCGGGAACTCAACGAGTCGTTGGAGAACCTGGGACGCATGATCCTGCGGGGACTCCCCAGCTACTACCACTGGGACCCGCGCCTCAAGGACACGATGATGGACATCATCCTGAACCAGTTGCGCAATCCACAGACCGGATGGTGGGGACCGCGGTATATACGCGGAGGGAAGGTGCAGTTTGTCGACGGACTGAGCATGACTTATCACATGGTGACTACCCTCGATGGCAAGGTCCCGCACCTCGATAAAGCCATGGCACATCTGCTTGCGGTGAAGGACCTCGACTATCCAATCGGCTGGCTGCGCAGGGGCCGTTATTCCAACCACCACGAAATGGATGTCGTGGGCTTGTTCCGGTACGGCTGGCCAGTGATGACCTCTGAGCAGCAGCGCGCCGCGGCGGCCGAACTCAGAAAGATTGTACGGTGGTGCCTCGACGAAAGCCTTCAGCCTGACGGATCTTTCAAACTCACCGGGGGCGATTCGATTGAGGAGGAGATGAGTTTTGGCGCTTCCCTGCTCTACAAAGCAGGTGTGTTCAATCGCGCAAAAAGATTCTGGACCAGCGACGATTTTCCTGAAGCAGCGGAAGTCCGCACAAGGATTATTGGTTTTATCGACAGGCACCTTGGGAACGGTGGGGCGGGCGGAACCTACTACCGGCTCCTTCTACGGGACTTGGAAGCCGAACCAGTACGCCACTAGCCGCAGAGGGCTATTTTTGACGCAACATCGCAACGCCAAGGATGCGGCCTTGATCAGGCGCCTGGACAAACGCAATGACTCGCTGAGCCGAGGCCGGCACGGCAATCTCTTTTGAGACGCCAGCCGAAGGCGTCACTCTTCCTGCGAGTGTGAGTTTCCCGGCAACTGATACGTGGCCGAGTTGGCGGCCGCTATTCTCTCCGCTGGTGACCGTAGAGTACGCTTCGTCGCGGGCGGTTACGAGGTACACGTCCGCTTTCGTTCCAGGATCAACTTCAATGCGTACTTTATTTGCAGACCAGGAAAGCCTGACCGGCACCGCTGCCTGAGCAGTTGCCATGGCGATGGCTTGCCGCGCGCGCTTGCCGTCACTGCCTACAAATTCGGCTTCCCCATTGACGACCATCTGCGGAGTGTATGGCCCGTCGCGATGGAAGCGTTGGGCGTAGGTCTGTTGCCGTCGCGAGTATTCGGGCGAAGAGAAGGGATCGCGCCAGCCGAGATGATTCCAGTAGTCGACGTGTTCGCTGAGCACAATGATCTCAGCGCCAGATACCGGTTGTTCCGACTCCAGGCGTCGCAGCAGCAGATCGGCGGGCGGACAGCTTGAGCAGCCCTCGGAGGTGAACAGTTCCACCAGCACCGGAACCGTCGCGGCCGGTGCGGCAGGCAAAGTCAGCAGGAGGATCAGAGCCGTTTGTTTCAGCATGCAGCTAAATGGCAGCACTCCACGAGTTTATTCCACGTTGACAGAGAAAAGCCCGGACCATCACACTAGAACCAATGAACCAACTTACGGCCGATGAGATCGCGGCGGCGCTGCGGACGCTTCCTGCATGGAAGATCGTGGAGAACAAGCTGCATCGCGAATACAAGTTTGCTGATTTCATCCACGCCTTTGGCTTCATGGCGACGGCGGCGATCGCCATTGAAAAGATGAATCATCACCCGGAGTGGTCCAATGTGTATAACCGGGTGACTGTGGATCTTACGACGCACGATGCAGGCGGCATCACAAACATGGACGTGGAACTGGCGCATATGCTGGAGACACTGGCAGGGAAACTCGCATGAAATCTATTTTTGCAGCACTTTTATTGGCGGCCACGGCCTCGGCGCAGATCGCCGGCATGGACGAGGCGATCGAAAAATCGATCGCGGCGGGCATGATGCCCGGCGCGGTCCTCCTGGTAGGGCAGAACGGCAGAACCCTGCATTTCAAGGCCTATGGACAGCGCAGCCTGGTGCCGCAGCGCGAGGCGATGACCACCGATACGATCTTCGACGCGGCCTCGCTGACCAAGGTGATCGCCACCACATCGTCAATCATGAAGCTGTTTGAGCAGGGCAAGATACGGATGAACGACAAGGTCACGGTTTATCTGCCGGAGTTCCAGGGCGGCAAGAGCGACATCACGATCCGCAATCTGCTGACTCATTTTTCCGGCTTGCGGCCGGACCTTGATTTGAAGCCGTTGTGGAGCGGGTATGAGACTGGCATCAAGAAGGCGCTGATCGATAAGCCAACATCGCCTCCGGGCGAGAAGTTCGTTTATAGCGACATCAATTTCATCCTGTTGGGCGAGATCGTACGCAAGATTTCCGGGCGCCGGGTGGACGAGTTCGCGCGGGACGAAGTATTCCTGCCTCTGGGCATGACCGAGAGCATGTTTAATCCGCCTGCCTCGCTGCGTCCGCGGATTGCCCCGACCGAGCACTATAAGGGCGACCCCGGTCCACTAAAGGGCGTAGTGCACGACGAAACCACGCGCTACATGGGCGGCGTGGCCGGCCACGCAGGCCTGTTTACTACGGCGCGGGACCTGCAGAGATTCGCCGAGATGATGATCAACCAGGGCAAAAGCAACGGCAAGCAGCTGTTCAGCCCACTGGTGATCCGCAAATTCACTGAACCGCAGACGCCTCCGGACCAGACGATTCTGCGCGGATTCGGCTGGGATATGGACAGTCCATATGCCGGAAATCGCGGAGAGTTGTATCCGATCGGGTCGTTCGGACATACGGGCTTTACGGGCACATCGATTTGGATTGACCCGGGAACGAAGTCGTATATTATTCTGCTTTCGAACAGCGTGCATCCTTTCCGGCGTCCTGCGAATACAGCGCTGCGGGGGCGCATCGCGACGATCGCCGCCGCCTCATTGGGAATCGATGTGCAGGGGATGTCGCTGACCGGCTACAACGAAACGCTGTCGGGAGCGGGAATCCGGCGTCCGGCAGCGCACAATGCGAAGGTAATGACGGGATTCGACGTGCTGGCCGCGGAGAATTTCCAGGCGCTCACCGGCAAACGGGTTGGGTTGATCACCAACCATACGGGGCGAACAAAGGACGGCGCGCGCAATATCGACGTAATGCAGAAGAGTGGGGTGAATCTGACAGCACTGTTTTCGCCGGAACATGGCATTGCTGGGACCGAAGACCACGAAAACATCGGGCATTCCAAAGATATCGCCTCGGGCCTGACGGTGTGGAGCCTGTATTCGGGAGGCAATCGTAAGCCGGCGCCTGAAATGCTGAATGGCGTGGATGTGATGGTGTTTGATATTCAGGATGTGGGCGCGCGGTTTTATACGTATCTGGCCACATTGAAGAACTCGATGGAGGAGGCGACGAAACGAAAACTGCCGTTCTATGTGCTCGATCGCCCGAATCCGATTACAGGGGTGAAGGTCGAGGGCCCCATGCTCGATCGCGACCTGATCTCCTTTATCGGGTGCTATCCGATGCCGTTGCGGCATGGCATGACGCTGGGCGAACTGGCCTCGATGATCAATACCGAAGAAAAGATCGGGGCGGATTTGCGTGTGATCAAAATGAAGAACTGGTCGCGCGGCGACTGGTTTGATTCCACTGGCCTTGTCTGGATTGATCCTTCACCGAACATGCGCTCGCTCAATGCCGCGCTGCTTTATCCTGGAGTGGCCATGTTGGAAGGGTCGCGCAATTACTCGGTGGGGCGCGGCACCGATTCTCCGTTCGAGCAGGTTGGCGCGGATTGGATCGACGGGGCGAAACTCGCGGAGTACCTGAACGGGCGGTCCATTCCAGGAGTGCGGCTCTACGCTACCCGATTCACACCAAAGGACTCCAACTTCAAGGGAAAAGAGATTCAGGGCGTACGGTTCGTCATCACAGACCGGATGGCATTCGATTCCACCCGGCTTGGAATGGAAATCGGCGTCGCTTTAGAAAAGCTATTTCCGGGAAAGTTGTCAATTGACGTCAACAAAAAGTTAATCGGCAATAGGGAGACAATGGAAGCGATGAAGACGGGGAAGGACCCGAGACAGATCCAGCAGGGGCAGATGGATGAGCTTCAGGACTTCGTCGCGAAGCGCAGCAAGTACCTGCTGTACTAAAAGAAAAAAGGGTAGCTGTGGACCTGCGCGGTATCCTGTACACCGGCGGGCCGAAGCTACCCTTTCTTATTGGTAATATTAAGACGCTTGGGCTTTTGCCTGGGGAGTAACCTTGTTCTTGCTGCCTGGAGGACGGCCACGCTTTTTCGCTTCCTGGAGCCATGCCGGCGGACGGCCCCGCCGTTTACCGCGTCCACTTGCCAGCCGTTCCAGGCTGATGATAGCTTCTTCCAGCTGTGCCCGTTCTTCTCTTAATTCCTCGAGAATCTTAGTAACGTCCATAAAATCACTCCTGCATCTTGTAGTGGGTGCGCGGGTTGATCTGTTTTTGGAACAGGCTTCATCAAGCCGCACTACCTTATAAGCAGTTTTACCCTATTTTCCCCAACTTTTCAAGGGCCTGTTCCATATTTGGAACAAAAATCAACTTTGAACCTATTTTTCGCTATTCCTGGGAGTATAGAAAATCAGGCGGTTTTTTGGCGCTTCCAGTAAAAATAGAACGGCAATCCGGCGGCAATTAGCACCAGACCCATGATCGACTCGCGCGGAGACTCCCGTAACGTGTTGAAAATAAGGGCAGCGGCAACCAGGACAAAGACCACTGGCACAACTGGATAGCCTAATGCCCGATATGGGCGCTCCATATCGGGGCGTTTCTTGCGCAATACGAGGACGGAAGCGGTGGCCATTCCGTACAATATCCAGCTGGCGAAGATGACATAGGTGTAGAGCTGATCGTAGCGGCCGCTCAGCACCAGCAGCATACTCCAACCGCTCATCGCGAGAATGGAGGTGGCCGGCGTGTAGTGTTTGGGATGAACAACGCCGATCGACTTGAAGAAATAGCCATCGCGGGCCATGGCGAACGGGACCCTCGCGCCGGTAAGGATGGAGCCATTCAGTGCTGCGAAGATGGAGATCATGGCTGCGATACTGACCGCATCGGCGCCACCGGAGCCCCAGATTCTGCGCATCATTTCGGCGGCGACACGATCGCTGGAGGCGACCGCGGAGGCGGGCAGGACATAGAAATAGGCGAGGTTGGCGAGCAGATAGATCGCCATGACGGCGAGGGAACCGGCAATTAGCGCCAACGGCAAATTGCGCTGCGGATTCTTGATTTCGCTCGAAACCATGCTCACATTGTTCCAGCCGTCATAGGCCCACAACGCCGCCACCAGCGCGGCGAAGAAGCCGGAGACTCCGCCGACTGCGGGAATGGAGGTGTGGTAATTGGCCGTAGTTCCCTGCCCGAAGCTGAGCCCGACCACAATAATGAGGGCGATGAGCGCGACCTTAATGATGGTTACGATAATCTGCACGTTGCCGCCCACCTTTACTCCGAAGTAATTGACGAAGGCGAGAAAGGCGATAACGGCCATGGCGAGAAGCTGCCCCTGGCGGACTTCGAGGCCAAATGGCAGTTGCGCGATGACGTTATCCAATTGAGGAAAGAAATTCGCGAGGTAATAAAAGAACGCTGTGGCGAGGGTCGCGATGGAGCCGGATTTGGCCACCCACATTTGCGTCCAACCATAGACGAAGGCCCACACCGGACCGTACGCTTCACGCAGGTAAACATATTCGCCGCCCGCCTCAGGCATGGCCGAGGCCAATTCGGCATAGGTCAGTGCGCCGGCCAGGGATAGCAAGCCGCCAAAGACAAAGACGCCGAACACCATCTCTGGTGAGCCGACTTTCAAGATCATCGATTTCGGCACCAGGAAGATACCGCTGCCGATGACGGTACCGATCACAATCGCGACGGCTCCCCACAGGCCGAGGTCGCGTTTCAATTCAGACATTCTGTTTCTCCCTTAGGACATAAGAACTGAGTAAGCCAACCACAAAGGTTGCCGAGCTACCGATGAGGACATACCAGGTCCAGGCGATCGGGGTACCGAATTTTACATAGAACATCAGAAGCAGGCCAACGGTCATGCCGCACATGGCGGCGGCTTCGCCGACGCGCTTGGTGAGAATGCCGAGGATGAAGACGCCGAGCAAGGCGCCGTAGACGATGGAGGCGATGGACAGGCCGGCTTCGAGCACGGAGTCGACTTTCTTGGCAACCAGTCCGATGAGGAACAGCACGATGCCCCAGCCGACGGTGGCCCATTTTGCGAGCTTCAGATATTCCTCTTCCGAACGCTGAATCTTAGACATCGGCTTGAGAAAATCCATGATGGTTGTCGAGGAGAGAGCATTCAGCGCCGCGCTCAGGTTACTCATGGCTGCGGCGAGAATGGCGGCGATGGTGAGGCCCGCGATGCCGGGAGGCAGATTGTCCCAGATGAACTGCGGGTAAATGCGATCGAGCTTTTTCGGCACTGGAATGTTGCCGTCGCCGTAATAGACGTAGAGGATCAGCCCGATTACCAGGAACAGCGTGAATTGAAATGCAATGACGCCCCAGCTGCTGAACAAAGCTAACCGGCTTTCCCGTTCGTTCTTGGCTGCGAGCAGTCGCTGCACCATGAGCTGTTCGGTACCGTGGCTGGCAGTGGTGAGGAAGCAGCCGCCGAGGAAGCCGCCAATAAAGGTGTAGGGCTTGGTGAAATCGAAACTGAAGTCGAAGACCTGGAACTTATCCGCGGCATGCGCGACCGCTGCCACGTGTTCCCAGCCACCTTGAATTTTTCCAAGGATAACGAACAAGCTGAGAATCGCGCCTGCAACGTAGAGGAACATTTGCACCACGTCAGTCCAGATCACTGCCGTCATGCCGCCTTCAAATGTGTAAAAAAGTGTGAGGCAAACGATGAGGATGATGGAGGAAACTTCGCCGGTGCCGAGGATAATGGAGACCACGATGGAGATGGCGAAGACGCGAACGCCTTCTGCCATGGCGCGGAGAATGAGGAAGCTGCCGGCCGTGAGCTTGCGGATGCGAGGACCGAAACGGCGCTGCATCAGTTCGTAGGCTGTAAACATTTCACCGCGGAAGTAGTGCGGCAGAAAGAGCATGGAGATGACGACGCGGGCCAGCAGGTAGCCCGCAACCACCTGTAAAAAGCCGAAATTCCCGCCGAAGGAGATAGCAGGCGTGCCGATCACAGTGAGGGTGCTGGTTTCAGCGGAGACGATGGAGAAAGCGATGGCCCACCACGGCGTGTTGCGGCCGCCGAGAAAATAGTCTTTGAGTGTCTTCTGCGAACTCTTGAAGCGCGCCCCGAAAAGCGTGATTCCGATGAGGTACAAAACGATGACGGCCAAGTCCAGGCTATGCATAGGAGAAAGTGGGATTCTAGCATATGGAAACATGTTTAGGTACTATGGTGTCTAATGAGTGTGCGGGGCTGTTGCGGTAGCAGTGAGTTTTTAGTTATACTCCGCAATTGCACATCATCTAAGTAGCGGTCCTGTTTGCCGCGAGGTAGGACAACCATATGGAGGCACGGAGTGTATATTAAACCGTTCAACAAGATCATTGGCGCAGCCATCGCATCGGTAATGATGCTTGGGTCTGCCGCCCTGGCACAACAGCCGAACTGGAAAGACATCAACGAATACAACCTCGTGCAGGAGATTGGAAAGGAAGCGAATCCGGCCAAGAAGCTGACGCTCCTGCAGAGCTGGAAAGAAAAGTATCCGGCGACTGATTTCAAAGTGAACCGCATCGCGATGTACCTGGGAACCTACCAGGCCATGGGGAACGCGAAGGGGATGTTGGAATCAGCGAAAGAACTGACTGAAGCGGCTCCGGCTGCGATTGAAGGTCCGTACTGGATCACGTTGCTCACCGTTAGCATGAACGACTCGTCGGCTCCCGCACTGGAGCAGGGCGAGAAGGCCGCCAACACACTGATCAGCGGGTTGGACAAGTATTTCGATCCGGCGAAGAAGCCGGCCGGCGCCACCGACGAAGCGTTGAAGGCCCAGCGTATCGATACCGAAGTAAAGGCTCGCACCACGCTGGCCTGGATCGCCACGCAGCGCAAGACTCCGGAAGCGGCAGAGAAGGAATACGCGAAGATCCTGGAAGTGGATCCGGGCAACGCACAATCTTCCTATCTGTTAGCGACCGCCATCCTGGCGCAGAAGAAGCCAGAGCGCCAGATTACGGCGCTGTTCCACTTTGCACGCGCCTCCGTAGTTGACGGCAAGGGCGCGCTGGCCGAAGCACAGCGCAAGAGCGTCTCTGACTATCTGACCAAGATCTATACGCAGTATCACGGCGGCAAGGATGGCCTGGACGAACTGCTGGCAAAGGCGAAGGCCTCGCCGGTGGCGCCTGCCGATCTGAAGATCGAATCCGCAGCCGCCAAGGCTGCCCGCGAGGAGGAAGAGTTTAAGAAGACCAATCCTCAACTGGCACTGTGGCTGAGCGTGAAGAAGGAACTGGCCGGCCCGAACGGCGCAACCTACTTCGAAGGCACCTTGAAGGACGCTGCACTGCCTAAGCTCAAAGGCAAGATCGTTTCGATGAAGCCCGCGCTGAAGCCGAAGGAGATCGTGCTCGCACTCTCTGACGCCACCTCTGCTGAGTTGACGTTGAAAATTGCCGAGGGCGGCTTCCTCCCTGGCAAAGCTGAGCCGGGTACGGAGTTGGAGTTTGAAGAGGCAGTGGCGAAGGCATTCACGGCCGATCCGTTCAACCTGACTGCCGAAGTGGATAAGGCGAAGATCACCGGTTGGCCTGCACAGGCCGCTCCGGCCAGACCAACAGCAAAGAAAACTACGGCGAAGAAGAAGTAGTTTTGAAATGGACAGGCGAAACCGCCTGTCCCACCAGAATATCGGTAGAGCAGACGGTTTCATCTGCTCTACCGGGTTTCTCCTCGTTGTTCCCTTCCCTTCTTACTGCCCTCAGCAGATCCACGGCTTCAGGCCGGGCGAACTGTTCGCCCGTATAGCCGGTCACGAATCTTCCCCCTCTGATCTCTCCTTTTGCCTCCATCCGCCGTAGCACCACAAGCAGGTCGCGCCATGGCGGCGCCAGTGGCTCACGAACCAACAGGTCCTTCAGCAGCACGCCCCAACGTTTAAGTAACTGTTGCGCGAAGCGTTCCACGCGGTCTGGCGCAGGCTTGGCCGGTCGGCGGACGAGCGCCCAGCGTCCAGCGGAATGACGGGGGCGGCGTGCGGACTGGCGGCCCTGCCCACTGCGGCGTTTGGGGTCGACCAGGGCTCGCAGGTTATCGAAGCCGTCGGCGGTGACGAGGCCTCCGGCAAGAAGTTCCCACAGCCCGTCCTCCACTTCGCTGGCGAGGCGGCCGGCGGCATGGGTGAGTTCCGTGAAGAAGCTGGCGCCGTCGCGGCGCAGCACGGCGATGATATCGGTGGCGGTGTGCGACAGGCCGGTCTCATCGCATTCGGCATGGCCGTCCATCAGCCACGCGGCGTCTTCGCGCAACAGCAGCGCGACGGGCGCGATGCGGGTCGGGCGCACGCGGCGGTTTTCAGCATGCGCGGGATGCACGGAGAGCCGGCCCCACATGACTTCTCCAGAGAGGCACAGTTCGTCGAGCAGCGCTTCCGAATACTTCGCAACGCGGCGGGAGAGGATCTCCTGTTCCCAGCTGGCGGCAGGGATCTCATAGCCCTGCAGCTGGCCGACGATTTGCAGCAGGCCGTCGGCGCCGTGCAGTTGCGAACCGGGTGAAACGTGTTGCCAGCGCTCCAGGAAATGAATGAATTCGAGTGTGCTGACCGGCTCGATTTCGCGCCGCAGCCGGACCATGGTCGCACGATGGATGCGGGCGAGGATGCGGCGGTTACACCATTCGAGTTCGCCTTGCTGCTGGCGGTAGTGGCCGCGCAGCAACTGGCCCTCATTTTCCAGGCGCAGGCAGGCAGACTCCACTTCATAGTGCGGGAATTTCAGCTTTGCGGCGAGGTCGTTGGCGCGGATGGGACCGGAGAGTTCCATCCAACCTTTGACGCAGGCGTAGGGGTCGTTGGCGAGCGCCAGCCGTTCCGTCGCCACCCAGAAGCCATGGGCTTCGTGGGCGCGGCCGGTGCGGGCGAGCTCGTCGAAATGCAGTTGCAAGGCGGCGTCGGCAGGCAGCAGGATCACAGTGAGGAGAAGGTCGTGTAACTCGTCGGCGTCGCGGACTTCGGGCCAGACGTCGGCGGAGACCTGATCGATGCAGGCGAGGTCGAGAATGCCATCGCCGCCGGTGACGTCGCGGCCAAGCGTCTTGCGCATTTCGACGGCGCGGGTGCGGCGCTCTTCGAGCGGGGCGTCGTCGAGGAAGGCATACGGATTGGCGTTCAGGATCTCGTGCGAGAACTGCGAGGCCTGGCTGGTATCGATGGCGATGGCCTTGATGGAGCCATTTTCAATGCCGGCGAGGATTTGGCGGAGGCCGTCGATATCCATGGCTTCGCGCAGACAGTTCTCCATCGTCTCCTTCACCAGCGGATGGTCAGGAATCTGGATGGGGCCAGTTAAGTTCTCGGCACAAGCTACCTGATCGGGGAAGACGCTGGCCAGCAGATCGTCAGAACGGATGCGCTGGATGGGCGTGGGGATGCGGCGGCCGCCACCGAAGCGGGCGACGGCGAGGGCGCGGGTGGCGTTCCAGCGCCAGCGTGCGCCGAACATGGGGGCGGCGAGCAGGGCCTGGCGCAGCACGTCTTCCACGGTGTTGGATTTCAGGAATTCGTAGATCAGCTCCAGCGGGAAGGCGTGCTGGTCGCTGAGCGAGAGCACGAGTCCGTTGTCGGTGGCGGCGGCCTGCAGTTCGAAGTTGAAAGTCCGGCAGAAGCGCTTGCGCAGGGCGAGTCCCCAGGCGCGGGTGATGCGCGAGCCGAACGGGGCATGCAGGACGAACTGCATGCCACCGGCTTCGTCAAAGAAGCGCTCGGCGACGACGGTGGTCTGGGTGGGCAACGCTCCGAGTTCGTGGAGGCTGGTCTGCACATAGGTGAAGGCCTGGCGTGCGCCGCCTTCATCGAGCCACTGAGCGGCCGAGGCGGGGTCGGCCAGGATCTGCTCACGGACCCAGGCGACCTCGGCGGAGAGCTCCTTCGACCGGCCGGGGGCTTCCCCGATCCAGAACGGCACGGTGGGCGAGGCGCCGTGGGCGTCATCGACCCGGACGCGGCCGGCTTCAACGCGGCGGATGCGCCAGCTGTGGGTGCCGAGCAGAAATACGTCGCCTGCCATGCTTTCGATGGCGAAGTCTTCGTCCAATGTGCCGACGACTTTGCCGTCCGGTTCGGCGACCACGTTGTAGTTGGCGTTCTCCGGGATGGCCCCACCGCCAGTGATAGCGGCGATACGCGCGCCACGGCGGCCCTTGACGCGTCCGTTGACCTGGTCGCGGTGCAACATCGCCCCGCTGCGTCCGCGCTTGGTGGCGATGCCTTCGCTGAGCATTGCGACCACTTCGTCGAAGTCCTGGCGGGGGAGTTCACGGTAGGGCCAGGCGGTGCGGACCAGGGCGAAGAGTTCGTCCTCGCTCCAGGATTCGACGGCGCAGGCGGCGACGATCTGCTGGGCCAGGATGTCGAGGGCGTTGCGCGGGATGAGGATCCGCTCCAGTTCGCCTTTGCGGATGGCGGAGAGAACGGCGGCGCTTTCGACCAGTTCGTCGCGGGTGGTGGGAAAGAGGCGGCCTTTGGGCAGGGCCCCGACCCAGTGCCCGCTGCGGCCGATGCGTTGGAGGGCGACGGCGATGGAGCGGGTGGAGCCGATCTGGCATACCAGATCGACGGTGCCGATGTCGATGCCTAATTCGAGCGAGGCGGTGGCGACGACGGCACGCAGTTCGCCGTTCTTGAGTCGCGATTCGGCGTCAAAGCGCAACTTGCGGGAGAGGCTGCCGTGGTGGGGCAGCACCATCCCTTCTCCGAGGCGGAGGGAGAGTGCCTGGGTGACGCGTTCGGAAAGGCGGCGGGTGTTGACGAAGACCAGCGTGGTGCGGTGCTGCAGGATCAGTTCGGCGAGGCGGTCATAGACTTCGCCCCATAGTTCGTTGCTGGCGATGGCGGCGAGTTCGTCGCGCGGGATTTCGACGGCGAGGTCCATGTCGCGCTTGTGGCCGGTGTTGACGATGCGGGCGCCGTCAGAGAGGAAGCGAGCGACCTCTTCGATGGGCTTGACGGTGGCGGAGAGTCCGATGCGCTGGGCGCGGGCGGGCGTCAGTACGTCAAAGCGGGCGAGCGTGAGCGCGAGGTGGGAACCGCGTTTGTCGCCGGCGAGGGCGTGGATCTCGTCGACGATGATGGTGGAAGTGGTGCGCAGCATCTGACGCGGCTTTTCGGCAGTCATCAGGATGTAGAGCGACTCGGGCGTGGTGACCAGGATGTGCGGCGGCTTGCGGCCCATCTTCTGGCGGTCAGAGGTGGAGGTGTCGCCGGTGCGGACGGCGGTGCGGATGGGCGCAAGTTCGATTCCGTGGCGCCGGGCGAGGGCGGTGATTTCGGCGAGCGGCGTTTCGAGGTTGCGGTGGACGTCGTTACTCAAGGCCTTGAGGGGCGAGATGTAGACGACGTGGGTTTGGTCGGCGAGCGTGCCGGCGCGGGCGAGGCGGACGAGCTTATCGATGCAGATGAGGAAGGCGGCGAGGGTTTTGCCGGAGCCGGTGGGAGCGGAGATGAGGGTGTCGTGTCCGGCGGAGATTTCGGCCCAGCCGAGTTGCTGGGGCAGAGTGGGAGAGCCGAACCGGGCGCGGAACCACTCTTCGACGATGGGATCAAACATGCGCGGCTATTTGCACGGAGGCGCCGGCATCTGCAGTTGCGGCATGTTCGGTTCGGGTGTTGTGGATGGCGGCGTGATGGTGCGGATAGCGCCGGTTGCGTTGGGGAGAATGTTGGTCAGCGGTACTGAGCAGACTTTGGATGCGGGTGGGGCGGTGAGCCGGACCTGCTTTTTGGAGGCCTGCGGTTTCCAGTTGGCGAAGGAACGTTGGATGAGGTCCTTCGACTGGTTGGGCGGGATGGCGTTTTGTTGGGCGGATAGACCGGCGGCGAACAAGAGAAATAAAGTTACTCGCATTGGGGTTCTCCTGCTTTTATGATAACGCCTGGCGCTCACGGCAAGCCCATGCCGGCACGATTGCCGGCACGGCAGACTGGAAGTCCGCGCTACTGCGTTAACCGGATGGCCTGGCGGGCGGTGAGCTGCCAGCCGGCGGAGCTCTTGACCCAGACGTGGAGGATATTCAGGTTGGTGACGGACTGCTTGCCATCGGTGGAGGCGGTGATCGAAACCTTGCCCTTGACGAGTGCCGTCTTGCCGTAAACACGGACCGTCGTGTCAGAGAATTCGATCTTTTCGTTCTTGTTCTTGCCGTTCACAATGGCGGCGATCGCCTCTGTCTTGGTCTCATTCTTGCCGCTGGAATGGGTATAGGTGAGATCAGGGGCGTAGAGCTTGTCGAGCGCTTTGCCGTCTTTGGCGATCATGGCCTTGCGCCAGTTGTCCATGGCGGTGAGGACTTCTTTATCGGGCTCGGCGGCGAACATTGCCGCGGAGCAGGAAACGAGGGTGAGCAGCGTGAGAATTCTCAGCATAGGAAACCAATGTATCGCATTCGAAGACTAAGGTGATTTTCCTGTGAAGTTTTTCGAAGCGTTCGCGCATGGGCCGATAGGGGGCACGGCACGAACGCGGATAACGCAGGCCCCTCAATTCGAATCGGAGATGACTCATGAGATTTTCTACAATCGCGCTACGATGCAGCCCAGTGCTGATCAGCGCGCTGATGGGGGCGAACGCGACAGACCCGGGACCTCGAGGACCTGTGGTTCCGGTCTTCATGGTGAAGAGCCTGACGGGCATGACTGCGGCAGAGACTGCGCTGTTCAATGCCGGGCACGCGACGTTCAGCCAGTTCACTTCGGTGAACGGGACCTTTGTGATGCCGGCCGGCGTCGCGCCGGGCAAGGGGTTGGGACCGCGGTTCAATCATGACCAGTGCGGCGACTGCCACGTTGCGCCGGCGCATGGCGGAGCCAGCGCACCCTTCAATACACAGGCAAGCCTGATTAACGGACTCAATACGGATTACGGAATCCAGGCCCCCGGCCAGACGAATCCGCCGTTTCTGAAGCCGGATGGACCGAGCCTGGCGGTGCGGTTCAAGTACAACGCAGACGGCACGCGCGATGGCTCGGTGCATCAACTGTTCACCATCAGCGGGCGGCCGGATGCTCCGGGATGCAGCATACCGCAGCCGGATTTCGCGGGGGCGTTGGCGAAGAACAATGTGGCGATCCGCATCACGACGCCAACCATGGGTGCGGGGCTGATTGAAAACATCCCGGATGCAAATATTCTGGCGAACAAGAACGCCAGCCTGCAGGCGAAGAATATTCTGGGGATTCATGGGCATGAGAACCGGAACAGCGCGGCATTGATCGCGAAGTTCGGATGGAAAGCCCAGACGCGGACGCTGAACGAATTCAGCGCGGATGCCTTTTCGCATGAGATGGGCGTGACGAGCCTCTCGTTCCCGAATCAGAACGATCCGGACGCGGTTTGCGACAACCTGAGCCAGGGAATCGAGGATATGCCTGTAGCGAGCCCCGCCGGTCCGATGACCCGCACCGACCTGGTGAGTGTCTTCATGCGCTTCCTCGCTCCCCCGGCGGCACTCTACGATAATGCGAGCCGCGCCAACGGCCGGACGCTATTCACGCAGGTTGGCTGCAACATGTGCCATACGCCTGCGATGTATACCGGCCCATCCACGAGCGCAGCGTTGAGTTATCAGCAGGTGGCGCTGTTCAGCGATTTGCTGGTGCACAAGATGGGGCCGGGGCTGGCCGATGATGTCATTCAAGGACTGGCAGGGCCGGATGAGTTCCGCACCGCGCCGCTGTGGGGACTGGGACAGCGCATCTTCTTTCTGCACGATGGGAGGACGAAGGACTTGAGGGCGGCGATTGATGCTCATGCGAGCGCCGGCAATGCGCAGTTCGGGCCGAGCGAGGCGAATAAGGTGATTTCCAACTGGTCTGCGTTGACGGAGGCGCAGAAGCAGGATTTGTTGAACTTCCTGCGAGGGTTGTAGGAGCCGGTCCAGTTCGGCAGACGCTTTAGCCGAACTGACAATGGTGCGGCGGATTCGGAGGGGTCCGCCCGTAGCCAGTTCCGGAGTAGAGAAATTCATCTTTCCCGCCATAGAGGAGTTATTTACCCCGATAACGTATATTTTCCTGGACCTTACTTCCCCTTAGTACCAGTGGCCACGAAATCACGTTGTTGCGATGGCCCGGAAAGGTTCTAATTTATGTTAAAGACTATGGCGCTCTGTCTGCCTATGATGTTGGCTGCACAGGCAGCGAACCACACCTACCAGTTCAGTGGAACGATCAGTTCCGGTGTGACCCAGACCAATGGCACGACTACCGCTACGCTCCCGGCGGGAACGCCATTCACCGGGTCGTTTACTTTCAGTGACACCCAGACGATGACCAGCGCACCTTATCAAGGCGGGACGATGAACACGTTCGCGTTCAGTTCGCTTACGCTGACGATGTTAGGGACGACGGGTACGTCAGGGCCCGGACAGATTACGATGTACGACAATATGACGCCGGGACTGTACGGTGTTGGGGATCGCCTCGAAGTTAACACGACTTCCTGGGTGCCCATGACGGCCAGCTTCGGCGGGTTTCAGTTTACTACCATATCGGTGCAGATCTACGATCCGACGGGAACGGCGTTCACGGCCGGGGTGTTTCCGACCAACATGAACGCGGCGAGCTTCATTACGCCGGGTGTTGGCGCTATGCAGCCAGGGCTGGTGGTCGGCTATCTCAATGCGAATTCGAGCTGGGCGACAGCGTTTCAGTTGATGACGCTGGCGTCGACGACGCCTGGCGCGCCGCCGTCGATTACGACGACTTCGCTGCCCGCCGGTGTGGTGGGGGTTCCGTACACGGCGTCGGTTGCTGCGAGCGGTCCCAATGGTGACGCCGTAACGCTGGCGGTTACGGGCCTGCCGGCAGGTCTCGGGTATGCTGCGGCGACCGCGATCACGGGTACCCCGCAGGTGGCAGGAACCTCGCTAGTGAATGTGACGGCAACGGATAGTGTGACGGGATTGTCGACGACTGCGACGCTTTCGCTGGTGGTGAGCAATCCGGCAATTACGTTTAACCCCTCGCTGGCGGCGGGAGTGGCGGGCGCGGCGTATTCCTCGACATTCACCGGCGCCACAGGCGGCACTGGCGTATTCACATATACGGCTAGCGGCTTGCCGGCTGGCTTGGCATTGACTGGGACGACAGTGGCGGGAACGCCGGCAGCGGCGGGGACCTATGCGGTGGCGTTGACGGCTACCGACTCTTCCGGCGCGGCGATAACGGTGGGTGTGACGTTGACCATCACCAATCCGGTGGCTGTGGTTTGCAGCGGTTCCAACTCGGTTGAATCGGCATATGTGGCTCGCACTCCGGGCTACGTGGTGGTGAATGGCGGCCTCAACCTGCTTGACCACCTGTGGACCACGCTGTTGACGCCTTCGACAGTCACGTTCCAAGGCGGGTTGGTGAACTGGTATCAGACCGGCTTGATTCTGAGTTGGACGGGCACGGTGGATACCACCGGTTGCATCCTGAATCATCTGACGGTGAGCCCGGCGGTGCAGGTGAGCACTCTCGCTTTGCCAGGCGGGACAGCTGGTGTGGCTTACATCGCACCAGTGACAATTGCCTGGGGAGTCGCGCCGTACAACGTGACGGTGAGCGGACTGCCGGCAGGCTTGAGCTATGCGAACGGCAACGTCGCAGGCTCACCGACGGTGGTGGGCACATTCAATGTCGTGGTGACGGCCGTGGATGCGGTTGGAGCGACGGCTACGAAAACGCTGCCTTTGACGATTCTGGATCAGACGCTCGGATTTGCTCCTGCACTGCCAGTGGGTACGGTGGGGACAGCTTACACGGCGGCGTTGAACGCGACGGGTTTCGGTCCGTTCACTTATTCGGCGACGGGGCTGCCAGTTGGGCTGGCAGTGGGCGGCGCAGCGATTAAGGGAACGCCGACTGCCGCTGGGACGTTCAGTGTGGTGCTGACGGCAACGGACGCGGCTGGGGCTACGGCAACGGCGACGGTCTCATTGACGATCAATGCGGCTACGGCTAGCCACTATACGATTCAGGATGAATCGCTGGGGAAAATCACGGCGGTTGGTGCTGATTATCTGATGGTGGGAGCAAAGAAGTTGATTTGGAGCAGCACTACCAATATCAACGTCAATACTCCGGACAAGAACCTGCACACGATCACAAGTTATGTGACCGCGGGCATGAGGGTTCAATGGAAGGGCTTGCGCGATGCGGCGACCAACACCGTGTTGTGCAGCCAGATTGAAGTGAACTAGACACTTCTTCCTCCGGCGGGAGCTTTCCTCTCGCCGGGTTTTTGCGCCACTCCTTCGGGTTTCTACCTGGAGGGGTGGCCTTTTTTGCGTTCGGGGCGAGTGGCTTGATGCTACATAGTTTTTGCGGTTTTGTATCGCGCATTCTTGCGCGCCGCCTCGACATTCATGCCGAGGTTTGGCGTGGCGTTGCAAACACACGTCGAGACGAATCGCGACGCGGCAGACATGAATGTCCGCGCTACGATTTTGCCGGAGCTGCCTTGGTTTTCTGAAAAACTATGTGGCATTGGTCGAGTGGCCTCCGCTTACACTTTCAAGCCCACACTGCGCATTAGTTCCAGGGCGTTGCTCTTCGTCACAACACCTGGACGCATTTTGTAGTCGAACATCATCTTGCCGTTTTCGAGGTGATCTTCGAAGTGGACGTTCGAGGCGCGCGGGGCGAGCGAGTCGCCGATTTTGGCTAGCGTGAGGTCGTGAGTGGTCACCATGCCGATGGCGCCGGTTTCGAGTAGCGCTTTGACGACGCCTTCGCCGCCGATCGCGCGGTCGTGCGAGTTGGTGCCGTGCAGCAGTTCATCGAGCAGGAACAGAACGGGCAGTTCTCGCGTTGTCAGGTCGACAATCAGGCGCACACGCATGATCTCGGCATAGAACCGCGAGTTGCCGGCCTGCAACGAATCGTTGATGCGAATGGAGGCGCCGATGTTCACCGGCGACAGGCGCAAGCTCTTCGCGCGCACCGGGGCGCCGGCAAGCGCGAGCACAACGTTGGTGCCGACCGAGCGCAGCATCGTGCTCTTGCCTGACATATTCGAACCGCTGATGACGAACACTCCGCTCAGGTCCAGATCGTTCGCGACGGCCTTCCCCACCGGGATCAGCGGATGGCCGATCGCCTCGGCAACAATGCGGGCGGGCTGAGCGGGCAGGAATTCGGGGAACGGGTCGGCCGGATGTTCGTAGGCGTAACCGGCGAGCGAATTGAGGGCCTCCATTTCACCCACGGCGATGAGCCACGGCTTCACCATCGCGCCGTAGCGTTCGCGCCAGTTTTCAACCTGGATCGCCACCTGCGGCACCCACATCACCAGCGGATTCAGCACTGCCATGACGATGTTGCGGCGGGACTCCAGCATGTCCATCCAGCGCGCCAGTTCCCGGATGCGGGCCGATGGGGGACGTCCATTGGTATCGAGCGTGGCGCGCATCTCCACCAGCCGGGGAGAGGTGAAGGTCTCCTTTTCCAGGCGCTCCATGATGCCGGCCAGAAGCTTCAGATCGTCGGCCGAATGTTCGGCGGCGTTGATCGATTGGTCAAGCTGATGGCGGATAGCGTAAAGGTAGAGGATCTCCACGAGAAACACTGCGACAAAGTAGACTCGCTCGCCATACATGCCCCAGACGGTGGCGGCGGCGATGGCCAGTGCCGCAAGCAGGATGGCCACGGGGCGCATCCAAGCCATCCGCAGCAGCGCGGGGCCGGCGGCCCAATGGACGAGGCGGCGAGGATGGACGCCGACTCGCACGTCCTGGCCGAGCACGGTCAGGTCTTCGCGCAGATCGATACGCTGACGGAGTTCGTCGATAGCTTGCTGGCGGGCGCGCAGCGTCTCTACCGGCGAGGGCTCCAACAGCCACTTGGCGAGGGTGAACTCGCCGGCACGGGTTCGGGCGATGGAGATCAGTTCGAACAGTGAGCCTTTGCCAAAGAGGTCGAGGTCGCCTGCATACGGATGTTCCGGATCGAGAAAGCGTTCGCCCGTTTCGCCCAGGCCCGCCCAGCGGTCTTCCAGGCGGGCGACGCCGAGTTCGTAGAATCGAGAGGCCCGGCGGGCACGGGTGCGGCGGCGGAGGACGGCTTCATGATAGACGGCGATCGCAAAGAACACGGCAGCGGGCGCGAGCAGCCAGATCCATGCTCCCTGCCAGGCGATGACGGCGGCGGCGGTGGCGCAGGAGAGCCGCAGGTTACCCAGAATGATGTGCTGCCGGGCAAGCGCTGATTCCACATCCAGGCGGGCTTTGAGTCGGGCGGCGTACTCTTCATGCGGAGTCATTGTCTACTTACCATATAGCGCACTTAGCAGCTTGTCTGCTGCCGAGACTCCGCGGAACTGTGCTTCTTCGAAGATGGAGAAGCCACTCAAGTCGGCGTGGGCGAAGACAAAGGTCCCCTGTTGGCGCGCAAGTTGCACGCGGCTGGGAGAGGAGAGAAAGCCGGGAGTTGGACGGGCCATGGCATGGCCGAGGCGCATGATGTCGATGTTGGAGACGCACTGCCGGATATCGGGATGGGCTTTGGACAGATCGTTGAGGATGAACTCCTTCCAATAGTCCCAATCCTTGGAGAGCAACCGCTTGCGGCTTTCTACCGGAGAGGCTTCGGCCATGGCGTAGTAGTAGGTCCAGACGCCGCGATCGAAGTGCGTGCGCAGCGACTGATGCATCGCGTCGACATAGCCGAGCGACGGTGAGTTAAAGATCACGTTGTCCCAGGCAGGGGTGCCGCCGGGGATTCGTTCGAGCGTGATGTTGGCGGTGAGCCAGGGAGAGTATTCGAAGCCCTTCACGGGCGGTGCGTCGGCGGTGATGTACGGCGCGGTGAACGCAGGAGCTGCATAAATGACGGCCTTGGCGTGGTATTCAGTATCTTCGGTGAGGACCCGCCAGCCGGTGCCGTCCTTGCTTATTCGATAGACCATGGAGTTGGTCCTGACGAATCTGCCGACGCGCCCGAGCAGGTGCTTGAGCAGGAAGCCGTTGCCTTCGGGCCAGGTGAGCGGGCCTTTCTCTTCGCGTTCCCGGGAAGCAAAGTAGTGGATGCCGGCCCAGGCCGAGACTTCTGAAAGTGAGGCGCCGTAGTCGTCACGGGTGGAGTAATCGATGTACCAGTGCAGGTAGGGCGAATCGAACTTCTGCTGGTCCATCCACTGCTTCATGGAGATGCGGTCCAGTTCGCCGGGCTTCATGCCGAGGTCCATGGGGATAGTAAACTGGCGCGAGTGGCGGAACTCCTCCATGCGCTTTTCGAATTCTTTGTACTGATTGCGGTCTTTGGCGCTGGCGCCGAGTTCGGGTTCGATGCCGTCCTGCCAGCGTCCGTGCAGGAAGAGCCGCTCCTGCGGCGAGTGGCAGAGGTGGCGTTCGTCGAATTTTCCGTCTTTGAGGACGCCGGTCTCTTCGAGCAGTTCGCGGACGAGTCTGGTGCTTTGATTGGGTACCGGCAGGTAGTGCGCGGCCCATGGATACTGGCTGACGTCGTTGCCGCCGTAGCGGGAGTTGCCTCCGGCTTCGCGCTCCATCTCCAGCACAACGAAGTCATGGAAATTCTTTTTCTGAAATCGCCAGGCAGCGGAGAGGCCGGCCATGCCACCCCCGGCGATGACGACCGGGACCTTGACCACTTTCGCCGGGGATTTCATGGCGGCGCGGTCGCGCAGGCGGTGGCCCGCCTGGTGCGCTTCGTTGACGAAGTTGCCGGTGATTCTGGTCTCTGCTTTGGCGGTTAGACCGATAAGTCCGGCAGAGAGGAAGCGGCGGCGCTTCAACGGGCGATCTCCCGCCATTCGTGTTCGTAGTAGCGGACCAGCACCTGGTCGTTCAGGCGATTCGGCTCCACCGCGATGGGGCCCATATCGTTGGGGAACTGGAACATCACGCCGATGTTAGCGACCGATAGGAAGCGCAGCCCTTCCGGCAGTTTCGTGGGCGCTTTATACTCTTCGAGGCCGGCCAGCATGAAGCCCCACTCGCCAAAGCTGGGAACGTAAACGTGATAGGGAGAGACCTTGAGGCCCGCCTGTTTCATGGTTTCGGCGATGCACCAGAAGCTCTGCCGTGCAAACAGCGGCGACGTGCTCTGAACAACGATGTAGCCATTGCGGCTGACGTGTTTGGAGAGCAGGCGATAAAATGCGGTGGTGTACAGCTTGCCCAGGGAGTAATTGGTGGGGTCGGGGAAATCGACCGTGACGAAGTCGTACATGTTCGCGTTCTGATCCAACCAGACAAAAGCGTCGGCATTGATCACCTTCACGCGACGGTCGGAGAGCGAACCTTTATTGAGGTCCTTCAGAATCCAGTGCTCCCGGAACAGCTTGGTCATTTCGGGATCGAGATCGACAAGGGTCACGGTTTCGACATTGGGGTACTTGAGGATTTCGCGCACCGCGAGGCCGTCGCCGCCACCCAGCACGAGTACGTTGCGCGCACCCTGCACCGCGGCGAGGCCGGGGTGCACGAGGGCTTCGTGATAGCGATACTCGTCATGCGAACTGAACTGCAGGTGTGAGCTGAGGAAGAGGCGGATGTCGTCCTTCCAACGCGTGAGCACGATGCGTTGATAGCGGGTATTACGGGCGAGGATCACCTCATCGGCATAGAGATTGTTATCGGCCTGGTTGGAGACCCACTCTGAACCGAACATGCCACCGGCGAGCAGAAACAGCACCACGAAACAGGCCGCCCGCTGGCGCCGCGCGCCTTCGAACAGATACGTCGACCAAAGGGCAACCGCGGCATTCACCAACCCGAAGGCGATGGCAGCGCGCACCAGTCCGAGTTTGGGAACCAGCCAGATGGGGAACAGCAGCGAGGCGCCGAGCGCGCCAAGATAATCGAAGGTCAGGACGTGCGCGACTAACTCGTGGAACTGAAACTTCTCCTTCAGAATCCGCATCAGCAGCGGGATCTCCAGGCCTACCAGCGTGCCGATGAGAATCACCATCAGATAAAGCAGCAGGCGGAAGCTCTGCGTGTAGGCGAAGCCCAGGAACAGGATGGAAGAGGAGAAGCCGCCGACCAGGCCGACCATCAGTTCGATGTTGACGAACTGACGCACCAGGCCGCGGTTGATGTAGCGCGAGAGGAAGCTCCCTATACCCATCGCGAACAGATAGCTACCGATGACGGTAGAAAACTGCAGGACGCTGTCGCCAAGCAGATAACTGGCCAGCGTCCCGGCTATCAGCTCATAGATGAGCCCGCAGGCGGAGATGAGGAAGACCGAAAGAAAGAGTACAACGGACACTCTAATGAACTGCCGCCGCGATGATCACGCACATGCCAAGCGACATGAAGCCAACCAGGACGGCAAGGGCGATGTTCTTGTCCTCGACGATCTCTTTCCAGAGATGGTACGGAGTTAGTTTGTCCACGATGGCAAAAGCCAGGCAGAAGATCACGATACCGAGCGTCGCGTAGACGATCGCGTTCATCAAAAATCCAGGATGGAATTCATTCATGGTAGTTTACTTGCCTCCGATGTATCGGGATGGTCCGTTATAGAAAGATCGATAGGAGCCGGGGTTGTCGCGCACGGACTTGGGGACGTCACGCACCTGATTGAAAGAGGTGGGACTCCAGCCGCGGTATTCGATCAACCCGACGCCAGCCAGCACTAATGCTCCAAATATTGTATACAACATACGGTTTCCTCTTAGTCGCCAAGGTCGCTCTGCGCCCAGCGCTGGCTTTCAAAATTACTGCCGCCGCCTTTGAATACGGCACTGCGCAGCACTGGCCAGCATAGCAGCACAATAAACGCCAGCATATACCACACGTAATGCGGCACGTCCCGCTTGATGGTGATCAGGTAGCGGCCGGCGGCGGATTTCTCGTCGGACTCCGGCTCCACGCGCAGATAGTAGCGGCCGGAAGGAATCGTAGGCAGCGTGATCTTTGTGCCCTTGTCGCCTTCGCTCCAGCTTTCACCATCGTCGACCCCGTGATAGTAGCTGATCTCGCGGCCGACGTCCCACGCCTGGCCGGTCTCTTCATTGATCAAAGCGCAGCTGAAGTAGGCCCACGTGTTTTCAAATTCGGTGGCGATCTGGATCACGACGTTCGAAGGACGCCCCTTCAACTCAAATACCGGAGTCACGAACGACTGCGACGGCACGGAGTATTCCTGCGAAAAAACCTGTTCATTGCGAGAGAACATCGCGGTAAATATCGTCATCGCCACCAGCGCCATGAAGAGCGCGGTGAAGACAGTCCAGTGGTTGTTGGTGACGGCTGAAGGCGGCGCCGGTTGATTCGCATAAACTCCCACCGGTGTTGGCGGCGTAGTCTTCAAGCCGAAGGCCTGCCATAACTCCTGGCCGGTGGTGTATTCGCCAAGGCTCCAGGTGCGCTCGTTATCGGTGGTTTCCGAGGAGAGCATCAGCGGCGGGGAGATGTAATCCACGCATACCGCGCTATCGCCGACCCGGACCTGCCACGGGAATTCGCCCATCACGAAGCCGGTGGTGGCAACAGAAGTGGAGAACGGACGGAAGTTCTTGTTGAGGTAGTTGATGGCCGTGGGGCGGTGCTCCACACCACTGACGGGAATGCCCTTCACCGGTGCAATGAGGTTCCAGTGGCCGTCGTACTCGCTCAGATAGCGGAAGCCCTGGGTTGGGCTGAACAGGACATATTCGCGCCATGAGTAGGTTTCGCCGTCGGAATGCGTATCACGCTGCTGGAAGCCAATCGCTTCGTACTGTTCGCCCTTCAACTTGCCCTTGGCGCCAAGCGGAATCAGCGGCTGGATGCGCTGCTTGGCCTTGAAGGTCTGAAGGATTTTCAGATTAGGGTCCGTGGCATCCAATACAGAGAGGCACTGGATGCAGACCACGTTCACGGCGGCCGCGCCGGAGCGGATCTCGCAGGCTGCGCCGCACTTCGGGCAGTTGAGGCCTTTCGCTTTGGCGGTGGGGCCGGCAGCCGGATTTTCCTGGCGCAGGTTCTTCAGTTTGAGGTCAGTAAATTCGACGTATTCGCCGGTGAACAACAGCGGCGGCTCTTCGGAGTAGTCGATGGTGCCGAAGCGGGCGTCCGAAGTGCTGAGGTCGGCAAAGGTCAGATCGCTCTTGTCCCAATACTGGAATGGCAGTTCACCTTGCGTGCCGGTGTAATGGGCTCGGGTGAGCGAAGTGATTTCGTAGTTGATGCCGGCGACGGCAAGTTGCACGCCGCGGTAGGCCTGATTCTGCGTCGGCATCACTGGGGTGGGATTCACCTGAGTGGTGACGGCAAACTGCGCCTGGGCATCGCTCAGCCAGCCGGAGGTGCCATCGTTGAATACGATGTGCCATTCATTCCAGCCGCCCTGCTCCCATTGGTAGACCAGGCGGCCGACGACCTGGAACGATTTGTTCTTGAAGTGCCCTTCGGTGCCGATTTGGATGGGCGAGACGTCGGGCGGAAGGTCGGCGGCCTCTCCGACTTTGGTGAGGTCTTTATCAGTGCGGACGAGAATCGATTTGCAGAATTCGCAGGTGGTCTGCACCGCCCCGGACCACAGGAACTCTATCTTCGAACCACAGTTGGGACAGCTCGCCGAGAATCTGCTCATGAATGTCCGTAGGGCCGTTCAATCTTGCGCACACAAACCTCCGACGCAGCGAACTGCGCTGTGAGGTAACCGGCAAAGTCCCAGTCCGGGCGCGGACGGCAGCAAAAGATGTTCAAGCACATCGAATGATACTCAGGAAAAGTATGACAGGCCAGATGCGATTCAGCAAGTAGGCAGAGGCCGGTCATGCCGCCTGGCCCTGGAAACTTGTGCCAGCTTGGCGCTTCAACGGCGTTGAGGGACATGCCTTCAATCAGGCTGTCGAACAGGTGGGACAGTTTCTCCTGGTCGCGCAACGATTCCTCGTCACAACCGTGAGCTTCGATCACCCATTCGCAGCCTGACATTGGCGAATGATCCTCTATACCTGCGCCGCGCCGCATTCCGGACAGAACTTCGAGCGTCCGGGCATGGGCTTGCCGCATTCGATGCAGAACTTATTGCCGGCTGCCGCTGGAGCGGCGGGTCCTGCGGGGCCAACCGGAGCCACCGGCACCACGGGAGGAGGAGCCTGTGGTGGCGGTGGCTGTTGCGGCTGCTGCATTTGCGGATTAAGAGCGTTGGCCATGGTTTGCGCCATGGTGAAGCCTGCACCGAGTCCGGCGCCGATGCCCGCCATGCCGCCTTCGTTGGCGGCTGCGATGGGCAGCGATTGCGCAACCTGGAACTGGGTGTACTTGCTCATGTCGCCGATCATGTTCATGCCGATGCGCTCGTCGAGGCGTTTCTGCAGCTCTTCGGGCAGCGACAGGTTATCGATGATGAACGTGTCGAGGGCGAGACCCATCGATTCGAACTGCGGCTTGATCGAGTCGGAGATCATCTGGCCCATGGCCATCTGATTGCCTGCCATATCGAGGAACGGGACCTGGCTTGCGCCGAGTGCGTTGCTGATCCAGCCGATGAGGCTGTTGCGAAGCTGGCCTTCGATCTCCGAGACGTGGTAGGTTTCGCGCGTGCCGCTGATCTTCTGATGGAAGGTCTTGGGATCGCTGACGTGCCACGAATACATGCCGAAGCCGCGCAGGCGGACGATGCCGAAGTCCTTGTCGCGGACCGTGATGGGATTCTGCGTGCCCCACTTCTGATCCGTCTGCATGCGCGTGGAGAAGAAGTAGACGTCGCTCTTGAACGGGGATTGGAACATCTTGTCCCAGTTCATGAGGTTGGTGAGCAGCGGCAGGGTGTTCGTGTTGAGGGTGTAGAGGCCGGGCCCAAAGACGTCGGCGACCTTTCCTTCATTGACGAAGACGGCCATCTGCGACTCACGCACGGTGAGCTTGCCGCCGTTCTGGATTTCCATGTCTTCCATGGGGAAGCGGTAGGAGAGGATACCATCCTCCTGCTCTGTCCAATGGATGACATCAATAAACTGTTTCTTTAGAAAATCACGAATCGACATAGGGTTTTCGATCGGCTCCTCACATACTATAACGTGAATCGGGGAGGAAAAGTTCGGGGAGTTTGGTGGTGTGAATCAGGGTGGATCTTCGGATGATAGTTCGCCGGCGTCCACGCCGAATGTGGCGTATCCAGACGACAAGCCGTCGATCTAACCCGATAAGCCATGCTTCCGGCCCAAATTGGCAAGCATATCCTCAGCCGGGAGCGTTCGTCCTGACTTCACGCCGGCATAGCCTTTACGAATACCCTCGACAAAACCATCGTGTTCCCATTCGAGGTATGCAGCAAGCGCTTCGTCGAGTGCACAAGCAGGATCTTCGCCGCACCGCCTTACGAATTCAAAGAAAAAATCAGCACGACCGTAACCAAACAGCCTTCTGCATCGAAGTAGAGAGTGAAGGACAGCTTGGAGGCCAGTGAAAACAGCCCGGGCGTACCTGATACCCAAACAACCAAAAAGGACACACTCTCATGAAACTTTCCAGAAACTCACTGGCCCTCGCGGCCGCTTTTGCCGGACTCGTTGGCGGCGCCACGGCGCGCGCCTCGCAGCCAACCCAGGATTCCTCGTCCGCGGCTGGATTGCACTTCGACGATGCCACCCAGAAGATCGATAAGCACGCCTGCAAAGGCAAGAACCAGTGCAAGGGCAACGGAGGCGGCTCGGAAAAAGAGTGGGGCAGGAACGAGTGCAAAGGCAGAGGCGCCTGCGCAACCGACGGCTCCAAGAAGAAAAAGAAGTAGCGCAACCCATCACAGACGGAGCGGCGGGTTAAGCGCCGCTCCATTTTCAAACTGCAATGTCTATCAACCGATTCAACGCATTCGCCGGCTATGGCACTGGCGTCGGCCTGCGCATACCGCACATCGGCCACATTCTGGAACACAAGCCAGTGGTGGACTGGTTCGAAATCATCTCTGAAAACTACATGGTGGATGGCGGCCGGCCGCTGGCCGTGCTGGACCGGATACTGGAACAGTACAAAGTTGTCCAGCATGGCGTGTCCATGTATCTTGGGTCCGCCGGACCGTTGAACCGCGAACACCTGCGCAAACTGAAAGCATTGGCGCGGCGCACAAAGACGCCGTGGATCAGCGATCATCTTTGCTGGGGCAGCGTGGATGGCCGCTATACCCACGATCTGCTGCCGATGCCTTACACCTTTGAAGCCGCGAAGATCACCGCGAGGAAAGTCCGCCAGGCGCAGGATTATCTGGAAGTGCCGCTGGCCGTGGAAAACGTCAGCAGCTATGCGGAGTATCACGAATCGGAGATGACCGAGTGGGAATTCCTGAACGAAGTTGTGGAACGGGCCGATTGCGGCATTTTGCTGGACGTGAACAACATCTATGTTTCTTCGCGCAATCATGAGTTCGATCCCTATCTGTATTTGGATGCCGTGCCGGCAGAGCGTGTCGCTCAGATTCATATCGCGGGCCACTCGAAATTTCAAAAATACATCTTAGACACGCATGATCATCCGGTGATCGATCCGGTGTGGCGGTTGTATGAACATGCCATCGGGCGCGTTGGCGCCACGCCGACCCTGCTCGAGTGGGACGACCGGATTCCTTCGTTCGATGAATTGCATGCGGAGGCAAAGAAGGCCGAACGGTTCCAGCCCAAGGTGGTAGCGGCATGAGCGGTTTGCTTGAGACGCAACGCTGGATGGCCGCGGCGGTGATGGCTCCTCGTGATTCTGCTATCGACGCGAGCGAGGTGTTAAAGCCGAACCGGCGGATGTCGGCAGGCGAGCGGCTGGAGATCTACCGGAGAAGCTACTGGTCGCGCCTGATCGATTCGCTAACGGAAGATTTTCCAGGACTGCGCGCCGTGCTCGGGAGGAAAGCATTCCGGTCCATGGCGGAGCAGTATCTGTTGCACTGCCCTTCCCGCTCGTTCACCTTGCGCGACCTTGGAGCACAGCTCGAAACCTGGCTGATGGCCAATCCAGGCATCGCCGGCGATTCGCAGCAAGCTGCGCTGGACATGGTGCGGCTGGAATGGGCAGACATTCATGCATTCGACAGTGAAGAGCGGCAGGCGCTGGGCGCAGGTGACTTGAAGAAGCTCACACCAAGGCTGCGGCTCGGCCTTCAGCCGTATCTAAGTCTCCTGGAACTGCACCATCCGGTGGATGAGATCCGTCTCAGCGGCAAGCGTCCGCGCACATGGAAACCATCGGAGATCTTCATCGCGGTGCACCGGCAGGAACTGACGGTATTCTACCGGCGCCTGAGCCGTGAAGAGTTCCGATTGCTGCTTGCATTGAGCGAAGGCTCACCAATCGGGGCCGCAATGGAGCGTGCATTTGCGGGAAGCGAAATCGCGCAGACGGATGTGCCGCCGCTGCTGACGGAGTGGTTTTCAAACTGGTCGAAGTTCGGCTGGCTGACACAATCGGGGAGAAAGAAGAAATGATCAAGTATTTAGAGCCAATGTTAAACCTGCTGAACAGGGCAGCCGCCGGATTGCAGTCGCCTTTCTTGCTATTGGTCCGGTTGTATTGGGGATGGCAGTTTCTGGAGACAGGTTGGGGCAAAGTGAACAATATCGCAAAGGTGACGGCGTTTTTCACCACGCTCGGAATTCCAGCACCGGCGGTGAACGCACATTTCATCGCCGGGCTGGAACTGGTGGGTGGAATCCTGTTGGTGTTGGGACTGGCGGCGCGGCCGATCGGATTGTTGCTCTCATCCAACATGCTGGTAGCGTATATTACGGCGGATCGCGAGGCGCTGTTCTCGATCTTCAGCGACCCCGATAAATTCTACGCAGCGGCGCCGTACACATTCCTGATCGCATCGTTGATCGTGCTAATCTTCGGTGCGGGAATATATTCCGTGGATAACTGGATTCAGGCAAGGAGGAGAGTGCAATAGCATTGGCATGAGTTTACTGGCCGCTGGCGAAGGGATTCCACATCGGGAGCGCAGCTGGGAAAAGGATCTGCCATGCCTGATGGCGCGCTACCAGGCTGGAGAAGCGGAAGCAATCGATGAATTGATGAGGCTGCTTTCACCGATGATGTTGCAATACTTTCGCGCCCATGGCGGCAACGCACATGATGCCGACGATCTGTTTCAGGAGTGCTGGCTGCGCATCCACAAGTCGCGCGCTGCCTACCGCCCGCCCGAACCTGTCCTACCCTGGATCTTCGCCATCGCGCGGTACACCGGGCTCGACGAGTTCCGGCGCCTGCGGCGGCGTGAGGCACGGGAGATTTCATATGCCGAACCACCGGAGGTGAGCGCGACACAACATGAGGGCGATGAAGCCGTAGAGTTAGAGCAACTGTTGGCCTCGCTGCCCGAAGGTCAAAGAGAAGTGATTGTTATGTTGAAAATATCTGGAATGAGCCTGGAAGAGGTCGCCCGCGCCACGGCGTCCACGGTAGGGTCGATCAAGCAGAAGGCCCACCGCGCATATGAGAGGTTAAGGGTGGTTCTCCAGAAGGAACGGGCATGAGCGAGATCCCGCAATACGCAATGGAATGCGAAACGATCGACCAGGAATTGGATCGCGGATCGCATGTACCATCTGCGGCCGCGGTGGAGCACATCCGGACCTGCACGCGCTGCCGCGGACTTTACCACTGGATGCTGGGGGCGCCGCAAGTGCCCGCGGCGGGCGCCGGAGTGAATCGGCGGGTGCGTAGCCGGATCATGGGTTCGCTACAGGCCGTGCATCCCCGGGCCAGTTCGTTTGCGCAGGCACTTCGATTCTTCATCGTATTCACTGCTGCCGCAATGATGGCCACTTTCATGATTGGCTTCTCCAACTTCGACAACGCCGGCGCGATGGCGATGGGGTGCCTCCTCGCGGTTGGAACAGCGGTGCTTTCCTTCTCCCTCGCGTGGCTGACTTCACCAGCCAGCTTGCATCGATATTCCGTTTATTCTGCTGCCTGGGTGATTGCCATATTGTTTGTTGTGGCTGCCGCATGTCTGTTCCCCTGGCATGCTACCCCTGATTTTCTCAGCCAGGGACGGGAGTGCCTGGGGGCAGGTATGATGATGGCCCTGCCGGCCGGGGCTCTGTTGGGCCTGTTTGCGGCCAGAGGCTACCTGCCGGTGACAGGCGCCTTGGGAACTGTTCTGGGTGCACTGGGTGGGCTCTTCGGCGCCTCTGTACTGCAGTTCACGTGCAGGCGGCAGGAGGCCGCTCACATCTCCGGCTGGCACGGGGCGGTGATCGTAGTCTCCATTGTGACGGGAGCGTTGGCGGCTCGGCTATTCCAACGGTTTCGTTCGGATAGACGCTAAGGCTCTCCTGCGCCGGGAACAATTACAGTGCGGACTTCGTCTGTATTTGCGGAGGCATTCCATGCGATTGTTCACCGCCCTGCTACTTGTCATTCCCGCCTACTCGGCGGAACTGGATACGAAGATCTTGCGGTTGATTCCGGATGACGCCGAGGCTGTGTTCGGGGCCGATCGGCAGCGATTCCGCGGCTCTGGGCTGTCGCAGGTGGTGCCCTATGAGGAGCCTTATCGGGGCTACTTCCAGGTGCCGGGGGCGCGAGCGATTGTATTTGCGCACAGCAAGAATGGGGATCTGGCGATCTTTCAGGGGGCGGTGTTTCAGGAAGCCAACTCCGGCTATACGTCAACAAGGGAAACTCGCGGCGATGTTTCGGTAGTCCACACGGGACCGGTTTCGAGCGCAATTCTCAGCGAGGGGATTGTCATAGCGGGTGAGGGCCAGGCGGTGGAGAGCGCGCTGGAACGACGTGCGAATTTCAAAGGCGAGTTGAACGTGGCTGCGATGAAGGCGCGGCAGTTGAGCGCCACGTTCGACAACTGGTTTTATCTGGCGAGGCCCATGGAGCAGATCAATGGCAAAGGCCCGAATGTGCCAACCAGATACTTCAAGGACCTTGTGGATTCAGTGGAAGAAGCGAGCGGCGGCTTTCAGCTTGGCGGCATCATCCGGTTTCAGGTGGATGTGGTAGCCAAACGCGCCGAAGATGCGCAGACCTTGGCCGGCGTGGCGAAGTGGCTACCTGCGCTCATGGAGTCGAAGGGCGGCTCGGATGTAAAGTTTATCGCAACGCTGCAGGATCTGGAGACACGTGCGAGCGGCAACGTGGCGACGATGCGTTTTTCCATTCAGGAAGAGAAACTCCTGGAACTTAAGCGGGAAGATGAGAGACCGAAGTAATAGCCAAAACGCAGCAGATGACCCTGAGGAACGATATCCGGGCACAAAGCATTGTCTACGATCATCTCGAATTGCCGTGCTGCATCGGGTGTTCGGAGCGAGGTCTCAAGGCCAGCAACTGAGCCTGCCGGCGGTGGGCATCGGAAGGAATGCCTTCGAAATAAGAAATCACTTCCCAGTCCTCGAAGAAACCGCGCAACTCACCCCCGGCCAGAAGAAATTCCCGGTTCATGGTCTTGACTCCAGGCCGGTCATCAACCATCGGGATCACCATCAGGACATGACCTCCCGGCCGGATGCCGTCCCTGATTGCAGGAAACAGACTTCTCTGCAGATAACAGCAGACAACAATCAGATCGTAGGCCGCAGGCTGAATTGCAAACTCGTCAGTTTCGAGATCGGCCTCAAACACCTGGACATTGGACTCGTTGGCAGCTCTCACCATCTCGCAGGCGACCGTCGAAGCATCCACCGCATCCACGCTCCAGCCTAGCCGGGCCAGAAGCAGCGCATGGCGTCCTGGTCCGCAGGCTAAATCCAATGCCCGTCCCGGAGCCAGACTTGACGCAGCTTGTTCGACAAACGCGATAGGGCGCAGATAAGGCGAGGCGTCGGCCCGGTACTTCTCATCCCACTTCGGATTCGGCATCTTGCTAGATATTAGCAGTGAACAGGCGAACCACGAACATCGACACGGCGCCAACAAAGGCCGAAGCCGGAATAGTAAGCACCCACGCCCACAGGATGTTCTTCGCCAGCCCCCAGCGCACGGCCTTCAGCCGTTGGATGGAGCCGACACCAGCGATAGCGCCGGCAATCACGTGCGTGGTCGAAACCGGCATGTGAAGGTATGTAGGAAACAGGATCGAAATCGCAGCCGCCGTCTCCGCGCAGAAACCGCCGCGCGGCTTAAGGCGCGTGAGCCGTCCGCCCATGGTATGGACGATCCGCCAGCCGCCGCTCAAGGTCCCGGCGCTGATCGCGGCATAGGCCGAAAGCATCACCCACAGCGGAACATGGAACGATTTCAGATAACCGGCCGACACTAGAACGCCGGTGATGATTCCCATCGTCTTCTGAGCGTCGTTGGTACCGTGCGAGAAACTGAATACCGCGGCCGAAACCAGCTGCAGTTTGCGGAAGTACTTGTCCATGCGCGCCGGAGTCGACTTCCGGAAAAGCCAGAAAACTCCGATCATCAGCAGATAAGCAAGAGAGAGGCCAAGCACGGGAGCAACCACGATGAAGATCAGCGTCTTGGTCCAGCCATCGGCAACCAGGGCAGTAAAGATGTGAGCAATCCCTTGCGTCATCCCGACTTTGGCCATGGCAGCCCCGGCGAATCCTCCGAGCAGCGCGTGAGACGAACTGGTCGGCAGCCCCAGCCACCAGGTGATCAGATCCCAGGCGATCGCGCCGATCAAACCGGCCAGAATCACCACAGGTGTGACAACTGACAACACCACCATCCCCGAGCCAACCGTCTTGGCAACGCCGGTCTCAAAGCTGAGCGCCGCGGCGAAGTTAAAAAAAGCGGCCCAAAGAACTGCCTGGAAAGGGGTCAGAACGCGGGTAGCAACAATCGTTGCCACGGAATTGGCGGCGTCATGGAAGCCGTTGATGTAATCGAATACCAGTGCCACAACCACGATAAGGGCAACCAGTAAAAAGGTGGAATCCATGGAAATGCCTAGCTGTTCTTGACGACGATGTTTTGCAACGCGTCGGCAACATCTTCGCAATAGTCGGTGGTCTGCTCCAGGAACTCAAGCAACTCTTTCTGCTTGATCAGTTGGATCGGGTCCTTTTCCTTTTCGAACAGATCGGCGATGGCAATGCGTACCAGGCGGTCGGCCTCGTCTTCCAGGCGATTGATCTCAATACAGTGCTCAAGGATTTTCTTGTCGGTGTTTAGCGACGCAATGGCCTTGGTGAGCGACTTGGAGCATTCATTGACGATTTCACACAGGCGGACCGCCGCCGGCGGAATGGGATCCAGCTTGTAGGAGACCATGCGGTAGGCAGAGTCCTCAATGCCATCCAGCACGTCGTCAAGATGCGACGAGAGCGAGTGAATATCTTCAGGGTCAAGCGGGGTGATGAACGTCTGGTTCAGGCGGGTGAGGATCTCATGGATGATCTCATCTCCATTCTGCTCCAACGTCATGATCCGGTTCGCGGCGGCCGTGAGGTGGGAGTTTCCCGCTTTGGCCGCATCCACTAAAACTTGCGATGCTTCAGAAATTATTCTTACTTGGTCTGCGAACAGAGTGAAGAACTTCTCTTCACGGGGCAGGAGATTCATATAGCCTTTATAGTTACTCCGGAAACACTATCTTCGCATCCATCGCACATTCAGTGCAATGATGCTACAACACAATTTGGTTACGAATTCGTTAATATGGGCAGCAGAACTTCGCCCGCGGTCTCCGAATCGGTGGCGTCAGGATTGCGAAAGCGTGGGTCTAACAGACGGTCAGGATTGATGTTACCCATCGCGGCTAGCAGGCTCTCCTTGAGCCGCGGATGTTCTTTTTCCATCTCCCCGAAGAAGTCGCGCAGGCTGCGCCGGACGGTGCCGGTTTTCTGCGAACAGCCGCACGGAATCACCGGAGCGGAGAGACTGGCGGCGTAGGCAGTGGTGATGTCCTCGGTCACGTAGACCAGCGGACGGATCAGGCGGAACTCCTTCTTGGCGGACCACGTCACCGGCGGCAGTGCGCTCAAACGGCCCGTAAACATAGCATTGCGCAGAAAGGACTCGCAAAAATCGTCGGCGGTGTGGCCAAAGGCGATGGTATTGGCGCCCAGTTCGCGGACCACTTCGTAGACTGCCCGGCGGCGATAGCGGCTGCACATGTCGCAGCCATGCTCTGGCTGTTCTTCGAGCAGCGTGAAACTGGCGTTGTCTTGAAAGTAGGTCCAATCGACTCCGCGGGCCTTGAGATATTCGCCAAAAGGCTGAATCGGGCTCAGGAACTTGCCCTGTTCAATGGTGAAAGCGCATACACTGAAGTGGATGGGGGCGCGTTTCTGAAGCAGCAGCAGGGCTTCCAGCAGGGTGACGGAGTCCTTGCCGCCGGAAAGCCCTACGGCGATGCGGTCGCCCTCTCGAATCATGTCAAAGCGGCGGATCGCCTCGCCGACTTTGCGCAAAAGTGTTTTTTCCAGTTCCAAGCCTCTATTGTAAGCGATGATGGGAATGACGATGAAGAAGTGGTGAAACAACACGCTCGTGGTGGGACAGGCGGTTTCGCCTGTCCAAATTCAAGTACTCCACAAGTGTAAGAAAGCGATATTCAACAATGCCCCCATCTGCCCGCCAAATCGCGTTCGACGTTCTGCTCCGCACCGCCAACGGCGCCTTCGCCGGCGATCTGCTCGACTCCGCCTCGCGTGGACTCGATTCCCGCGAAGCCGGCCTCGCCTCGGAGATCGTCTTCGGCTGCCTGCGCAGGCAACTGGAACTGGACTTCCTCATCGATCACTACTCAGGTAGAAAACCCACGCTGGACACCGAAGTCCGCGTCGCCCTGCGCATGGGCATCTATCAGATCCGCCATCTCGACAAAATACCCCGCCACGCCGCAGTCAGCGAGAGCGTCGACCTCGTAAAACGCGCCCAAAAACGCTCCGCCACCGGCTTCGTCAATGCCGTACTGCGCAAAGTAAACCGGGACCTGGTACGCTTCCCCAACCGCTCCACGGAACTCTCCTGCCCCGAGTGGCTCCTCGCCAGATGGACCGAAGCAGGCCTCGACGCCGAGGCGATCGCGCGGGCCTTCCTGCTGCCCCCAGAAAAATACTACACCGGCGAACGGCAACAGGATATCGGCTCGCAATCGATCATCCCCCTGCTCCAAATCAAGCCCGGCCACACCTTCCTCGACCTCTGCTCCGCCCCTGGCAACAAAACTTTGCAGGCGATCGAAGCCGGCGCCAAAGCCGTGGCATGCGACGTGCACTATCATCGAATCCGGCAGGTGCCGGTGCGGGACCGGGTGCAGTTGGATGGCACGGCAGATTCCCTGCCCTTTTCGCAGCCGTTCGACCGCATTCTGGTGGACGCGCCCTGTTCGGGAACCGGCACCCTCGGGCGAAACCCCGAGATCCGCTGGCGCATCCAAAGCTCTGACATCAAAGAGCTGCACCAGAAGCAGGTCCGCCTGCTGCGGAATGCGCTGGCATTGCTGAAGCCGGATGGCGTCCTGGTGTACTCCACCTGTTCGCTGGAGCGCGAGGAGAACGAGGACGTGGTGGCCGAAGTGGCTGGAGCCACGGAAGTTAACACAACGCGGCGGATACCCGGCCGCGATGCCGGAGACGGCTTTTTCGCGGCTGTGATACGATCTAAGGAGTCATCCTAATGGTAGAAATTGTCCCATCGATTCTCGCAGCCGATTTTACGCGGCTGGGAGAAGAGATTTCCCGTGTCGCCAATGGCGGAGCAACCATGCTCCATCTGGACGTAATGGATGGTCATTTCGTGCCCAATTTCACGATTGGGACGCCCATCGTGGAGTCCATCCGTAAATTTACAAAGCTGACGCTGGACGTTCACCTGATGATCACCGATCCTGATAAGTACGCGCCGGTGTTCATTGAAGCCGGAGCGGACCAGGTTTCCATCCATCAGGAGACCTGTCCGCACCTGGATCGCGCACTGCGCAACATTCAGAGCGAGGGTGCGCTGGCCGGAGTGGTGCTGAATCCCTCCACGCCGGTGGCGGTGCTTGAGGATGTATTGGATATCGTCGATTTCGTGCTCATTATGAGCGTGAATCCAGGTTTTGGCGGACAATCGTTCCTGCCGCGGTCGCTGCACAAAGTGCAGCAGCTGGCGCGGATGCGGGCCGAGCGGGGCCTCGGGTTCAAGATTGAAATCGATGGCGGAGTTAACAAGAAGAATTTGCCGGACGTGGTTCGCGCCGGCGTGGATTGGGTGGTAGCGGGGTCCAGCGTGTTCCACACTGCTGATGCCGCGGCCACCGTAACTGAAATGCGCGAGATAGCAAGGGACGCTATTTCGCTAAAGGTGTAAGGTTTCTGAAACTATGAATCGATATCGCAAACTGATTGCCCTCACGATGATCGCCTTCGCGCTCACCGGCTGCTTCCGCCGGAAAAAGTACGAAAACCCGATCACCAAGGACACGCAGCAGCCCGACAAGGTGCTGTTCGATAAAGCCATCGCCGATATCGAACGCGGCCGCTATGAGATCGCGCGCATCACGCTCAACACGTTGATGAACACCTACGACACCAGCGAATACCTGGCCAAGGCGAAGCTCGCCATCGCCGACAGCTGGTTCCGCGAAGGCAGCACGCACGGCCTCGCCCAGGCCGAAGCCGAATACAAGGACTTCATTCTCTTCTACCCCACGCTCGAAGAGGCCGCGGAGTCGCAGCAGAAGATCTGCGACATCCACTACAAGCAGATGGAAAAGCCCGATCGCGATAACAAACACGCGTTCCGCGCCGAAGAAGAGTGCAAGCTCCTGCTGACCTCGTTCCCCAACAGCAAGTTCGCTCCGCTGGCACAGCAGAAGCTCCGCAATATTCAGGAAGTCATCTCCGAAGGCGAATTCCGCCGTGGCGAGTTCTATCACACCAAGGGTTCGTTCCCGGCAGCAGCCAACCGTCTGCAGTACATCGTGGATCAGTATCCGCTCTATTCAAAAGCGGACGATTCGCTGTGGATGCTCGGCGACAGCTACGGTCATATGGGTCCGCGCATGAAGGAAAAGGCCGGCGAGATGTATTCGCGCATCGTCAAGGATTATCCGCTCAGCCCGTGGGTGGATGCGGCTAAGAAGAAGCTGAAGGCGATGGAAATCGCTGTCCCGGATCCCGATCCTGTCGCCCTCGCTCGCATGAAGTACGAGCAGGAAAACAAGAGCAAGCTGTCGATGGTGCACAAGACATTGGCGCCTTTCAAGAAGAATCCGGAAACCGCGTTTGCCGCCAAGAGTGGCACGCCGGCGATGGAGAGCATTCGTCCGTCGGTCCCGGTTAGCGTTCCAGTGCCAGTGGCAGTGGCCGGCACCACCGATGTCAACGCCGGCATTGTGAATTCGAACGACAAAACGCTCGACACCAAGCCCGACGCACGCCAGGCTCCGCAGCCAAAGCCCGCTGCTCCCACAACTCCCACTACCGAACCGGCCAAGCCCGAGGCCCCGGCCGCTGCCCAGGCAGCACCGCTTCCGCAGAACCGCCAGATCGTGAAGGGCAAGCCGAAGAAAGACCGCAAGCCGAGCAAGAAGGAACAGGCCAAGGCCCAGAAGGAGCAGGAAGCGCAGGCCGCTGCCGCTCAGCAGAAGGCCGCCGAAGCCGCGGCTTCCCCGCTCTCCGCACCAGTTACACCGCAGCCCGCAAAGCAGCAATGAGCCGGATTCTACTGGCTGATGACAGCCCCCATGCCCAGCGCATGGGGGAGCGCATCCTGCAGGACGAAGGCTACGAAGTTCTCACACTCGCGGGCGGCGACGCTGTCCTGGCCCGCCTTCGCGACTTTGATCCCGACCTGTTTATCCTGAAAGCCGGACTGCCCCAGCATAGCGGCTACGAACTGTGCGGACAGATCAAGAAGAATCCTTTCCACAGCCATGCCAAGGTAGTGTTGACGTTGGGCGGACTGGAGCAACTGGATGCCGGGCTTGCAGAAGCAGCAGGCTGCGACGCCACGCTGAAAAAGCCCTTTGAAGCATCTGTGATGGTCGACATGGTGCGTCCGCTGATGGATGCCGCGGAACGGTTGCGCGCCGATCACCCAAGGCCATCGGCCGAAAAACCGGCGCCGGCGGCGGCCGTCGATCCGGAGATGGTGCGGGCCGCGGTCGCGGTGGCGCTCGATGCAGCCTACCCGGCACTGGTTGACGACATCACAAAGCGTATATTATTGAAGTTGGGGAAACATGCCTGATAACAGTTTTGATGTTGTATCGAATGTAGAGATGCCGGAAGTGCTGAATGCCGTTCAGCAGGCGTTGAAAGAGATCCAGACGCGCTTCGACTTGAAGGATTCCAAGTCCAATATCGAAATCAACGAGAAGGACAAGAAACTCACCCTCACCAGCAAAGACGAGTTCAAGCTGAAGGCCGTGGTGGAAATAATGGAAGGCAAGTTCGTCAAGCGCAAGGTGTCGCTGAAGGCGTTCACCTACGGGCCGCTGATTCCTTCCGCCAATTCGTCCGTGAAGCAGGAAGTCACCATGCAGAGCGGGATCGCCACGGAGAAGGCCAAAGAGATCGTGAAGGTCATCAAGGATTCGAAGAAGAAGGCACAGGCTTCGATCAACGGCGACCTCGTGCGCGTCAGCGCCAAGGATCGCGACACGCTGCAGGACGTCATCGCACTGCTGCGCGGCAAGGACTTCGGGATCGACCTGCAGTTCACCAACTACCGCACCAACTAGGCATCGGCCACGGCTCATGCCTCGTAAAATCGAAACCCACATGATCCCCGGCCCCGCCGGTCGGCTGGAGTCTTTGCTCGAAGAGCCGGAAGAGATAGCTCCGCGCGCAGTGGCGTTGGTGTGCCATCCGCATCCGCAGCACGGCGGCACCATGCACAACAAGGTTGTGTACCGGCTGGCGCGCGGACTTCGCAAGACCGGCTCAGTTGTCCTGCGCTCCAACTACCGCGGCGTGAATCTGAGCGAGGGCTCCTACGATCACGGCAACGGCGAAACCGACGACGCGCGCGCCGCACTGGCGTGGCTGCGCTCCCGCTACCCGGACCTGCCCTACACCGTAGCAGGCTTTTCGTTCGGCTCCCGCATCGCACTGCGACTGGGCTGCGAAATGCCCGATATGACGCGCGTCGTCGCGGTAGGCTTCCCCACCGTCTACAAAGACAGCACGGTGCTCGCGCCCAGCCCAGTGCGCCGCATCTTCATCCACAGCACCCATGACCAGTTCGGCCCCGTGGATGAGTTGAAGGCAATGATCGACGGGCACGAACTCCATCTCATCGAATCGAAGGATCACTTCTTCGTCGATGCCCTCGATGCCTTCGAGCAGGCCGTTATCGATCTTGGTTCATAATATCTTCGGCAAAGAAGATATCGTCTTCCCCGATAGTCGGAATCCCCACCACCAGGACCCGCATCCGCCCCTTGGCTCCATGCACGACTCCCGGCGGGATATGCACGATGGATCCCTTATGCACTTCGTGGTCTTCGCCATCGAGCGAAACAGATCCTGAGCCTTCCAACACGTAATAGAGTTCCGTCGCGATCTTGTGATAGTGCAGTCTTGCGCCATCGATATCCACGGCATGCGCCCATGCGGCAACGTTCTCATCCTGGCGGCTGATGAGCAGGTGCCGCCATCCGCATGCACTGCGCTCTGACGGGGCTTCCCCCTCATGGCGAATTAGTACTGGTGCTTCGGAAGTGGTTCCCATGTCCGCTAGCATAACGCACTTCAAGAAAATCAGGGAAATGAAACCACTGGCCTACTCGAAAGATGGAAATAGATGCTTAAGTAATAGTACTTTACTACTTCTAGATCGTTTGCTCTATGACGAAATTGGGTTTAGTATTAGACTTCAAAGGCTATGCGGACTAACTTATTCAAGACATTGGCGGTGCTGGCATCGACGAGCATCATTCTGGCGGACGACGGTACCGCCGCAAAGAGCGTCATGAGCGATGTCATGTTTGGGCTCTGCACCATCTTCGCCGCCATTACCGCACTCTTTTTAGGCCTCTATTATTGGGGCGAACGCAAGCGCAAAAAAACCGAACTGGCGCTCAGCGAAAGCGAACTGCATGCGCTGCATATCCTCAACGGCGCACGCGATGCCATCATCTCCGTGAGCGAAGATGGCTATGTCGAAAGCTTCAATCCGGCTGCGGTCATGATGTTCGGCTGCACCGCCAAAGAGGCCGTCGGCAAAAGCATCCTCACGTTTCTGCCGCCGCCGGAGCGGGCCGCTGGTCGCGATAACCATCTGCAGGCCGGCTCCTCGGGACGCAACCTCACCGGCCTTCGCGCCGATGGCAGCGAGTTTCCTGTCGACCTGGTAATGAACCAGGTGAACGTCAACACCCGGCGCATCTTCAGCATCTTTGTCCGCGACGTCTCCACACGCAACAACACGGAGACGGCACTCGAGACCGAGCGGAACTTCTCGGCTGCTGTGTTGGACTCCGCCGGGGCGTTAGTAGTTGTGATGGATCACGAAGGCCGCATCGTCAAGTTCAACCGCGCCTGCGAAGAGACCACTGACTACTCCTATGGCGAGATCAAGAACCGCCCGGTATGGGAGATCTTCGCGTCACCCGAAGAGTTCGAGGCAATGCGCGAAGCGACGCTCGATATGATCGACGGCGACTTCCCTTCCCGCTCGGAAAACATCTGGCGCACTCGCGATCTCACGCCTCGCCGTATCTCGTGGTCGCACACCGCGCTGCGCGACAAGTTGGGCCGCATCGAACATGTGGTCAGCATCGGTAACGACGTGACCGAGCGTCGGGCTCTGGAAACCCAACTCGTGCAGGCCCGCAAAATGGAAGCGATCGGCCGCCTCGCCGGAGGCGTCGCACACGACTTCAACAACCTGCTCACGGCCATCACCGGCTACAGCGACCTGATTCTGCACTCAGTGAAAGACAACGACCCGATCCGCCGCGACGTGGAAGAAATCAAGCGTGCCGGCGACCGGGCCACCGCCCTCACCCGCCAACTGTTGGCCTTCAGCCGCAAGCAGGTGCTGGCGCCCCAAGTGCTCAACCTGAACAACATCATCACCGGCACCGGCCGCATGCTGAACCGCTTGCTGGGCGAAGAGATCGAAGTGGAGATGGTGCTGGACCATGAACTGAAGCCGATCAAAGCCGACGCCGGACAACTCGACCAGGTGCTCCTCAATCTGGCGCTGAACGCACGCGACGCCATGCCGGCCGGAGGCTCGCTCACTATTGAGACCGCCAACATCACCCTCGGCACCAACAACATGCGTACCGATCCGGTGATCGGACCGGGCAGTTACGTCATGCTGCGCGTTGTCGATTCAGGTAGCGGCATGGATCAGGAGACGCTGTCGCACATCTTCGAACCGTTCTTTACAACGAAGGAACACGGCAAAGGTACCGGGCTCGGCCTGGCAACCGTCTATGGCATCGTGCGCCAGAGCAACGCCGCAATCTCAGTCAGCAGTTTGCCCGGCCGCGGGAGTTGCTTCACCATCTTCTTCCCGCTGGCAGGCGCCGCGGAGATCCTCTCCGGCGGACAGGACGAACTCACCAAGGCGATGCAGGGCTCCGAGACCATCTTGTTGGTGGAAGATCAGGAGGAGGTTCGCAGGATGATGGTGCGGGCGCTCGAAAACTCCGGCTACCAGGTGCTGGAGGCGCACAGCGGCAACGACGCGCTCGATCGCGCCCGCCACCGTGAAGGTCCCATTCACCTGATGCTCAGCGACATTGTGATGCCGGGCATGAACGGTCCCGAGTTGGCCCGCCGCATCGCCAGCGAGCGGCCCGAAATGCGCACGCTGTTCATGTCAGGCCACGCGCTGGATGTTGTGGAGAAACACGGCGTCGACTTCTATGTCGAAAAGCCGGTGAAGATCGACGCACTGGCACGCAGAGTCCGCGAGGTCCTGGATGCTCCGCCCAAGAAAGCGATGGGCATGTCCGCCGGAAAATAGGCGTGGCGCACGCATTCTTGCGTGCCGCCTCGACATTCGTGTCGAGGTCATGGAAACAAGTGAGCCTATTGGCAGGCGAAACCGCCTGCCAATAGTAGATCCAGACAGACAAAGAGAATAATTGATTTGGTTTGTTTTTCCGCCACCTGCACCCCACCACGAACAACCTGTATTTGCAATGGTGGGACAGGCGGTTTCGCCTGGCCATGAACTTCTGAACTCGCTGGGCGCCCTCAGGAGTTCACCTTCTCGATTCTGCTGACAGGAATGTCCTCCGCTACCTCGACGGCTTCGCCGTTGAAGGCGGTGTCGGCACCCCATCCGCCGCGAATGCCTCGATCATGCGATCGTGCTGGATGAAGCCGCGCTACGCCGCCACTTGAAGTCATACCTGACCCACTATCACGACTCCAGAACTCATCTTTCGCTCGGCGTTCCGCAAGCCGAGGCCAGGACTGCCATGAAGAACACCCCCGAATCCAGGCCAGTGCAGACGCTTGCGGAAGGACGGATCGTCGCCATCCCCCAGGTTGGAGGTCTGCACCATCGCTACGAAAGCCGCGCCGCCTGAAACTCGCGCCGGACAATCAGTTTAGCCAAAGACCAGCAATGCGCTTGTTTGCTGTCGACTCGTATGGTGCGATCCGCGCAAGCGCGACCCTTCCTGGCAGAGAACGCTATCGATAGAGCGCCCGGAATACTGGAAAGGTGTCCCGCAATGCGGCGAGTTGCCGTTGCAATCACGTGTTCGTAACAGTTACGAAATGCCCGGAATGAGATTTCCGACAGGCACAGTAGCGAGAAACCCGCCCTCGTTAAATCTCATGTTCAAGCTCCAACGCAGATGAGGGTTTCATATTTCTTGATTCTCCTTCCGCTTGTCAAGTTTGAAATCAAGTCAATTCCGTTTCACAACTTGGATTTGAAAACCTCTGGGCGCTGTTTTGCTAATACGAATAATCTGGCTGAATCGTGAGGACTGATTTCCTGTCTGTGTATCCTTTAGATCCAGCCCTCGTGCGTAGACATTTAGTGGGACCGGCGTGTCGTATGGGATAAGGAATTCGTATACGCGCCCCTGCGCACCTTGCCTTGGCTTGATTGGGATGAATCCGATTACAGGGCTGTGAACTGAAACAAGCACGTCCTCATTCAAAGCGCTTCGTGGTTGACTGAAATCTCGTGGGGCAAGATTCGACCCTGGATCGGAAACACTTATCGAAAGAAGATGGCCCTGCTCGGCACGGACTTGAGCCAGATTAACGTCCTTGTCACCGTGGAATTCAAAATAGTTGGCATTGCGATTCCACAAACAAGGGTCGAGTCTGGTGCGGTCAATTGTCTGGACGCACACCTGAAGTACGCCTGCTGGGAGATTCGAAAACGAAAAGTTTCCACGGGAATCCGATAGGGTGTAGGCGTTAAAAGCGCGTGATGGGCTTGTATTGGTCTTCGGCGCATTCGCGTACGAATTGACAAGCATGTTCGCCCCTGCCCGAAGATGGATGGAAACACGGGCTTTATTGATGGGGTGGGCAGATTCATCAACAACTGTGCCGGTGACAGCGGCGGCGGAGAGAGATGCCGCCTGGCCAAACACCACGGAAGCAAAAGCCAACAGTTTAGTAGCACTCACGGTTTTCATAGTTTGATCAACCTCTTTATCTTCCTAGGGTTGGGCAGGCAAGTCGATCGCAAAAACACTATTGGTCTCCGTCTCCCTGCAGAACAATTTAAGCCATTTCGTAGGAAATTCTAACAGCGAAGGCACGCTGGCCCAAATCTCATACAATCCAATGGAACCAACGCGTAAGCCAAAGAAATCAAGTTCGATCGGCGTACCGGCACCTATCGCGGGAAATCTAAATTCACAAGTCGGTCCACCCGAAGACGATCTGTCATTTGTGTCTGCTGGCACGCCTGTGACTCCCTTCGGCTTTGCAAGCCCTGTCAGAAGGAATCGCAGCGTCTCTCCTGATTGGGCAGGTCGATACAGATCCACTGGAACCCCATCAGAATGAACTGCCCCCTGAAACTCGAATTGGGGGCCGCCAATACTATTTCTGGCAACTGGCGGCTGAACAAGCGGACTATCGGAAGGGACTAAGGAAAGAATTGGAAGATCGGGAAATTCTGCTGGTGGTGGGTCCGGGAATTGATACTCCCATGGAATTTGATAAGTGATTTCGCTAGGCAATATTCTTAAGACTGGAAATTCGGTGCCGTTGACATTCACCTTCACGCCGCCTAATTCGTTCGATGCAGGGTACATTAGTGGTAAGATCACTTTTGAAGAAAAACCGCCGCCAACGATCTTGTTGGCAGCGCCCTGTCGCCAGGCACCGGTAACATGATCGATCCAAGGCGTGCGAGGCAGTAGTTCCTGCACGGAAAGCGAAGTTAAATCAATACGCAATAGGCGCCCAGATTCGGTCACGGCAAAGGCAACTTTGCCATCGCCGGAAATCACTGCTTCATGATAGCCTTCTGGCGTGTAGGCGAGCCACTGAGGTGAGGACGCATCCGAAGCAATCAAGAACAACCACTGCCGGGGGAGTCCAGCAGCCTCTTTGGCCAGGATGAGCACACGGTCGCCGGCATCATCAATCGATGCTCCAAATATCGGCTCAGGAAAAGGGATTTCACCGACAAACAGACCCCGATATCCAGTTAAGGAGGAATCTAGTTCCCCAAAGTACTCAGGCTCCGCGTCAACGAAAAGCCTCGATTGCTTTCCACTTTGTATGTCAAGTGAATACAGTTGGCGAGGGACGCCATCCATGCTCTGCGACTCGAATACGGCGATGGCTCCGGACGGGCTGATAATAGGAGCCATCGAAGGAACAGTCGCTGGAAGCGTCGTCTTAACTTGCTGGCCTTGCTTCCCAAGATTTGCGCTGATTAACGCAAGACTTTGCGAGTCGCCCTCGACGTAAATCATCCATCCGTCATTGGAAAGCATTTGCCTTGTACTGACGCTCAGACCCAATGGCCCTTGGGCGGTCCAATTTAGGGTGCTCGCAGGAGGATAAACCGCAACTCGGGTATCGAAGCTCATTATCGCGGCCTGAGAACCAGTAATCCACGAGATGTATTTTCCATTTCGGCTCAATTCTGCCTTCCCCCGATCGATCCCATAACTTGCAGGAATTGTTCCGCGAATTTGAACCTGGCCGTCGGCGCCCTGGACACTAACCTCGGCCGCAGGTTGAGCGCCTTTCCCGTACCCAAACCCTCCACGTTGGTGCGCCACGTACAATAGACTATTCCCGTCGGATGCCAACGATGGGGAGTCGATCTCAAAGAAATTAGTCTTCCAGCCGTCGAATGAAAAAGGTGGAGTACTGTCAAGGAGCCTTGGCCGAACCAGGAAAACCCTGATTCCCCCTCCTGCGTCCCAACGAAAGAGTTTTGAATGCGGTTCACTCGATTGCCCGGGTTGAGTTAGGGTACTGGAAAAATAGAGCACTGAACCCGTAGAGTCGGTCGTTAAGTGCTGAGGCTGAGCAACAAGTAGTGGCGCGGCAAGCATGAGCCAAACTCTTTTCGAGTGCTCCCTGTATCGCCTGCTAAGGTGCATACTTGTGGTTATCATTGGCAACCCGCTGTGGTGCAATTCATGGGCAGCCCTAACTTGATGTTGTCATTGCAAGCCTGAACTCCAGTCAGCGAGGGTGCTATTGTTACCGTTGAAGAGAAACAGACATCTGCTTGCCGGTTTTTGGGTTTCCCTGAGTTTACACTTGTATATGAATTGTTCGCAACAATTACGTTCGTCATTGATTCACTGAGTGGGTCTCCGCCATAGTCAAGCACGCTGCTAAACTTCACTCCGTAGCTTTGAAATATCGAACTGAAATTACCGATTTCGTTGTCCGTGATGGTGATCCCATCCACGCCTCGCGCAGTTGCGGGGTTGATTGTATTTGCGACCATAACACCTGCGGGATCGTCATCAACGCCATAGTTGCTCAAAGTACCATTCGCTTGATAAGTCCGGCTGTTGTTGCGGATCGAATTGCCGGTAATTGTAAGATCCTGGACGGAAGCAGCATATATTCCTTCATGGGTGAAATACTCAATCCAGTTGCCAATCACGTCCGTCTTCTTTCCGAAAAGCTCGAGGGCATAAGTGTTCGCGCGTTGATCTTTAGAATACTTGTTCAGTGGAAGATTTTCTGAGGCAGTACAAAAGGACGGATAAGTAACAACGTTGGCATTCCATAGAAAGTTTCGCTGTATGTCCAGCTTTCGGCCACAGGACAACACCGCAATGACACCACCGCCGCAGTCCTGGCCGTTGTTGTAGTTATCTAGCATCGCATTGTCGTAAATCTTTACATCCCAAGCCGCGTCAATTCCGAACGCGCCCGTGTCATTCTGCTCGAAGAAGTTATTCTGGACAAGCACATCGCTTACGGCGAAAGAGGGAACACTCGTATATTTTTGCGCATAGCGCTGGAATTGAACGTTCGTGCTATCCGTCACCGTTACCTGAGATTGGCTGATCGGAGAGTCAACTTGTTGCGCGCCGTCGCAACTTCCCCCAACAATGATTTCCGGAATGCCTTTGGAGTACACAGTAGGCGGCCAGTTCGCAGGTAGGCTTGGTACCCATGAGCCTCCCAACGAAAAGGCGATCGGCGCCCGGAGGGATCGTCTGAACTCGTTGTTCTTTATGATTATCCCATTCGTCTTGTGGTTCAACCAAACGCTGGGGGTCGGCGCCGCTGGAGCCGCGGGATCATAAAGGCGATAATCAAGGGGTGTAGACGCAGTGATTGCGCCATAGGGGGCGTTAAGGAATCGGCAATTGGTGATCACCAAGCCATCGCCGGCAGATGTTGTCCCGTCGACATTTCGCACCCCAATCTCAGGCGCATTGTACCCCTGAGGATCGTCGGGGCGATTGCCGTCGAAAGTCAAGTCACGAATGACAAGTCCCTTCGCTGCGACATCCTGTCCTGTCAATCCGTAATAGCTCCCCATATGATAATCGATCGCCATTAATGGCTCCTTGAAGCCCGTGGCTCGTTGAAGGACAGAATCATACTTCGACACGCCGCGGATCGTAATATTTGAACGGCGTATCCAAAGGGTGCCGCCTATGGCATACGGAGTAGGGTTGCTTGCCAACACGCAATCGTTCGGATTTGCTTGAGGAATTTTGGTTCCATCTAAGCAACCTCTAAAATCGGCCAATGATAACGGTAAACTTGGCGCATTAGGCACTAGGTAAGTATACCCAACATCCTGCGCCCAGTCCGTTCTTCCAAGACCTGCATCGAAGGCGCGGAAGAAGCTTAAAGTGCTTCCGGCCCAGACGTTTGAGAACCCAATATCCAAACGCACAAGCACTTCTGTTGGGGATAAAAATTGCACGCGCGAAGATTGCGCATAAACGGTACAAGGCGAATTGTTCTGAAGGATTGAACTCGAGCCAGCGGCAACACCAGTCGAAAGGTTTGTGTCTTGTATCCAGATCATTTCCGTTAGCGGACTGACGGTAACCTGGCACGCGGGCGAAACACTTGGGAAATTACTTGGTGAAATGTTCAAGTAGACAAACTTAAGCTGTTGCACGCCTTGTGGGTGGGCGAAACGAAGGTAGAAGACTTCTCGATTGCCGGAGCCAGCATCTACGCGGAATGAGCCGCCATTGGACTTAAATCCCATAGGCAGTATTGTGGCGGTCTGACTCACTGTGGCTAACGGTAACACATCCAAAGTAACGATAGGCGAGTCCACACATGAGTTGACCTCCCCTGAGCAATTTGCCCGGGCCAAAATCGATAACGGGCCTGCAATGTTGGGCTTCATCTCAAGGCTGAAGACTGTCGTAACACTGTATGAGGGATTGCCCGCAGCATCGTATGCCAAATTGTAGGTAATACTTGATTCCTGCTCATGAAGAGTGCACTGACTGTTGTTTGGCCAGTCGAGCCAAAAGCCAGTCTTGTTAGCCAGTAGCTGGAGCCCAGGCGTGTAGCGGTCATTCGGATTCGGCCACCATTCGCCGAGGTCGTCAGTTAATTGGAGCGCCCTTGGTGTGCCGGTAGACGTATCTGCAATGACTTGACAGGCAAACCCCTGGCCGAGTTTCGCGTTCTGAAGATACAGTTGGACTTGACCGATCCCGTTAGAAGTCGCGCCGCTGAGCGAGGCGGTGACTGTAACCAGTGTGTGGCTTGGCAGAACTGTCGAGGAGGCAGATGAGGCAGAAAGGGTAATGTTGCCATTCTGGGCTTGATCTGGAGCTAAGTAGGCGAAGTAGTAGTGATTTACACCTCCGTCTGTTCCGAATAGATACTTGTTAATCAGATTCACCCGGACGCGGCTCCCGTCGGAAGGAAGACCGCATACTCTGTAATACGTTTGATTCCCAACATCCAGCTGTAAGATATTGCGAATGACGGTACCCGAAGTTTCCACATTGTCAACTTTCAAAATGTAACCAGTTACACTAGGCCCTGCGCCTCCCCAGTAGAACGTAGTACAGGAACTGGTAAATGTGGCTTCATCCTGCGGACTGTACAAATATGCGATTGAACCACCTGATGGTGTTAAGTAAGTATAGTCGTTGTACTGCCAAACGCCGTTGATCAAGGAGGACAACCGGATAATTATTGTGCTTCCATCAGTCGGAATAGATGCGACCAACGGACTTGTTGTGGATAACCCGACGTTTTGGTCGTAGAACCAACTGCTCGTCGACCTTCCGGCCTGTATCCGGTGAGCTGTTGCGGCCACAGAAGCCGACCAGGAAAACGTTGTTGGGCCAGTAAGCGTCGACACAGCGGGAGCTTGAAGAATCGCCTTGGAAGCTCCGTTCACCGTCGAGAAGGTGTAATCAAGCGGAGCGTAGCTCACACCTTGCGGAATCAGTTGTACATAAACAGTGCTCGCCCCAGCCAGCGACGAGGTGGGAACAGTTGTGCTCATGTCCTGGCTGGAAGCGCCGGCAGTCTGGGTAAACAGGTTATTGCCCCCGGCCGCTTGGCTGCTCCCCTTAAGCACATAGCCAGTCGCAGATTCGTTCGGAGTCCAAGTAAGTGTAGTTGGAGAAACGCTCAGGTCTAGCTTGACACCGGAAACCGGACTTTTCAGGACCGATCGCTTGACCCCATCCCATAATTGGTAACTGTTATCGTACTCAGTAAACGTCCAATTCCCGCCAATCAACGATCCCAGTCGAAAATGTAGATTTACCGCACTCAGATGTGGGAGATCCGTGATTGAAATGTTTGTCCTCCCGTTCGTCACAGTCGGCGAGGAAGGAAATGAGTTACTCTGCCATGCGTAATCGAATGAGTATTCGGAAACGCCTACCCCGGCACTCCAATAAAACGTGACCGCATCACTACTCAGCATCGGCGGATTGGCGATGGGCCGGGCTGGTGGATCGACGGACAGCAGTACGGCGGATTGTGCCGTAGCTGTAGTAAAACTTCGGCGGTCATACTGCCAAACCCCACTAATGAGGGAGCCGAGGCGCGCGTAGAATCTGGATCCATCCATCGGGACAGACACCAGCTGACTGGAAGGCAGGGGCGCGGAGTAAGTATTCGAATAGAGGTCGGAGCCATCCAATGTTCTACCCACTTCGAGTTTATACTGCATGACTCCAAGGCCACCTCCCCAATTGAATAAAATGGGAGATCCAGCCAGAACGGAGTTATTGGAGGGCACGGAAATCGTTGCCATCACTGGATTAGAGAGCGTCACGGATACAGATGCGGACTTCATTGTGTCAACCACGCTCGTTGCGGTCACAGTTACCGATTGGCCATTGGTTACGGTAGCGGGAGCGGTATAAACACCACTGTTGCTGATTGTACCAACGGTAGCGCTCCATGTCACTGCGGTGTTGGCGGGGCCAGTCACAGTGGCTGTAAACTGCTGCGTCGTGCCGGCGAGCACTTGAACGTTTTGCGGAGTGACGGAAACAGTTACAACGGTGCAAGGCGGATTCTGGATTACCGCATGGAACACTTGCGAGGTCCCCGAAGCCGTCGCGCGGAAGCCATCCCGAAGGTCGATCGTTGTCCCTGCGGAATAGGTCACCGTTGAGCTGCCGGTGAGGAGAATCGTCCCTGATGTCGTGATCGAGCCGGTTGCCTGTTGACTGGCAGTGGACGTCACCGTGACGTTTCCCGATTGGCACTGCGCCCATAGGCAATTGCCTGCGAGGAAGAGGGCAACTACGCCCGCATTTACCCTGGCCCGGCTGGTTAGTTTGCTTCGCTCTGTCATCTTAGTCACTCGTGTGGTCCGGTCAGTCGTGCTTCTCCAGCCGTGCGATGCGGTCGCGTAGTTCCCGATTCTGTTTCTCGGCTTCAATCATGTGAAGCGTCAGCTCTTCGATCTTGGCAAGCAGCTTGGCCTGCATCTCCCCCACGCTCACGCCCTTCTCCTTCACCTCGGCTTCCGATGGAATCTCCGGCAAATGGCGGTTCGTCTGAATAAAGGCATTCACTTCGCTCAATGGCCGCAGCCGGTAACCAGGCTGAAAGACATAGTCGGGCCAGGGTGTGCTGGTCACCACAATGTCGCGGGCTCCAATACTGCCATCCACCGCTAGCTTGTAGCCGGCTGTGTTTGCTGTCCCAATCCCCACATTTCCCGAGTTCGTGATCCGAAGCCGCTCCCGCAGCAGACCGGAGTTCATGGTGCAAAGAAGCAGGTCCATCGCCTCTGCGCCCTGCGTGTTGCTGACAATCTGGCCGGTGATGTTGGCGGCAACCACGTCAACACCCTGTGTGTTTTGTGTGGAGAACCCGATGTTCGGCCAGTTGTAGTTCGGGCTCAGGCCCTTGATGTTCAGGCCCGCGTATCCGCCGAAGTTCTTCTGCTCAATTGCAATCGGGCCATTCACGTCCAGAGTGGAAGTTGGGGCACTCGTTCCGATCCCGACGTTTCCGCCGTAGTAGATGCCGCTCGCGTTGGTCTGCCACTGTGCGTGCAGCGGCGTGCAAAGGCAGGCGCTGAAAGCCGCCAGTTGTGCAATCTGTTTCACTGTTTCCCCTCCGCCCGCTGTTCCATCCGCTCCATGCGCAAATGCAATTGCCAGTTCTCTGTCTCCAGGCGATTGTTCCGTTCATGCTCCGCAATCATGTGCAGCGTCAGCTCCTCAATCTTCGCCAGCAGCTTCGCCTGCATCTCGCCAACGCTCACGCCTTTCTGCTTCACCTCGGCCTCCGATGGAATCTCCGGCAAATGGCGGTTCGCCTGAATGAAGGCGCTCACCTCGCTCAATGGCCGAAGCTGGTAGCCGGGCTGAAAGACATAGTCGGACCACGGCGTGGCCGTCACAACAATGTCACGAGCCCCAATGCTGCCATCCACAGCAAGCTTGTAGCCGGCTGTGTTTACTGTTCCAATCCCCACACTCCCATGCGCAGGTTGGAGCGCAAGGTTCCCATCGCTTTGCAGTCCGCCGTACACGTCGTTGTGAAACATGCTGATCCGGTACCAGTTACCGCCGTTGCTGCGCAGCGAGATGCCGTTGGTGTCACCCGCCTGACGGTTGTAGAAAATGTATCCGTCGTTCGTGTTTGAACCGAGCATGAAGTACCAATAGCGGTTGTACCCATCGTTCACATTGCCAATGCCCAACAGGTGGTTTGCAGTGCCTGTGCTGAACTGCTGAATAATGGAACCGCCGCCCTGAACCTCCAGCGGGGCGCTTGGACTGGCGGTACCAATCCCGACCTTGCCGCCGCTGCAGTTGATCGGCGTGCCGCTCAAGGTGCCACAATCCGCCCATGCGGAGCCCCGGCCGCCTGCAAGGAAAAGTACGAGGCTACCATATAGCAGGCGGCTACGATGTTGATTCACGTTCATGATTCTCTCCTCGCGGCTTATGGCAACAACCCAAGCACAGAGAAACCGAAGCTCTTCGGTTTCGGATCGCCCGTCGTGTGTTGAAATGTCTGCTGAAAGGTCTGTTGAAACGCTTGTTGCATCCCTTGCGGGCTTGCTGTGGCAGCGAGTTGAGCGCCGGTTTCGTCGCCCAGCCTCAAATCGCGGCTGGCAATGGAAAACTTAAGGGCAGTGTCGTGCGGCACGGCAACTTCGTACGTATAGCCGGTGGCGCCCGGAGTCCCGTTCGGGATCGTTGCAAGCGGGCCGGAAGCCCGCGCCGGATAATACAGCCCTTTGGGGCCCCATACTCCCAGCGAAAGCTCGGGGCGGCGCCCATCCTTAGTGAATATACGGCTTTCGCTCCGGGGACGTAGCTTGCTGCGTCCCCTTCTAGCTTAGTATGGATGCGGCAGTGAGCCGCAGTGTCGATCCTTTGGCCGCCTGCCCGGAAACCACCGTCACCGTTCCTGGTGCGCCATTCCATTGGCAAGGGGAGGTAGGCTGCGCCCGGCGTCTGCACACAGAGGGTGTAGTTGCCCGCCGCCAGACCGGAGATGAGAAAGGCGCCGTCGCCGCCGGATCTTGTGTTCCTGGTGAAATTCGGCACTCCGGAACGAATGGCGACAACCACCGCGGAGGGTATGGGTTTCTGCGTCTTCCCATCGATAACGGAGCCCGAAATGCTCGCTGTGTTCGATTGCGCGGTCATGACCTGTAGCGCAATCAGCGGAATGAGAAGATAATGCAACGATTATACCCCCGTCCGGCAAGAACATTCACCGGCTCAACGCTTGGAATGGCTTTTAATAGCCAACCAGAAACAAGTGTAAACCGAAAATACCATGCAATGAGAAATCGGTCAATGGTTTTGTGAGATAAACAGCTCTGATTGTCAGCTTTTGCCCCAAAATCACAGTTCACAAGAGCCTCCCGCAAAACTCGCCTACGCAGCAATAGCCGTTACGCCGTTGCAGGAAAACTCTCTCCCCGCGCCAAAAACGATCCGCGTTAATCCGAAATCATCCGCACTCAACTCGGAACAAGCACCGCGCTCTACCTTCCCAAGCATCCTCCAGCCATGGAAGTAAATCTGACCACCAACCCAATCATCATCCGCGTTCATCCGTACCTATCAGCGGCCATTTCCCCCATAGCCAGGCGCTTCCCAAGCAGGTCGAGTACCGCCCACTAGATGAAAAAAGAGCCTTTCGAGTGGGGTCCACAAGCCGTTCACAACAAAACAACAAATATTTCAAACCATTAACTGCTTGCCCCTCCGCACTTTACCAAAAACGCCGCCCGCCGGACCGCTCCGTCCCGAAAAACAGCGGTATATCATCCACTACAGGATGTGGAGGATCTCAGATGAAAAACAAAATACGCGAAAGAAACATGCGCATGGAACTCCCGCTGATCCAACCGGCGAGGCAGAATGGGTCCGTCTCCGGCTCGGCCTCGATCTCGACCCGCTCCAAGCGCGCGTGCTCAGCACCCGGACCAAACGCGGAATCCTCAACTGCTGCCGCCAGTGGGGCAAGTCCACCATCACCGCCGCCAAGGCCATGCACCACGCCATCCATGCACCGGGCAGCCTCACCGTAGTCGTCAGCCCCAGCGGGCGCCAAAGCGGAGAATTCCTCCGCAAGGCCTCAGGCTTCGCCCACAAGCTCGGCATCAGGCCCAGGGGCGATGGCGATAACGAAATCTCGCTCGAACTCCCCAACGGCTCCCGCATCGTCGGCCTGCCCGGCTCGGAAGC